>Ga0068714_10006112_pt1 | contig 12408 bp, 10 predicted proteins | sample MTBNYHSulfiMetaG_FD_62988 | JGI IMG/M metagenome (GOLD analysis project Ga0068714, IMG submission 62988) | Enrichment culture microbial communities from rom New York Harbor, USA that are MTBE-degrading - MTBE-NYH (New York Harbor Sulfidogenic)... | ecosystem: Environmental > Aquatic > Marine >... | reverse complement strand
CGACGACATCCCCGAGCAGGCCTTCTACATGGCCGGGAGCATCGAGGAAGTGGTCGAGCGGGCCAAAGAGATGGCCTAGCCCAAGCCTGAAGGCGAGAGGAAAGCATGGCGGAGATGATTCAGCTGGACGTGGTCACCCCTGACCGGCAGGTGATCAGCGAGAAGGTGGAGATGGTCGTCTGTCCGGGGGTCGAGGGTGAGTTCGGCGTCCTGGCCCACCACATCCCCTTCCTGTCCACCCTCAAGGCCGGCGAGCTCCGCTTCACCAAGGCGGGCAAGACCGAGTACCTGGCCCTGACCGGCGGCTTCGCCGAGGTCCAGCCGGACAAGGTGACCGTTCTGGCCGACTCGGCCGAGCTGGCCCGGGAGATAGACGTCGACCGGGCCAAGAAGGCCAGGGAGCGGGCCGAGGAGAGGCTCCGGCAGGCCAAGGCCGCCTCCATGGAGTACACCAGGGCCGAGGCCGCCCTCCAGCGGGCCCTGGCCAGGCTGAAGGTGGCCCAGAAGGGGCTCGGCGGCTAGCCCGACTGACGCAACTCAGACCGGCCCGGGGGTTTTCCCCGGGCCGGTTTTTTTTATGCCGGCACCAGCTCTCTCCCCCGGCTTCAGGTCCGGGGAGCCTCCTCCGCCTCGGTCTCCAATAGGTCCAAAAAGCTGGCCAGGGCTTTTGTCCGGTGCTCCTCCCTCCGGAGGGCGAACCTGACCGGGAGCCAGGCCACCTCGGGCGGCAGGGGCAGGGCGGCCACCTCCCCGGCCAGGATTGCCCTCTCCACCGCGGCCCGGGGGAGAAGGGTGATCCCCATCCCCGCGGCCACGCAGCCGATGATCCCGTTGACCGTGGCCAGCTCCATGTATTTAAAGACCGGCCGGCCCTGCTGCCTCAGCCACCCTTCCAGCCTCTCCCGGTAGGAGCAGGGCCGGGGGAAGACCAGCAGCCGGGGCTTCTCCGGCAGCGCTTCTGAAAGTTCCTTGGGCCGGTCCCGGGCCGGGGTGACCAGGACCAGCTCCTCCCAGAACACGGTCAGCTCCTTGAGCCCGGCCAAGGCGGCCGGCTCGGTGGTGAACACCCCGTCCAGGCGGTGGTCCGCCAAGCCCTGGGTCAGCTCGGAGGTGGTCCCGGTGGACAGGGACAGCTCCACCTCCGGGCAGGCCCGGTGGAAGGCGGCCAGCAGGCCGGGCAGCCTCAAGGCGGCGGTGGACTCGAAGACCCCCAGGGCCAGGGGGCCTTTGGCCCGGCCGTCCTCTTTCAGGATCTGGCCGGCCTCATCGGCCAGGCCCAGGATCCGGTTGGCGTAGTCCAGCAGAATCCGCCCCTGGGAGGTCAGGAGCATGGCCCTGGGTTGGCGGACAAAGAGGACCGCCCCCAGCTCCTCCTCCAGCTTCCGCAGCCTGGTGGTCACGTTGGACTGGACGCAGTGGAGCCTCTCGGCGGCCCTGGTGACCCCCCTCTCCCGGGCCACGGCCTGGAATATTCTGAGGCTGCTCAGCTCCAAGGTTTCTCCTCCCTCATCAATCTGTTTAAGTGAACATTTACTTCATTTATATTCATTTGACAAGATATTAAGCCCGGATTACTCTTCACCGATACAGATCGGAGGAGGTCGCCTCATGGACAAGTACATCCGCCTGGCCAGGAAAATGAAGATCCAGGACGCCTTGATCATCTCCCCCCAGGACCTCCACTTCGATCCCCGGGCCGTCCTGAAATGCCTCTGGGGCTGCGACGACTCCTCGGTTCCGGGAAACATCAAGTGCGGGGTCAGGGGCCTGTCCCTGGGCGAGAGAATGGAGATCGTCAACCGCTACGCCCACGTCCTCCTCCTTCACAGCCACAGCGCCCAGTTGATCAGCGCCGTCTCCCTGAGGATCGAAAAGGAGGCCTTCCTGGACGGGTTTTACTTTGCCATGGCCCTCAGGGCCTGCAACCTCTGCCGGAGCTGCGGGGTGCTTAAGGGCCAGGGCTGCCCCACCCCCCAGAGGATCAGGCCCTGCGAGGCCGGCTTCGGCCTGGACATCTACAAGACGGTCAGAAACCTGGATCTGCCCATCCAGGTGCTGCCCCACCGGGAGGCGGTTCCCGACCGGTACGGCTTTGTCCTCCTGGATTGACGGTCACAAGGCCGCTCCACCCCGGCCGGGCCGGAAAGCCTCTTCCCTCCGGCACCGGAAACGTGTATAACCCTGCCCATGCCCTCAGCCGCAGTCATCCTTGCCGCGGGCAAGGGAACCCGCTTCAAGTCCAGTCTGGCCAAGGTCCTCCACCCCCTCCTGGGCCGGCCCATGCTCCACTACCCCCTGGACCTGGTCAGCTCCCAGATGATCAAGCCGCTGGTGGTCGTCGTCGGCCACCAGGCGGAGGAGGTCAAGGCCGCCTGCCGGGGCTGGGAGGTGGAGTTCGTCTACCAGGAGGAGCAGAAGGGAACCGGCCACGCCGTGGCCTGCACCGAGGAGGTCCTGGCCGACTTCCCGGGCTCGGTCCTTATCCTCTCGGCCGATGTCCCCCTGCTCAAGCCCTCGGCCCTCCAGGCCTTCCTGAGGGGCCACCATGAGCGCCGGGCCCAGGTCTCCTTCATGTGGTCCCGGCTCAAGGACCCCTCCGGTTACGGCCGGGTGGTCCGGGGGGCGACCGGCTTCTCCATCGTCGAGGACCAGGACGCCACCCCGGCCCAAAAGCTCATCGACGAGATCAACGTCGGCCTCTACCTGGTCCAGGCCGGGTACCTCTTCGAGGCCCTCAAGGAGATCGGCTGCGACAACGCCCAGGGGGAGTACTACCTCCCCGACATCGTCAACCTGGCCCGCCACAAGGGGGCCGAGTGCCACGCCTTCGAGGTCTTCGACACCGAGGGGGCCCTGGGGGTCAATGACCGGGCCCAGCTGGCCCAGGCCGAGGCCCGGCTCCGCAAGGAGAAGGTGACCGACCTGATGAGGTCGGGGGTCTCCTGCCAGGACCCGGACGCGGTCTACCTGGACTACCAGGCCGAGGTGGGGGCCGACACCTTTCTGGGGGCCGGGGTCCACCTTCTGGGCCGGACAAAAGTCGGCCAGGGGGTGGTCATCGAGCCCAACTCCGTCCTCCGGGACGTCACCCTGGGCGACGGGGTCAGGGTCAGGGCCGGAACCCGCCTGGAAGGGGTCAGTCTGGAGCCGGGGGCGACGGCCGGAGACTAGTCGGATCAGGACCGGACCGGCCAGCCGCAAGCCCTTGCGGCCCTTCTTACCTTGCCCCATAACTAGATATAATAACTTCATTAGTGGCCTCAGGGGTACACCCCTGACACCACCCCGAAGGACGGCTCCCTGGGGCCCTGAGCCTTAGCCCGGATATTTCACGAGTCGAGTTGGCCGCAGATGCAAGGCGCGGGACACGAAGCTATCGTCATCCTATTGCGAGTGTCACGCAACGCAGCAGATGCGGCCAAATCGGCTCGCCCGCAGGGTGAAGACCGCCAAATGTTTCTCACCGCGCAATGGGCCCAAACTGTCACCATGTAAAATTGTCTTAAAATCAACATAACATCCTTAATAAACTTTATATTAACCGTTCCTTTTGGTGATCTTCATGAAATATCCGGGTTAGGGAAACTCCCGCCCCGCAGGGCCACAAGCGCCCAAGGCACCGCGGCTTCCCGGCCGGCAATCCCCACTTTGGCTTGACCCCCGGTCCGGCCGATGATAATTTCCGAGAGCTATCACATCCCCGAAATCACCTCTCGAAAGGAGCCCCCATATGGCCGCCAAGATCATCAAGGGAACCGATATCGCCGCTCAGATCAGGGCCGAGCTGAAGGCCGAAGTGGAGGAGATGAAAGAGAAGAACGGGGTGACCCCCGGCCTGGTGACCATCCTGGTGGGAGAGAACCCGGCCTCGGTCTCCTATGTCACGGCCAAGGGCAAGACCGCCAAGGAGCTCGGTTTTTACTCCATCCAGGACGACCAGCCGGCCGACATCTCCCAGAAGGACCTCCTGGCCCTGATCGACAAGTACAATCAGGACCCCAAGATCCACGGCATCCTGGTCCAGCTGCCCTTACCCAAGCACATCAACGAGACCGAGGTCCTCTACCGCATCGACCCCAACAAGGACGTGGACGGGTTCCATCCGGTCAACGTGGGCAAGCTGATGATCGGCGAGGGCATCTTCCTGCCCTGCACCCCGGCCGGGATCCAGGAGATGCTGGTCAGGGCCGGGGTGGAGCTCAAGGGGGCCGAGGTGGTGGTGGTCGGCCGCTCCAACATCGTCGGCAAGCCCATCGCCAACATGCTCATCCAGAAGGGCCCCGGGGCCAACTCCACGGTCACCGTCTGCCACACCGGGACCAAGGACATCGCCTTCCACACCAAGCGGGCCGACGTGATCATCGCCGCCGTGGGCGTGGCCGAGTTCGTCAAGGGCGACATGATCTCCGAGGGGGTGGCCATCATCGACGTGGGGGTCAACCGGGTGGGCAAGACCGAGTCCGGCAAGGCCATCCTCAAGGGTGACGTGGCCTTTGACGAGTGCCTCGAGAAGGCCTCCATCATCACCCCGGTTCCCGGCGGGGTCGGGCCGATGACCATCACCATGCTGATGAAGAACACGGTCAAGGCGGCCAAGTTTGCGGCCGGCCTCAGGTAAGGCGGGGCCGACCCAGAAGGCCTAACTCCGGACGGGCCTTGCCCCGGAGAAAACCCCGGGGGAAGGCCCTTTGAGTCTTATGCCCCTATTAATCCGATGGGTGATCAACGCCCTGGCCCTGATGCTGGTGGCCTACCTGGTCGGGGGGATCCACGTTCAAGGGTTCTTCTCGGCCCTGGTGGCCTCGGCCCTGATCGGCCTGCTCAACGCCTTTCTCCGGCCCCTGCTCATCATCCTGACCCTGCCCCTGACCATCCTCACCCTGGGGCTGTTCGCCTTTGTCATCAACGCCCTGATGCTCCTTTTGGCCTCCTCGATCCTGGCCGGCTTCCAGGTGGACGGGTTTGGGAGCGCCCTTTGGGGGGCCTTGCTTTTGACCCTGGTCTCCTGGCTGATCGGCGCCCTGACCGGCGGCGACCGGGGCCAGGGGGGCTCGTTCACCATCTGGACCAGCCGGGGCCGGAGGACCTGGACCCGGGGCCAGGGACCCCGCCGGGGCCACGGAGACGGGTCCGGGACCGATCCCGAGGTCATCGACCTGGACCAGGATGAGGGCGGCAAATGGAGCTGAACCGGGCCCTTCAGAAAAACCTCCTCCGGCTCCGGTCCTGCATCGAGACCATCCTGGAGATCCACCAGGCCCTCAAGACCGAGACCCTGGCCCCTGACCTGGCCAGGCGGCTGGACGAGCTGAAATCCCTGATGTCCAGGCTGGAGCACGCCTCGTTGGTGGAGCAGGACGTCAGCTTGGTGGAGTCGGCCACCAACCATCTTCTCAGGGAGCTGGAGCCGCTCATCGAGGCCAGGGGCTTGGAGAAAATCTTCAAGGAAACGATCCATTAGAGGCGGGGATTGGCGAAGCCTTGAACTCACCTCCCGGCCCAAACAACCTTTGGTCACCGGCAGCCGTGAGGGCATCGTAACCTCCGACCTCACCCCTCCCCCCGCCCCACCAGTCATTGCGAACCCTCTGCAGGACGCCGTCGCAATCTCCCCAATAAATCTCCCGACTTATTTTTTTTATTATAGATAGTTGTATGGTTTTGTTTTGTTTTATATATAACCGTGTATTATTTCTTAACATTTTTCTATGTTTTTAAAGTAAACCATTTATTGGTGTTTTTATTTTATATCAATTATCAATTAACTTAGTCTCTCCGAACAGACAATAACTATACTAACCACACAGTCTATTTAATTTTTCAAGTATCATGCTGCATTAACTTATAATTTATTTTATAAATATCTGATTATTTAATATCAATTTTTTGTTCCTGTGTTTGTTTGAGTTTGCCTGATTTTAATTTTATCTGCGACTGTTTTTGAAAAGATTTAATAGCTCTTTTTTTCCAAAATGAAGCCAATCCAAACATACCGATAAGGAAACCGAAAATTGAACATATTGCACCTCCTAAAGTTATCATTTCCATGATTATTTTCTCAAACATCGTTGTTCACCATGTCAGCCATGAGCGATAGATAGCATTTTTTTTCTTCATAATTATTGTATTCACTCGTACACCTTCCATTGCTGTAGTGATGGCAGAATATTTTCTTTACCTCTCCTTTATATATCAATATCTTTACCGTTACTTGATTTTGTGCCCATGTAGATTTATATGTGGGCATTCCTTTGATATTATAATCAACAAATGCACACACAACATCGTCTGTCATACCATGAACATCATTTGCTATGTTGATATTTTGATGTTGCCTTTGTTTAATTTCCTGTTTTTTGTTCATTTTATTCTGACTTTATTCCAATTACTTTTTCCAACCAAATATCGTCTTCTGGTTCAGGATATATCGGCAAACAATTTAATCCGCCCCTAGACATATCAAAGAAATCACCAAACATTGGATGCACACAATAAATTCTATCGTTACTGAATGGGATATGATTTTGCATTAAATATTCAAATTTAGCCACCCAATAATTTTTTGGGGGCTTTTCTTTGTGTTTTTCATAATTTTTTAAAACACCTATAAGACCTGACCGTAGAAGTATTTTTAAAAAATTATCTGGATGTATTTCTTCTAAATACCCTAAGTCCCATATTTTTTTTGAGAATTTTTTTAATTCTATACCACTCATAAATCTTGGATTTTCGGCAAATATTGACCTAGCCCTATCAACTATGTTTTCAATATAACCCTCGAATGGACTAAGGGCGTCTGAAACTAATACTTGCAATACTCCATTATCATGGACTCCTTTTTTTATACTTTTTTCTGATATATTTGGGAGCTCATTATTTTCCAAGGCAATTTCTATTATTTTATTCAATATAAGGATAACTTCTCTTGGTTTTCTTTGTGTATGTCTCAATATATAGGCAAAACTGTCTTCTTCTCTTTGGTATTCATTATGTATTGTTTGTGGTATATACTTTTTATCATACCAAAAATTATTTCTAAGGCAATACCCTTCTTTGTTTATTCCAGATTTCAACATATTATCAATTTCTTTTTTATCATAACCGCTAATTAAATTATTTTTACTTATCATTCTAAAATATCTTTTGGATATCATTTTTAATAAATCGCTAAACCTCCACCTTAAGAATATTGTTCTCGGCATTATTTTTGCCGGTATTTCTGTGGCCACATCCTCGAAAACCTCCGCCGGAATAAACAATCTTATTCCATAATTATTATATTTTCTGATTCCAAATAATGAAATAACAGCCTGAATAACTCCTTTTAATCCTTCGAGCATTTCAAATGAGTGAACTTTATAAGACTCAAGAGTATCTAATACTATTAGTATCTTATTGGATCCCAATATTCCCGGCGCTTGATCAATCAGATTCGTAAACTCAAGATTTGATGATATATCATGTATATAACCATATAGCTCTTCTGGATTAGAGTAATCATCTTTTAGTTTGTTCACCGCTTCTCTAAACACATTTCTTAGAATATTACCTATTTTTATATTTAATAATTTTTCTTTATTTAAATATGTTTTGATGGCATTAGAATATTTTTGATTTTTACCAATCTTATCAAGATAATTAATAGTTTCTTGCAACATAACAATTTGTAACGTATAAACCCATAATAATTTAATGAATCGCTTGATGTCTACTTTAAGACCTTCTAGTCTTCTCGCATTTAATCCGTCTATTTGATCCATATAAGCACCGTATTGACTTTCTTCTCCCTCGATCACCTTTCTATGAGAATAAAAATCACTTTTAATTATTTTTACAGCAATTGCCGATTTACCAGAACCTCTCCTCCCACACAAAAAGCATCTATCATTTTCTGTAACCTTATTATATGGATCTATTGGCAAAAAATCCTTCAATAGATATCTACGATCATCAGCCCAGGCATCCATTCCGCCTATAGAATAATTAAGTGTCTTTTGGTTTTGCGATTTCACTTATACCTTCCTTCTCACCTCAGATAATTTAGCAAAAAACTATAATTAAAATAGTGCTAATAAAATTTTCTCATAAAATATATAATATAAAATATAAAATTATATTTAATCTATTTATTTAAAATTACTAAAACAGCATTATATAAACCAACTCAGATTTTCTTAATTTCGCAGCAACTGACGAATTGCCATATTTCATGTGCCCCCTTAAATTATTGCAGACCAAAACAGCAGGCACTGATCTTAGCTCAACTATTATGATCTTGTCAACTATTAGATAATACCATATTCCTCTTCCTATGGATAGCCATTCCAATGCACAACTTTCTCCTCCATAAGTATCTGTTATCAACTCTTCCTTTATATATAATATGTTTATTGTTATTACCAAATCAAACTTTTATCTTACAAAATATTACACCCGCCCTGCTATTTAAACAATATCTTGGTAACTCCTTGATATTATTATTATATTATATTAGATAATGACAAATAAGCCGATTTATTATATATTGATTTCAATAATATAACATAAATATCCTGTCTCTACTGCTGAATGCGAGCAATAATTTATTTGGGATGAAAATATAAAATAAAATTAGTCAGGCTATAAAAGGAAATAAACGCCCTCTTGACAAAAACCACGGTGAACTCATTACTATTGACACAGTTCCTAACGCTAACGAACCCATCACTCCCGTGATGGACATAGTAATCCTTCCTGTAGCCCACCCAGATCGACTATGCCGTCATAGGTTCTCCAGCCCTCCAAGTGGATGAAACTATTGTGGTCGACTTTCCCCCGAATAATCCCTTGTGGTGTGGCTTCGGTGGGGCATAGGACGATCTCAATATAGAGCTTGTCGAATCTCTGGAGGATTCCGAAGACGGATGCCTTGCCGGCTACTCCTCGTTCTCGTTTCCTTTTGATCCACTTGGCTCCGAGGTTAGATTCCTCAAACTCTATCTTGTCTCGGAAAGGGATTCACGCTCGCACATCGTTGCAATGCGGATCTGGATCAACTAAGGTAATAGTTAAAATTATTCCGTTTTAGACTGGTCAGGTAGGCGATTCTGGAGGCTTTGATGTCTACAACGAAATATCTTACTAATTCCTCAATCTAATACTACGAAATCCACGCAAAATGTGAATACTTTTATCATGGATCAGACAACAGTTTAAGAATGTTATCATACCCTTAACTAGTCGAACTCCTTTATTTAATAAGTCAAGGACAGGTTTTAAACCAGAGGGCCTATTCTTTTATATGGGGAATAGGCAACACCATAAGGTGGGGTTGTTTAATATGGTTGGTCAGCCTCAGTTTCCGCACCAAACGGTCTTGAGTTGCATCCCCTATTTTGGGATTATTATGCCCTTCCCGGCCTCCACCAGCTCGCTGAGCAGCTCCCGGACCTCCTGGGGGGAGGCCAGGTTGAACCTGGCCCGGGAAACCTTGAGCCCCACCCTGAGCGAGTAGGCCTCCTCCGGCAGGGCGGAGAACATGTCCTCGTCCGTCCAGTCATCCCCCAGGCAGAGGATGAACCCCCACTCGCCCTGGCCGAGCCACCTTCTCACCGCCCGGCCCTTGTGGACCCCGGCGTTCTTGACGATGATGATCTTGTTGCCCTCCTCCACCTCCAGATCCAGGCTGGCGGTCAGCTCCAGGAGGGTGGTTTTGAGCTCCAGGGAGCGGACCAGGCCCAGCTCGGGCTCGGCCGTCCGGTGGTGCCAGACCAGGGAAAAGTCCTTCTCCTCGATGAAGGAGCCCGGGGTCCGGTCCACATAATGCTCCAGGACGGGCCGGACCCTGGCCTTCCACTCCCCGTGGACCGGCTCGACCAGCTCCCACTCCTCCTCCCAGGTCTTGACCCAGACCCCGTGCTCGGCCGAGAGGTCCAGCCTGATCCGGCCGAACCAGTTCTCCAGGGTGGCCCGGTCCCGGTTGGAGATGATGACCAGCTTGTTCCTCTCCTCGGCGGCCAGGGCCTCGAGAATCGAGAGCACCTCCCGGTCGGGCCGGGCCTTCTCCGGCTGGTCCACAAAGGAGGTCAGGGTCCCGTCGTAGTCGAAGAGGAGAAGCCTTTTTTCAGCGGCCTGGTAGTCCCGGACCAGCTCTTTTCTGGCCTCCGCCGGCAGCCTTCGCACGGCGTAGCTGTTCTGGACCGTCTTGATCTGGTCCAGGCCGGCCAGGAAGTCCTCGGCCCAGTTGATGACGTTGTAGCGCTTCAGCCGCTCCTGGATGGCCCTGACCCGGCGGACCTGGGCCTCCTCCTCCATCTCCATGGCCCTCTCCAGGGCCTCGACCACCTGGTTAAGGTTGTTGGGGTTGACCAGGATGGCCTCGCCCATCTCCCTGGCCGCCCCGGCCATCTCGGAGAGGATCAGGACCCCCTTGCCGTCCGGCTTGGAGGCGATGTACTCCTTGGCCACCAGGTTCATCCCGTCCCGCAAAGGGGTCACCAGGGCGATGTCGGCCTGGCGGTAGAGGGCCACCAGGCTCTCGAAGGGCAAGGAGCGGAAGAGGTACCAGATCGGGGCCCAGCCGATGACCCCGAACCGCCCGTTTATCTGGCCCACCAGCTCGTCCACCTGCCTTTTCAGGGCCGCGTAGCGCTCCACCTGGATCCGGGAGGGAACCACCAGGAGGACCAGGGTCACCCGGCCCACCAGCCCCGGGTTGCGCTCCAAAAGGAGGTTGAAGGCCTCCAGCCGCTGGGGCAGTCCCTTGGAGTAATCCAGGCGGTCGATGGACAGGATCAGCTTCCGGTCCACCGTCTCCAGGCCGATCGCCTCCACCTCCTTCTCCACCCCCGGCTGGACGGCCGCCTCGGCGAACCGCTCGAAGTCGATCCCCATGGGAAAGGCGTCCACCTTGACCATCCGCTCCTCGGCCATGACCTGGCCCAGGGCGTGCTCGTAACCCATAATCCGCCGCACCGACTCCAAGAAGCAGTGGACGTAATCGTAGGTGTGGAAGCCCACCAGATCGGAGCCCAGAAGCCCCTGGAGGATCTCCCTGGCCCAGGGAAGCTGGCGGAAGATCTCGTAGGAGGGAAAGGGGATGTGGAGGAAAAAACCGATCCTGGCCTCGGGCATCTCCTGGCGGATCATCTCCGGCAGAAGCATCAGGTGGTAGTCGTGGATCCAGATGAAGTCCCCGGGCCGGGCGTTTTCCAGGACCACCCGGCAGAACCTCTGGTTGACCTCCCGGTAATACTCCCAGTCAACTTCGCTGTACACGGCGTAGGTCTGGAAGTAGTGGAACAGGGGCCAGACCACGTTGTTGCAGAACCCGTAGTAGTAGCGGTCCAGCTCCTCCCGGGAGAGGATCACCGGGAAGCAGCCCTCGAAGCCCATCCGGTTGCCGATGGTGATGGCCTCGGCCCCGCTGATCTCCTCGCCCTCCAGGCCCGGCCAGCCGATCCACTGGCCGCGATAGGTCTGGTAGAAGGAGCTCAGGCCCGTGGCCAGCCCGCCCACGCTGGGCAGGAACTTGACCCCGCTGCCGTGCCGGACCACGCTGATGGGAAGGCGGTTGGAGACCATTATCAGGCGGCCGTCGGCCTCCGGACTCATATATCCTACCTCCTTGGGGCGGCGACCGTTTTGATTATACCGTCCGGTCCTCCCCCATCAAACCGGAGAAATCCGGCATTATTTAATATTAGGTTATATTTCATATAGTTATCAATAAGCGTTCAACCTGGGGCCGGCCCCCGGGGCGGCTTTGGCCCCGGCCGGCTTATCTAAAAAGATGGCAGGAGAGGTAATGCCCCTCCTCCACCTCCGCCAAAAGGGGCTCCCGGTCCCGGCAGACCGGGCCGATGAAACGGTGGCAGCGGGTGTGAAACCGGCAGCCGGTGGGCGGGTTGGCGGGGCTGGGCACGTCCCCGGAGAGGACGATCCGGTGGGGCTTGGCCTCCGGGTTGGGGACCGGGGCGGCCGAGAGGAGGGCCTCGGTGTAGGGATGGACCGGCGGCCGGGTGAAGTTCCGGCCCTTCTTGACCTCCATGAGCTTGCCCAGGTACATGACCGCGATCCGGTCCGAGAGGTAACGGACCACGCTCAGGTCGTGGGCGATGAAGAGGTAGGTCAGCCCCCGCCGTTCCTGGAGCTCCTTGAGGAGGTTGAGGACCTGGGCCTGGATGGAGACGTCCAGGGCGCTGATGGGCTCGTCGGCGATGATCAGTCGCGGCTCCAGGATCAGGGCCCGGGCGATCCCGATCCGCTGCCTCTGGCCGCCGCTGAACTCATGGGGAAACCGCAGCTTGGCCTCCGGCCGGAGCCCCACCTCGCCCAGGATCCGGTCCACCTCCTCCACCCGCTCCCGCCGGGAGAGAAGATGGTGGATGGCCAGCGGCTCCCCCACTATCTGGCCCACCGTCTGGCGCG
>Ga0068714_10006111_pt1 | contig 12411 bp, 9 predicted proteins | sample MTBNYHSulfiMetaG_FD_62988 | JGI IMG/M metagenome (GOLD analysis project Ga0068714, IMG submission 62988) | Enrichment culture microbial communities from rom New York Harbor, USA that are MTBE-degrading - MTBE-NYH (New York Harbor Sulfidogenic)... | ecosystem: Environmental > Aquatic > Marine >... | reverse complement strand
CCGGTCAAAGGTCCGTAAAAAAGAAAATCGCTTGCCAAGGCAGCAACGGCATGTACCCCTGCATCAATGGCAGGGAACTTATCCTTCCCCTGCTCACCCGCCGCTTTTCTCCACATATAGGTTCCATTGGAAGGGGCAAACCCTACTGGAAAACCAAACTCATTCTTAATGAGCGTGTTGGCTATCAAAGAGAAGGTCGTGGCCGGCAAGTTCATAACGGCCGTGTCAACCAGGATGCTTTCAAAATCGCCCTTCTCCACAATAGGCAACAAATTCTTAAGTGACTTCACTCTTCCCGTTGGTTTCTTATCCTCCATGTCAAAGACCTGAATGACGACATGCTTGATGCCTAACTCCCTGAGTTCCGATACTTGAGCGTTAATGTCTTCATCCCAAGGGGTAATGCTGTTGTAAAGGGCACGCGCCTGAAGGCCTTGCTTCGCAATGTAACGGGCTGCCGCCAACCTCGTCTTCTGTTGCCAGATATCGATGGCAAAAGGCATCTTCGTCACACTCGTAAAAAAATCGATGTAACCTTTGATCTCCTCCTCTGAATTGGCCACCATAGCAATCAGGCATGGAACCCCCGTCTCTCGAGAAATATTCTCTAATTCATGGATTCGCTCTTCGGCTGCTTTCCGATTAAACTTGCCCCCTTTTCTATCCTCTAAAATTAAATCGCCCTTCTGGAACATATTGCCGATCAAAAGCGGAGGATTTTCCCCTAACTGCCCCCCCACCTCGACACCGCCAATGTTACAAACCTTCTGCGCCACTTGATATTTAAACATTTAAAACCCCCTTTCCGAAGTCTCAGCAAAGTTCATAGAGCATGGTGCATAGCGAACTTTTAGGGCAACGAGGTGGTCTGAAAAAGCTATAGAGCCGCACCTTTGAAAATATGGCTCCTCGGTTCGTTAACATTTTCCGAGACTACCTGAAAGGAAAGACGACTATTCCCCATAAAATTTAACGACGGCATTCTAAAGCTTTGCAAGGCCACCTTGTTGCCCACCTACTATTGCCCCCCCATGATAGTCCTTCAACTCTTTTCCGGGAGAAGATGTGCGAGATTGGGAAATTTATCCTTCATATTTGGTATCCACATCGCCTGGACAAAGGTCTTTTCAAATTCGGGAACAAGTGTGAGCTCTATATAGTCCACCCGCCTTGCATATATATTAGCCTCCGCTCTCTTACCCACATCGAGTAGAGCCATGCGCGCGCCATCCCCTGCAGCGTTTCCGACAGAATAAACTTTGTCCGGGGGAACATCGGGAAATAATCCCAACAAAGCAGCGGATTGTTTATCGATATAGCTGCCGAAAGCACCCGCTAAAATTACTTTATCCAGCCTCTCTACGCCTAAGGTCTTCATCAGAATTTTGGTCCCAGCGTACATCGCTCCTTTCGCTAACTGGATCGCCCGGACATCATTTTGGCAAACCACAACATCCTGACCGATGGAGGTTTCTTTAGCCCAGGCGATCACGAACTCCACCTGGCCGTCTGTTTCACGCAGGCGAGGGGTATTGACATCCTTCTTAAACCGTCCTGTCTTATCAATGATTCCTGCCAAGAAAAGCTGCGGGACAACATCAATGATCCCCGAGCCACAAATCCCCTTGGCCCGTACTTCCTCAGGAGGCAGTTCTGTATTCCACTGGTCTTTATCGATCACCTTGAAACGGACCTCTTTCGTCTCTTTATCGATAACAATCTTTTCAATCGCCCCTGGTGCGGCACGCATCCCGAATTTCATCTCAGCCCCCTCAAAGGCAGGCCCGGTGGCACAGGATGCCGAGATCAACCTCTCCCGGTTGCCCAGGATAAGCTCGCCATTCGTTCCGATATCAATGACCAGCTCAATGCTATCCTGATTGTAGGGAGTCTCGGCGATAAGCACACCCACATTATCGGCCCCGACAAAACCGGCCTCGATGGGAAGAACATGAACATAGGAACCGGGGTTGATTCGGATCCCCAAACTGCGGCATTCAGCACCTTCTGCGACCTCTTTCTGTGCGTAAATACTGCAGTTCAGACAGCGCTTGGATTCCTGAGTTGCCATTTCCTGATCAAAACCTATCTCAACCTCATTGAAACTCATCCTTTTCTCGATGGGAATGACAGGCATGACCATTCTTGGCTCTTTCTCCACCCCCTCCTTTGGCACTTCTTCTATTCGTTGGGGGGGAGCAGGTCTGGCAGTCTTTAAGTCCATTCCAGCAAGGTAAAATTCAATGGAGGTCGCTGCTTCTTTTCCGGCAGCAATCGCCCGAACGGCATTGGCCGGACCGGAGACGACATCGCCTCCAGCAAAAACGCCTTTGAGGCTCGTCTCGAAGGTCGTCTCATCAATCTTGATCGTTTTGGATGGCATCCTCTCTACTTCAACAAAATCTTTATCAGCCGGTCTCTGGCCAATGGCAACGATGACCATATCGGCCATGATGGTTGGGGCCTCGCCCTCTCCATACTCCGGAGCAAATTTTCCCTCTTCATTGATAACACTCGTGCATCGGACTGTATCGAGACCAGCAACCTTCCCTTTCTCGGTCAAAATCTTTTTGATTCCTAAACAGGGATGAATCATGACTCCTTCTTCCTTCGCCTGTTCAATCTCCAAGTCCTGGGCCGGCATCCTGTCTTTACATGTCAGGTCGGTCGATTCTAAACAGATTAGGTGGACCTCTTTTGCTCCAAGGCGTCGGGAAAGCCTCGCGGCATCGATGGCCACGCTTCCCCCACCGATGACTGCGATTCTATTTCCTAACTTCACCTTTGTTCCTGAATTAACGTTCTTCAGAAAATCGAGGGCATAGAGTACTCCCTCCGTCTCTTCACCAGGAACACCGATCTTCTGGCTTGTCCAAGCACCCGTAGCGACATAGATGGCTTGATACCCATTATTAAAAAGACCCTCAACGTCTTTCACGGGCGTATTCGTTTTTATCTCGACTCCTAATTCTTCAATGTAACGGATCTCGTCATCCAACACTTCCTTTGGCAACCGGTATTCAGGAATGCCATAACGCATCATCCCCCCTGCTTTCGGAGCAGATTCAAAAACAGTCACCGGGTAGCCACGCCTTACCAGTTCATAGGCACAGGCAAGCCCCGATGGCCCTGAGCCAACGATTGCTATTCTCTCCTCTCTTGCCTTCTCAACCGGAGTTGCCTTTGGCCTTCCCGCCTTGCGTTCAACATCAGCCACAAAGCGATGAAGGGAACGAATGGAAAGAGGGTCTTCCACTTTCCTCCTTTCACACTCTGATTCGCAGGGGTGAGTGCAGATTCGTCCAAGAACTCCGGCAAAGGGAAAGGCAAGCCTAACCATTTCAAGGGCCTCATTGAATTTCCCCTGCGCGATAAGATACAGGAAGTCCTGACCATTGATCCCAGCAGGACAGGTCACCTGGCAGGGGGGATAAGTCCCTTTATCGCTTGTCTCTACTTCCGGAGGCATCTTGAGTCCCCAATCACGGGCTTTGATATCAAGGGAATGATGCAGGGAGGGTGGAAAGGGAGAAAGACCGATATATCTCGGATTGACGTTTAGAAAGATATGGTGCATACAGGTATTTCCAACCAAAGTCATGTCGACGATATCCGTACGCTTAATTTTTGCTGCGGCGGCCACCTCTGATACGATCCCGTTGAGACCATCGATGATGGCATTGTTCAGGATCTCCAGGCCATTCGGATTGGTCATGGTGTAGCTGATTCGGGACATCACATCTTCACCGTAAACCACCTGCGGGTTCATCATTGAAGCCGTGGTGATGACCGAACCATCGGTAAGATCACAGAGATAGCCGGCCACCGTCGAGGTACCTACATCCACTGCCAGACCATAGGTCTTCTCCACAAATCCAGGTTCTATCTTGATGATCTCTTTGCCCTGCCAGACGGAGACGGTCGCCTTCCAGTCCCCCTCGCGCACGATATTCTGTAATTCCAGGAGCACCTCATAATCAATGGTGAGATGATCCAGGTTGAAATTCTTGCTCAGCTCCGTTTGAAGACGTTCCCAGTCACCCACGTTATTATCCAAAGTCGCTTTGGGCAGTTCAACACAGTATTTTCTGACCGCTGGATTCACTTTCATCGGTCGATTCGTGGCGGCTTTACGAACCACCTGCTTTCCCATCCGACTCTCTTCGGGGACGAAGATGACAACATTACCCAGGATATGTGTCTGACAGGCAAGCCGGTAACCCTCTTGCTGCTGCCTGAGATTGAAAAATTTCTTCTCCGTCATTCCCATCGGGGACAGACTCTCTCTCGACGATTTAATGCCATATTTCTCAAAGTTTCCCTCCTCAACCCTCACCTTACATGTCCCACAGATGGCCTTCTCTCCACAGACCCCTTCGAGGTCCACACCTAACGCAACCGAAGCCTCTTTCAGGGTCTTCCCTTTTGCAATATATCCTCTACACCCTGATGGCTGAAAGATGACCAAATATTTTTCGCCTCCATCTTGACCTCCTGCCATATATCCTTTCCTCTCTCTTGAATTTTATGTGTTAAGAAAACCTCACATTTGTATAAAAATATTTAAAAAAGGGAGGTGGGTGTGCTGAAAAACCTTTACAGCGGCACCTTTAAACGTTTTGCTACACAGTTTCCAGGCATATTACAAAGGTCCCCGTAGGGAAATCGTATGTTACCCATAAACCATAGAAAAACCCGCAATTGTAAAGGATTGGAAGCATACTCACCTCCCTTTTAATGCAACGCTAAGTAAAATTTACTTCTTCGCTTCCTCCTCCTTCAACATCTTAAGAAGATGAATCGCCTCATCCACTGCCGTGCCGGCTGTCTTCGCATAACCATCGGCCCCGTATTTCTCCGCCACCTCTGGAGTAAGTGGCGCCCCTCCCAGCATAATCCGAACCTTCGGATTCTTCGCCCTCAACTTCTTGATCACCTCCGGCATCGAAAGCATGCTCGTCGTCATCAAAGCCGAGATCCCAACCACCTGAGAGTCCGTCTTGATCATCTCTTCAACAAACTTATCAAGGGGGACGTCCTTTCCCAGGTCATAAACCGTCCAGCCCGCCACTTCAAACATCAGCTTGACGAGATTTTTCCCGATATCATGAACATCGCCCTCAACCACCCCCAGAACAATCGAACCTTTCACCTCCGATTTTCTTCCCGATTTCTCAATCGCCGGTTTTAAGAGACCAAGTCCTGCATAAAGGGCATCCGCACACATTAACAGTTCGGGGACAAAGTATTCCTTACGATTGTACTTCTCCCCGGCCTCAATCATTCCATTCGCCAGACCATTCATGGTCGCAACGAACGGATCAACCCCCTCTTCTAAGGCGATCTTGGCCCACTTCACCGCATCGTCCTCTTCAAAATTGGTCACGGCATTATGAAGCTCCTTCAAAATCTCTTTTGTCCTCTCTTCGGTTGCCATAGATGACACCTCCTTGTCTTAAAAAATCATTAGCCTTATCATGAAGGATGAGATAGGTCCTCCAGGGCAATGAAATATAATTCTCCCGTTCCGATCTTTCGAAAAACCACACCTTGCTTATGAAGTTTCTCCCCCACTTCCTCACCGAAGATTTTTTGTAAATCTTTTTGCAAAACAACTTCGTTGAGCGATCGATCAGGAGCAAGAGGAGTTTTTTGAGGATGAAGAAAAAGGGGTTCCCCGAGAAGCATGGTTGGATCAAAAGGTTGAGTTCCGCTCAGCCTTGCCAAATGATTTCCTACTTCCAAGAGATCCTTCTCAATCTCTCTTCTCGCCCCAATGCCATCTTTCTGTTTTAAACATTCCAGGATCGCTTGGTGTGCATTTGCCACTTTTTGGTAAAATTCAGTGCCGAGGTCTAGCTGAAACTTGATATCGTTCAAAATATTATCGATAAAATCCATCACTAGGATCAGGATAGGGTTTTCGGTCATCCTCGCCAGATAACGATGAAATCCTATTTCTCTGGAAACAATGGTTTGAGGAACGGCAGGATTCTCCATGATCATGCTTTCTAATTTAAGAATGTCATCGGGCTGGATGCGCAAAGCCGCAATTTGGGCCACAGGTGGCTCGAGCAAATAGCGAATCATTGTGACGTCTTTAATGGAGACTGTCTTGAAGTGAAGAAAGTTGATGATGCCGTGGATGGTTGTTCTCATGTCTACTTCCGCAATAAAGACACCCCCGGCAATACCTTTTTTAATCTCCACCAACCCCATGCCTTCGAGCACCCTCAATGCCTCTCGTAAGGTAGCCTTGCTAACACCAAACTCAGACATGAGCTCCTTTTCAGAAGCTACCTTATCCCCCGGTTTAAATCGACCGGATAGAATAGCATTTCGAATCTGCTCGATAATTTGATCGGATATTTTATAAGTTCTGTTTGCGGTCTTAAACAAGGATAACCCTCGCCTGTTTTTGTTCTTATAAATTTTAAGGAGTGGGGTTATCTTATCGAAAACTAATTAGGGATGTCAAGCAAAATATAATAAATATTATAATAAATATTATAAATAATTATCTTTTAAAATTTTCACTAATAAAATCAATGTATTATACTCATTTTATGTTTATTTTTAAGCGACTTTTAGGGATAGAATAATTGTAATGACTGAAGTAAAATTTGAATTCTATATTAATCAACGCCTATTCGGCAGGAAAACAATTCCTGTTATCTTATCTTTCGTGAAATCAAAAAGGATCTTGGAATCTGGGCTATTTTTCAATGTAATAATGCGTTCACCAATTACCTTACCGATGATAGTAGCAGTAATCTCTCTTTCCTTAAAGAGTGAAATAATCGCATTGGATTTTTCCGGTTGAACCGAGAAAACAAATCCAAAACTCTGAAAGCAGACCAACCAATCGGTGAGGTCAATCTCGACTGGTCTCGGAACAGAAGTAAGATCAATCACCGCGCCCTTGCCGGAGTTTTCCATCATAATAGAAACGGTTCCCAAGATGCCTGCATTGCTGACATCCTTGCAGGTTTGAGCCAATCCCTTTTCTGCAATGATGGGTAAGGCCTCCAGGCGATGAAGCAACTCTTCTGGAGTCTTCCCAGAATTGGCATCCCAGCTCACCACAGATTGACAACCTTTATCGCCCTTGAGGTCCACTGCAAGAATGACATCATCCCCTGCCTGAGCGAAATGACTCCTGAGTAATTTATTGGCATAACCCAAAATGGCTACCGCTAAAGAGGGGGATTTCTCTGGAGCATCAGGATGCAGGTGGCCGCCCACCATGGGAACCTTCAGTTTTTCACAACCCTTCTTAATTCCCTCCACGACCTTTGATCGGTGATCTTCATCCCCACTTGCCAGAACATTTACCATAGCCAGAGGTCTTCCACCCATGGAATAGATGTCATTGACCGTAACCATCACCGCAGCCTTTCCTGCCGCATAGGGCTCATTCAGCAACAATCGGGTCATGATGCCATCGGCTGCAAGCAGTAGAAAACCCTCTTTCCAGGGAATGACGGCAGCATCGTCACCGAAATTGGCCAATTGGAGCCCAGGTTGACCATGTAAAACCAGTTTGTCAAAAACACCTTCAATGGGTTGCTTGCGCAAAAGGCCTTCGTAACTGCGAACCCTATCAATGATCTGATCTAAGTTAATATCCACAAAGGCCTCTGAATCAATGTCAAATGTCAAAATTCCTGCCTGCGGGATTTACGAACTACAAAAACCTAATAATCCCCCTAAATCCCCCTTTACAAAAGGGGGATTTTATAACTCCTCTCTTTAATAAAGGGAGGTGGGGATGGATTTTTGAACTTTGAACTTTGACATTTGAACTTCTCGTTTCTCACTATTGATGCATCTTCGTAGCGACTTCAGCTAATCTCTTACCAAGATTTCGCGCGGTCTCCAAGCCAAATGTATCTTTTTCAATTCCATCCGGATGACCACTCCATAAGGTGGCTCCATAATGAGATGTGGGTCGCCCTTCGCTGACCACCACCATATCCTGAACCAGCATCGCAGCGTGAACGGACTGAATCGTTAGCTCTTGCCCGCCGTTTCGGACTCCTCCCACTGCAATCACGCCTCCCACCTTGTTACGAAGCAGAAATCCATTTCTTCTAAACATGACACAGCGATCCAGGAAAGCCTTGCATTGAGAAGTCATGGACCCAAAATAGACAGGTGTGGCCATCACCAGTCCTGCCAATTCTGAGTCAGAAAGGATGGGAATCATTTTTACGAAGTCGTCCTCCTGACTGCATTCCAGAACCTTCATGCATTTTCCACACGCGACGCAACCATTAATTTTCGTATCTGAGAGTTCAATGAGCACTGTCTCTGCCTCCGGAAGAGTCTCTTTAACGGCCTGGAGGCAGACCTCCAGGGCATACTGTGTACTCTTTCCTTTCCGAGGGCTACAGGATACCCCAATGATTTTCATGGACAATCTCCTTTCTTTTCATCTCTTCTTCTAAAATTCTTAGCACATCTCTCCTGGTATGATTACACTCCTCACTGGTCCGATCCCTTGGTCTGGGGTAATCAATCTTTAATATTTTAATAATTCTGGCAGGCCTCTTCGAAAACACGACAATCTCATCGCTCAGGAAAACGGCCTCATCCACGTTATGTGTAACAAAAATGATCGTATCGGCCCTTTTCTGCCATATCCTAAGGAGGAATTCCTGCATGGCATTGCGGGTTTGACTATCCAGGGAACCAAAAGGCTCATCCATCAAAACAACGTGTGGATTCATGATCAAGGTCCGAGCAATGGCCACCCGCTGCTTCATACCCCCTGAGAGTTCCCGGGGATACCGGTTTTCAAACCCACTCAGGTCAAAGTTATTGATGTAGTCCATCGCTGTCGAACGTCTTTCCTCTTTATCCACCCCTCTGATCTCCAGACCCATCTCAATATTCTGGAGGGTGGTTCTCCATGGAAAAAGGGCATATTCCTGAAAGACCATTCCAACCTCTTCTGATCCCTGAACTAACTCTTTCCCATCCAAAAGAACTTTGCCTGTCGATGTCTTTTCCAAACCCGCAATGATCCTAAGAAGCGTCGTCTTTCCGCAGCCACTCGGACCGATGATCGAGATAAACCGTCCATTCTCAACCCGATGCTGGATTTTTTCGAGGACGTGGACACTCTCCTCCGGCACTCTCCCTGAAAAAGTTTTACTGAGCTCCAAAATCTCTAAACTCAAGAGGAGTCTCCCTTATTGCCATTTGATGATTTTTGATTCCGTCGTTCTTAAGCTAATATCAATCAATAGACCGATCACACCAATCACTAACATCCCTGCCAGAATTTCATCCGGTCTTTGTATGTCCCGTGCGGTCATGATCATATAGCCCAGCCCATAGCCCTCCTTGACCCCTGTGAATTCGGCTGCGACGAGGGTCATCCATCCAATGCCGATTCCGATTCGCATTCCTACAAAGACGGATGGAATGGCTCCAGGGAATAAAACCTTGAGAAAGATATCCTTCTCGGTTGCATGCAACGTTCGGGCAGCCTCGATCAGAATAGGATTGATCGATAAAACTCCAGAAATCGTATTTAAGAGAATCGGAAAAAAAGCTCCCAGGAATATGATAAAGGCTGCGGATTTAACGCCGATACCAAACCACAAGATAGCGATAGGAATCCAAGCAAGAGGCGGAATAGGTCTGATCAATTCAAAGAGAGGACGGACCATTTTCAAGAGCTTCGGTGACCATCCCATCAAGAGCCCCAATGGGATTGCCAACAAGGCAGCTATCACATAGCCCGAGGCAACCCGATAGAGGCTATAGAGTACATGATTGTGGAGAAGGTGTCCGGGTGGCACTCCAATCATTAAAAGGTCTTTAAACCCTAAGATAATCTCAATAGGAGAAGGAAGTTTATAGGGCGGAATCACCTGAATGGAAGATAAACCCTGCCAGATCAGGATCAGAAACAGGGGGATGAGGAAACGCTCCTTCTTCATCTTCTGATCATTTCTTTGACGAACTCAGGCCTCATAAACCGATCGACAAAAATCTGCACATCCTCTACTTTTATATATTTCAATTTTGTCAGAAAATCGACATATTCTTTTTCACCCTCCACGCTCAGGACAGGAGTATAATTGACATTTTCCATCGCCATTCGGACGGACGCTTCATCCATCCCTGTATATTTGATACCAATTTTGATGGCCTCCTCACGATGTTGATGAATAAAATCGATTGCCTTGACATGGCTGCGCACCATGCCCTTGGCCTTCTCCAAATGCCTCTCCATAAATTTTGCATCAGCGGCCAGCACACAACAGGGGTGATCTTTCCAGATATCACGGGAGGAAGTCAGGATCCTTCCGACACCCATGGTGACGGCTTTAGCCGGATAAGGCTCCCAGGCAGTAAAAGCATCGATCTGATCGGTTCTTAAGGCTCCGATCATTTCCGGGGGCTTCAAGACCATAATCTTAACCTGTTCTGGCTGGATCTTGAATTTGAGCAAGGCCCTTCGGAAAAGGAAGTCTTGGACAGTAGAGTGACCCGGAACAACAGCAATTTTCCCCAACAATTCCGGAATGCTTTGGACCTTACCATCTTTTTTAACAACAATCGCTGAACCTTCGGTGTTGACCTGGGCCAAGACAACCACCCTGGCTGTCTTATTGGCCACGGCCGTCGTAGCCGGTGCAACGCCCACATACCCCATATCCAGGGCTCCGGCAGCAAAGGCGCTCATTAACTCCGGCCCTGCTTTGAAGATGCCAGCCACTTCCACCTTCACTCCCTCTTTTTCATACAACCCTTTTTCCAAAGCCACCCAGCAGGGAAGTTGATGAATATCGCTTTGCAGATAAGCAATCCGCACAGGTTCTGCATATGCAATCCCAATAAAGAAAAAGTTTACTATGAATAGTAAAATGATTTTTCTCATCTGACTTCTCCTTTTTCTTTATGTTGGCTCTCCAACCAAGAGAATGTTATATGGGCATCAGTATCAAATGGTAACATCCTTCTATTCTTGATGTGCCCAACTATTCCAACTCCATTAAGAATTGCAGGAATTATAGCTGACCTTGGAACCGATAGCAAGGAGGTTTCGATAAATAGACTGTCTATATATAAAGTTTGGATTTTCCAGAAATGGTTCGTCCGGTGTTCGGGTGTTCAATGCCGCATGGGTCTTTAGAAAATAAAAAATATTTAGATTTCTCCTTATAATTGCTTAAGAATGAGATTAAATCCAATTAAAAATAATATAACGATGACTATCTTTCTGAATATTCTATCATTGACAAACTGTCGGCGAATGAGTATTCCCAACAAAAGCCCGACGACTACAAATGCAATAACAAACCCAAAGAGCTTTATTGTTTCGAAATCATAAAAACCCATAAATAAATAGATGAATAAACGGAAAAAGCTTAAGGTAAGAAAAAATAGACTGAAGGAAGCAATAAAGAAATACTTATTATATCCTTTAGCCAGCATAAAAATGACCAATGGTGGGCCTCCCAATCCTAAGAATCCTTCTAATAAGCCAGCGAAAAAAGTTGAAATATAGCATGCCATCTTACCATTGGTGATTTCGAAATGACGATCTTCGGTGCTCATAACTTTTTGATTTCTAAACTCCTGTAATAAATAATAGAGGGAAATGATTAATATAAGAACTCCCAATGAAAAGTTAATTTGCCCTACACTTGCATAGCTCAGAATAAACGTGCCCATCGGCAGGCCCAATAATGCTATCATCATGGAAGAGGGGAAAAAAATAGGATTACTTTTCAAAAAATTTTTAGTAATGACTCTACGATGCTCATATATAAGGATAGAGGTGGTAATAAAATAGATTATTAATAACGTGGGAATAACTATTTTGGGGGAGTAAAAGGATACTAAAAGCCCAACCGCCAACAGACCGAAGCCAAAACCACTGACCCCTTGAAGGACTCCAGCCAAGATCAATCCAAAAATTTGTATAAAGAGATCAAATTTCATGACTGAAGAGACTCCATTTGTAAAAACAAATCCAGGTAGCAATAATAGAAGAAGAGAGAAGAAAACTAATAACCGATCATTTCTCTATAAATTGAAAAAGTCATTTGAACGTTGACATATTTTCCACCTTTTCTCTCGTAGCTGGCATTAACGTCTTTGCAAATGCCTCGTTCAAAAAGCCTACCCAGGGGACCGTGATCAACGCTAAAAGACCCGAAAAGAGAAAGACCCACTCCACCCCAACTTTATCCGCCACCGGCGTGGCGATGAAGATGGAGATCAAGCCAATGGGAATCAAAATGGTCGGTGTTGAGCCGAATACTTTTCCTCTCATGTGATCGGGCGTTACCCTCTGGATATCTGCGTGAATGGCCACATGCGCAATATAAAAGAAAAGGTTTGAAAGGCCAATGAGTAGGAAAGCTATAAGATAATTTTTTGATATTG
>Ga0068714_10006110_pt1 | contig 12411 bp, 9 predicted proteins | sample MTBNYHSulfiMetaG_FD_62988 | JGI IMG/M metagenome (GOLD analysis project Ga0068714, IMG submission 62988) | Enrichment culture microbial communities from rom New York Harbor, USA that are MTBE-degrading - MTBE-NYH (New York Harbor Sulfidogenic)... | ecosystem: Environmental > Aquatic > Marine >... | reverse complement strand
ACCGAGAGGGGTTCGGTCCGCCGTGGGGGAGGAGACCTGCCTTCAGACCGGGCCCTGCGGGGTGACCATGTGCACCGCACGCTGGGGGAACGGAATCTCGATACCGCTCTCATCGAAACGCTCTTTCACGTTGCGCAGGAAATCGAACTTCACGTCCCAGTAGTGCTCCTTGTTCACCCAGGGGCGCACGACGAAGTTCACGCTGGAGTCGGCCAGTTCGGCTACCGCGATGGTGGGCGAGGGGTCGGAAAGAATCCTCTTGTCCTCCTGGATAAGGTTCTGCAGGATCTCCGCCGCCTTCCGGATGGAGGAGCCGTACGAGATGCCGATCACCATGTCCACCCGGCGGGTGTTGTTGGCCGAGTAGTTCTTGATGATGTCCCCGTAAAGCTTGCCGTTGGGCACGATGATCTGCACGTTGTCCACCGTGGCCAGGAGCGTGGTGAACAGGTGAATGTCCTTCACCGTTCCCATGACACCCGCCGCCTCCACGAAATCCCCGATCCGGAACGGCCGGAACAGAAGGATCAGCACGCCAGAGGCAAAGTTGCCCAGGGAGCCCTGCAGCGCGAAGCCCACCGCAAAACTCGCGGCACCCAGGACGGCCACAAACGAAGCGGTTTGGATCCCGAACTTGGCCAGGGCGGCCAGGACGGCGAAGGTCAGGATCGCGATGTAGATGAGACTGCCCACAAAGGAGGTCACGGCAGCGTCGACCTTGGTCCGCTCCAGCCCTTTCTTGACCAGCTTGCGTCCCAGGCCCGCCGCGACCCGTCCAACGATGAGAATCAGGATGGCGCCGATGATCTTGAGGCCGTATTCGGCACCGAACTTGATCAGCAGGTCCAACACCTCCTGCGCGGACTGCATGTTCACCGTTTCCATGAAAGAATCCTCCCTGCCCGCCGTGCGGGAGGCCGCCTGCCTTGCGGCTCGGGAGCCCCCGTCGGCCGGACCCTAAGAAGTTGGTTGTGTGCTTGCACCGGCGGACGCAAAAGCTTCCCCGGCGCCACAGGTGTCGGGGGCGAGGCCGCTTGGCATCGGGTCGTGGTTCAGGACGGCGCGCCGGTCTAGATGTCGAACGCGTACCCCAGGCCAAAGATGACGGCCGTGTCCGCCTTGTTGATCGTGTCGTTGGCTGGAGCGTTGTTGAAATCCACGTTGACCTGGAACGAGGTGTAGAAGTCCTTGATGACCGTGAAACGCATGCCTTGCTTGGAACGGATCAACAGGTTCGACAGTTCCTCGAAGCCGAAGTACCCCTCGTGAAAGTGGAACAGATTGATCTTTCCCGGGAGGACCTTGTAGTTCAGGTTCACGGACCAGCGGCCCGCGGCGTAGGCATCGTCCGGATCGGGCAGGGTGGGGATGAGGCCCTGGATGAACGCCTGCTGGACGGCCACGGGCACCATGTAATCCTCGTTCACGTACGAGACGCCAAGTTCGAAGGAGAGGTCGGTCCGGTCGGTTTCGAGGAACTGGTAGCCGAGTCCGGCACCCAACGTGGCGCGGAGGGCCAAGTCCTGAAAGTGGTCGTACTCCAGGAGCGAGTTCACGTAGGTGTAGAGCTTCTTGAGCGGGAAGAAGTCGTACTTGATCGACCCGTTTGCGTTCAGGGTGGTCTCTTCCCCCTTGTCCCTGGCGTAGTTCCATCCCCCGCGCAGGGTGAGTCGCTGCTTCTTGCTTCGGGCCACGAACGTGCCGTCGATATTGGCGCCCACGGTCTCCGTGTTCCCCGTGGTGTACGTGGCCCCGGCCGTGACGTTTCCCTTGTACGTGATGGCGGCCACGTTGATCTCCTGAACCGAGCCCAGGTCGCCGATCACCACCGGGCCGGCGGACTCCGAAAGGATCCGCATGAGGCCGTCCTCGGTGATCTCGGTGGGGCCCTTGATCTCGGACCCGTCACTCAGGCGGACATTCAGGGGAGCGTCCGAACGAATGGCCTTTACCGACCCCCACTTCACCTTGACCGGATCCGCGGAGTAGGGGGTTTTCACCGAGAGTTCTCCCCCTTTGAGTTTGTCGATCTGGCCGGTGATCCGGTCCCCGTTGGTGAGCAGGACCTCGTCCGCGGCCGCAGGGGCGGTTGAGCCCAGGAAGACCACCGCGCAAGCCAGCGAGACCAGCAGGCCCGTCCAGGGGTGTGCTCCCAGCGGACCCTTTCCTCTGAAAAACGGGTTTCCCTTCTCTCCTTCTCTTTTCATGGCCTCCTCCTCTTGGTTCGGTTGACGTGGCTCCCTCGCCCCTCCCCGTGCAGCACCCGGTCCCTGCCCCTCCTGTGCGGCCAGGACGACAGGTGCCTGTAACGTAACGGCCGGCTCGCTGCCTGCCGCTCCGCGGACCGTCTCTGGGGGGGCGTGGAGCCCCCCACCGTCCTTTTCGTTCACCCAGAAGCTCCGCACAGGATCCGGGCGCAGGGTGGGGGGGGCGGTTGACCCGCCGCTGTGTCCGGGGTGTGGCCTCTAGGGGGCTGCCGGGGTCTGTGCAGGAGTGCCCGTTCCATCGCGTCCCGAGGGTGCGACCGCGGCCGAAGCGGACAGGAGCCGGTAGAGCGCGCCCATGAGTCGAGGCTCCAACTCCGATCCTGCGGTGGCAGACTCCTCGTAGTGCGGATCGGTTTCGGAATCGCTGCAGTACCACCAAAACGCCAGCGGCGGAAACCACCAGAGGTCGTGGGGCGGGTTGAAATCCGCCCGGGGGATCATGTACCCCAGGTCGTCCCCGCTGAGAGAGACCACCATCTTGTAGGGTGTCTTCATGCCGGCCTTGAGCGGTGGATGAGCCAACCGGTATTCCGCCCCGGTCTTGTGGGCCCCGGCGTGATGGGGAAAGTACCGGCCCGGGTTCACGGTGAAGTCCTCCGGAAGGCCCACGCTGAGTTCGGGCAGGAGTTCGGCGGGCACGGAGGCCAGGCCCAGGGGGCCCACCTCCAGGTAGGCTACCTCTGTCAAAGCGTACTTGCCCTTGGGAAACCTCACGGTCGGCAGAAAACAGCCTCGAAGGCAGGGACGGGATCCCCGCACCGGCGACCACTGGGCGTCGTAGAGTTCCCTCTTCTCATAGCCCACGATGTCCAGGGCTCCCATGAGACGGTAGAACGGGTTCTCGAACGGCACGAGCACCCGTTCGGACCCGGTGCGAATACAGGCCTCGGTGTACGTATGCCCCTCCCGGCGCAGGGTCCTCAGTGCGTGTCGGGCGGCTTCGCGGCCCTGGAGGGGGGCGAATCGGAAGTCGTTGGGGATGCGGATCTCTTCGGGCACCCATTCGGGGTTCGTGGTGGCCGGAAAGGCGGGGTGTTCCTCCGGGTCCCAGACGAATTCGTGCAGATTGGTGACCATGCCTCCCAGGGCCCCGTTGAAGTAGAGCGTGACCCCCCCCCGTTCGCGGGAGACGGTCTCGGAAAGAGCGCCGGGAAACCCGGCGGAGATGGTCTGTCCCCAGGCCTCCCGGGCTGCTTCCGGGACCGCGGCGGGATCGTGGCCCCACCTTCTGGGGTCCGCGATCAGCAGAACCGCCTCGGGGTGACAGGCCCACTGCACGACGGTGGCCACCGGTTTCCCCTCGGGGTCGTCCACGGCGAGGATCACCATATCGGTGTCCAGAATCAGGGGTTCCCGCTCATCACGGATCCCGAAGTCAAAGCGGGTCTCGGCCAGGGTCAGAACGGCGGGGCGCTTGGCCTCCGCCGCTTCATGGACCAGTCCGGCCACGGTCTGCCGGAGCCGCAGAAACCAGTCCCGGTTGATGCCCGAAGGGGCCTTCCCGCGGCCCAGAACGCCCAGGATCTTACCGGTGGAAAGGCCGTGGAGCCCGCTGATCCCCAGGGTGTCCGGGCCCATGTGGGTGTGAGTCGAAGCCACCAGCATGAAGTCCAGGTCCAGGCCGGGGTCCACCAGGGCACGGATCCCTTCCACGTCCGGGAACATGAGCATGTACAGGTCCAGGGAAACGAGTGCGATCTTGATTCCGCTCTGCGGGTTTTCCAGGTACAGAACACGGGCGTACAACGGGTCGTAAATGAAACGGGCCGGCCCTTGGCCGTTTCCGATGCGAATCTCCCCTTCCTCGAAGGCCAGGATGGGATCCCCCAGTCCGAAGGGGCGGGTGGGGTCTCCCACGTCGAAGCGGCCGTTTCCGTTGCGGTCTTCGTAGGCCTTCACCCGGGGGGTGATCTCCGCTTCTGCCGCCCCGGCCAGGAGCCGGCAGCCGGCATCCCCACGGGCCGGGGAGGGGGCTGCGCTCGCCACAACGAGCGACGCAACCACAACCATGCAGAGGCAGACCGGGGAGCGTGGCGTGCGAGCCACGAGGTTGGGGGGCTCTCCTTGCGGCTTGTTGTTGTATGTCATGGTGGGCTCCGAAGGGTGATCGGTGCGAAACGGCGAGTCAAATGGGACACGCCGTCTCGATGAACTCGGCCTCCACGCCGAAGCGTTGCGCCAAGTGATCTCCCAAGGCCCTCACCCCGAACGTTTCCGTGCGGTAGTGGCCTCCGTAGAACACGTTCAGCCCCAGCTCCTGGGCAAGGTAGTAGGCGGCCTGCTTGGGCTCTCCGGTGACGAGAAGATCGATGCCGTCCGCCGCCGCCTCCTGAAAGAGGCCCGTGTCCGTCGCGGATCCGGTCACCACCCCCACGCGGGACACCCGGTCCACTCCGAACCGCAGGACCTGTGTTTCGCCGCCCACGGTGTCCCGGCAGGCCTGCACGGCCTCGGCCCAGGGGAGAGCAGCGGGCAGGGTCCCTCGGACGCCCAGAAACCGGTTCCCGTAGCGGGCGAACGGTTCCTTTTCCCGGAGGTGGAGCCGGGATGCGATCTGGGCGTTGTTGCCCACCTCCGGGTGAGCGTCCAGGGGGAGATGGGCCGCGTACAGCGCCATGTCGGTCTTGATGAGCGCCCGAAGCCGCCTGTAGTGGATTCCTCGAACGGTCATCGGCTCACCCCAGAACAACCCGTGGTGTACGAGCAGGAGATCACACGCCCGTTGGGCGGCGGTCACAATGGCTTGCAGGCACGCGTCCACGGCGATGCCTACCTTTCCCACATGCCCCTTTCCTTCCACCTGAAGGCCGTTCTGCGAGGTGTCCTGAAAGGAAGAAATCTCCAGGTACTGATCCAGATACTTGACCAGTTCCATCAGTGCCGAGGACAAGGGGTTCTCCGGTCGGGTGAGAGGTTGTCGTTATGCAACCGATCAGGGCCTGGATAAGATACCGATTATGTTGTGGGATGTCCACCCTTTGGCGGTCTCTGTGGCGGTGGCAAACAGGCTTTCGACGCCGGGGTGGGAGGAAAGGATTCATCTTTCATCGCCCGGGCCGTATCTTCTGAAACCTCCTTCTATGGATCGAGGGTCACGTTCCGGCTCGGTTCATTCCATGGACAACGTCCCGTCGGCGGGGGGTGAACACAACCCCATGGCGGTCGCATGGAGGGCGCGTGGCCTTGCCTCGGTGTTTGTGTTCCCGTACAATGCCTCCGTTCCGGGCCACGCCTGGCGGGAGGCGGGTTGCGGCCTGGCACCCGGGCGGAATGGGCGAGGCCCTTGCGGTGGGGGTGGCTCGATACCCGGAACGGAGCGAACCGGCAGGGAGTGCGAATCTTGAATGTTTTGCCCGAACGAGTAGGCAGGAGAAGAACGCTCCGGGGTGTCTCCGGGCTGCTTCTGGCCACGGCCCTGTTCGCCGTTGCGGCCGGGGGGTGCACCCTGTTCCGGGAGAAGGTGGACCGGAGCGCGGAGGAGAACTACAACCTGGGCATGGAGGAGTTCCGTAAGAGGGACTACTCGGACGCGATCCCCTATTTTCAGAAGATCCTGGAAAACTTCCCGTTCAGCATTTACTCCGTCCCCGCTGAGCTGAAGATTGCCGAGTCCTACTTCTTCGACGAGAAGTATGTGGAGGCCCTGGTACACCTGCAGGGTTTCGAGGAACTGCACCCCACGAACGATCAGATCCCCTACGTGATCTGGATGAAGGCTACCTGCTACTTCCAGCAGTTTTCCAGCATCGACCGGGACGTGTCCTCCCTGCAGAACGCCCGTCGAGAACTGGAAGGGTTGGTGCAGCGTTTTCCCGAGAGCGCATACGCGGAGAAGGCGGCCCCGCTCATGGCCAAGGTGCTTCGGGGCCTGGCAAGACACGATTTCTACGTGGCCCGCTTCTACTACCGGGACGGGGATTTTCAGGCGGCTCTCTCCCGACTCTACGGCATCCTGAATGATTACCGGGGTCAGGAGAACACGGACCGGGTGATCTACTACATCGGAAAGACCCACTACTTTCTCCGGAACCGGGAGCCGGCCCTGGATGCCTTTCAGGACCTACTGAACCTCTATCCGGACAGCCGGTACGCGCCTCGGTCACGCGCCTTCGTGCGGGACTTGGAAGGGGGGCGCTTCCGGTACCTTTCCCGGCTCGACCGCTTCAAGGAGCGGGTGCTGGGCTACCTGGGCTACGAGTGAGGGTGCCGGATCTGGATTCAGCCGTTCCCCACGAGTTCCCTGCACCGCTGAAACGCCCGGTCCAGCTTCTGGGGTGAGGGGCCTCCTGCCTGGGCCATGTCGGACTTTCCGCCTCCTTTGCCGTCCACCTCCTTGGCCACGGCCGCGATGAGCTTCCCTGCGTGGAAACGCTCTTTCAGTTCCTTGGCCACGGACAGGATCAACAGGGCCGCGTCCTTGTGTTGCCCCCCCAGCAGGATGACGCTTCCGGGCAGCCGGTCCCGGATCAGATCCGCAAGGGTCCTCAGGGCTTCCGCATCGCCGTCACAGCGGGCCGTTACCAGGGGAACGCCTCCCACGGTCTCCGCCCGGTCCGCCAGTTCCGCGGCCGTCTCCTTCAGACGGGTGGCATCGGTCCCTTTTCGCGCCTTTTCCTGCTCTTTCTGCTTCTGCTGCAGCTGCAGGACTCGCTGGAGCATTTCTCCCGGCCGGGCCTGCAAGGCTCTTGACACGCCGCGAAGCTCCTTTTCCATCTGCTGAACGTGCAGCACGGCCGCCTCCCCGGTGAAGGCCTCGACCCTGCGCACGCCTGCCGCCACGCTGGACTCGTGGCTCAGCTTGAAGAACCCCACGTCCCCGGTACGGGTTACGTGGGTACCTCCGCAGAGTTCCTTGCTAAAGTCGCCGGCTCCCACGACCCGGACCTCGTCCCCGTACTTCTCGCCGAACAGGGCCGTGGCCTTTTCTTCCTGAGCTTCCTGAAAGGAGACGGTGCGGATGTTCAGGGCCCTGTTTTCCCGGATCTTGCGATTCACCAGCCCCTCCACGGATACCAGCTCGTCCTCGGTCAGGGCCGTGTAGTGGGTGAAGTCAAAGCGCAACCTTTCCGGGGACACCAGGGACCCTGACTGGCGCACGTGATCCCCGAGAAGGGTGCGCAAGGCGTAATGCAGTAGGTGCGTGGCCGTGTGATTTCGGGCTGTGGCTTCTCTGCGTTCCCGGTCCACGCGCAGGAGTACCTCATCCCCCTCTTGGAACCGGCCCTGTATGATCGTGCCGACGTGCAGGATCGCTCCGCCCGGGCCGGAGCGGGTGTCGGAAACCTGGAACGTCCCTTGGGGCCCCTGGAGCGTGCCCCGGTCCCCCACCTGCCCGCCGCTCTCCGCGTAGAAAGGCGTCTGGGAGACCACGAACTGTGCTTCGTCCCCTTCCCGGGCCTCGCCCGTGCGGGTACCGTTCACGAACAGGTGTGACAGAACCGCCGTGATCTCCAGCCTGTCGTACCCCACGAATTCGCTCTGCACTCCCGCCAAGGATCCTTCCGCGCCCAGGCCCTGTTGCCGGCCTCCCTTCCAGGACGCCCGGGCCTTCTCCCGCTGCTCTTCCATACACCGGTCGAACCCGGGCCGGTCCACCTTGAGCCCGCGTTCCCGGGCCAGGTCCTCGGTCAGCTCAGGCGGAAACCCGTACGTGTCATAGAGCTTGAACACCAGCGAGCCCGGGAGGGTGTCCCCGCCGGTGGAGGCCATGCCGTCCCGTTCACCCTGGAAGATCCGCATGCCGGTTTCCAGGGTTTCCAGGAAGCGTTCCTCCTCACTGCACAGGACCCGGTCGATGAAGTTCCGGTTGTCCAGCAGTTCGGGGTAGGCGGCCTGGTACATTTCCAGCACCACACCGACCAGGCGGCTCACAAAGGGGCCGATCTGGCCCAGTTTGCGGCCATGCACCAGCGCCCGCCGCAGGATCCGCCTCAGGACGTAGCCCCGGCCCTCGTTGGAAGGGAGAACCCCGTCTGAGACCAGGAAGGTGGCCGCCCGAACGTGATCCGCAACGATGCGCGCCGACGGAAGCGCAAGCGAGTCGAACGACTCGGGGGGGCGGCCCTGGAGGTCCCCGATGGCCTCCAGCAGAGGATAGAAGAGGTCGGTGCTGAAGATGTCCTTCTTTCCCTGGAGAACCAGGGCGATTCGTTCCAGGCCCATGCCGGTGTCGATGTTCTTGGCGGGCAAGGGGAGGAATGTGTCCGGGTCTTCTTTGTTATACTGCATAAAAACAAGATTCCATATTTCTAGAAAGCGTCCGCACGAGCAGTTCGGGCCGCACGCCGGCCCCCGCCTGCACGGGACCCTCGTGACGTCGTAGTGGATCTCCGAACACGGGCCGCAGGGGCCTGTGATTCCCGGGGGACCCCAGAAGTTGTCCTCCGGACCGAACCGGTGGATTCGTTCCGGCGGCAGCCCGCGTCGTTTCCAGAGTCCTTCGGCCTCTTCGTCCGCCGGAATCCGGCCGTGGCCCCCGAACACCGTGACCGAGAGGCGGTCCGCGGGAAGCCCCCAGCGGTTCACCAGGAGTTCCCAGGCGAAATCGATGGCGTCTTCCTTGAAGTAATCACCCACGGAAAAATTGCCCAGCATTTCGAAGAAGGTATCGTGGGTGCTGTCTCCCACCTCGTCGATGTCCGACGTGCGGAAACACTTTTGCACGCTGGTCAGGCGCCGTTCCTGGGGCAGCTGTTCCCCGAGGAAGTAGGGCTTGAACTGCTGCATGCCTGCGGTGGTCAGTAGCACGGTGGGGTCGTTGGACGGGATCAGGGACGAGGATCGCACCTTCTGGTGCCCCCGCCCCTGGAAGTACTCGATGAACTCGGTCCGGATCCTCTGCGCGGAGAGTGGTTTCACTTTTCGAACCTTTCAATCTCTATGTTGTCCTCTTTCGTTTTGCGGTTCCGCTCTTCGTCTTCCTCGGCCATCTTCGCTTCGAACCCTTCCCAGCCGGCGTCACTGGTGGAGTAGATCCCCTTGACCTTCAAGGCGAAGTCGTCCGGGTTGCTGCACTGCAGGAGCGCTTCCTCGTAGGTGATGAGCTTCTTTTCCAGCAGGTACATCAGGGACTGGTCAAAGCTCTGCATCCCGTAGGCGGTGTAGCCTCGGGCAATCACCTCCCGGATCTCTTTGGTCTTGGCCGGATCGTCGATGCAGTCCCGGATCCGGGCCGTGTTGATGAGCACTTCCACGGCGGGAACCCTTCCCCGGCCGTCCGCCCGTGGGACGAGGCGCTGGGAGACGACCCCCCGGAGAATGCCGGCGAGCTGCCTTCGAATCTGCTGCTGCTGGTGGGACGGGAAGACCGTGATGATTCGGTTGATGGATTCCATGGCGTCCAGGGTGTGGAGGGTGCTCATGACCAAGTGGCCGGTTTCCGCGGCCAGGATGGCGGTCTCGATCGTTTCGAAATCCCGCATTTCCCCCACCAGGATCACATCCGGGTCCTGGCGCAGCGCCCCCCGGAGCGCGGAGGAAAAGGAGTCGGTGTCGAATCCCACCTCCCGCTGGTTGATCAGGCTCTTGTGGTCGATGTGCAGAAACTCGATGGGGTCCTCGATGGTGATGATGTGGCAGTTCCGGTTCCGGTTAATATGCTGGATCATGGCTGCCAGTGTGGTGGACTTCCCGGAACCGGTGGTGCCTGTGACCAGGACCAGGCCGCGCTGCTCCAGGGATATCTTCTTCACAATCTCCGGCAGGTAGAGATCATCCGTGCTCTGGATCTGCTGGGGAATGTGACGGCAGACCATGCTCGCCACACCACGCTGCTGGAAGATGTTGATCCGGAATCGTCCCAACGTCTCCATGCCGTAGGAGATGTCCACCTGCTTCCGCTGGTCGTAGCGCTCCTTCTGCCAGTTGTTCAGCAGGGCGGGAAGCATGTTCTCGATGTCCTCCGGGGAAAGGGGAGGGTGCTCCCGGTACGGGTAGAGCGTGCCCATGATCCGGAAGATCGGTTTCAGCCCGGCGCGGAGATGGATGTCCGATGCTCCCCGGCTCACCGCAATTTTCAGAATATCGTTCCATTCCAAAGCATCTATCCTTCCTTGTTCGGCTTGAGATGTTTCTCCGCCTTCCCCTCCTCGGGCTTCTTGATGAATCCGCACTTCTCCAGGATCTTCTGGCGGATCTCTTCTCGCACCTCGGGGTTGTCCGCCAGGAAGATCCGGGCATTTTCCCTGCCCTGGCCGATGCGCTCGGATCCATACGAGAGCCAAGGCCCCGATTTCTCGATGATTTCGTTCTGGACCCCCATGTCCAGGATCTCCCCTTCCCGGGATATGCCCGCCCCGTACAGGATGTCGAACTCCACTTCCTTGAAGGGGGAGGCCAGCTTGTTCTTGACCACCCGGACCCGGGTGCGGTTGCCCAGCTGCTCGGTCCCGGACTTGATGGCCGCGATGCGGCGGATGTCCAGGCGTTGGGAGGCGTAGAACTTCAGCGCGTTCCCGCCGGGGGTGGTCTCCGGGTTGCCGAACATCACACCGATCTTCATGCGGATCTGGTTGATGAAGATCATGCTGGTCTTGGAACGGTGAATGCTCCCGGTCAGCTTGCGCATGGCCTGGCTCATGAGCCGGGCCTGCAACCCCATCTGGGCGTCCCCCATCTCTCCGTTGATCTCCGCCCGCGGCACCAGCGCGGCCACGGAGTCCACCACGATCACGTCCACGGCCCCGCTCTGGATCAGCATGTCCGCGATCTCCAGGGCCTGTTCGCCCGTGTCGGGCTGGGAAACGAGAAGGTCCTCTGTCTTGACCCCGAGACGCCTCGCATAGATGAGATCCAGGGCGTGCTCCGCGTCGATGAACGCGGCGATCCCGCCCGTCTTCTGGGCCTCGGCCACCACGTGGAGGGCCAAGGTGGTTTTCCCCGAACTCTCCGGGCCGAAGATCTCCACGATCCGGCCCCGGGGGACCCCGCCGATTCCCAGGGCAATGTCCAGGCCCAGGGATCCGGTGGATATGGCGGGAATCGATTCCAAGGGTGTCGTGGAATCGTCCATGCGCATGATCGACCCTTTTCCGAACTGCTTCTCGATGGAGCCGATCGCCAGGGAGATCGCCTTTTCCTTGTCCGTTTCCTTTGCCTCTTTCTTCATGCAGGATTCCTTCCTCGACAAGCCAGACCTTTGGGAAAAGTCCATGACACGCCACGGCGCTGGAGGGCCGCTACGATTGCAGCCCAAAAGCGAAACGTTCCAGGACGGTGTAGAGCGGGCCAGAAGGTCGCAGCACGCTCTGGACCAGGCTCAGGTGTTCCGCCGTCATCTCCTGCATTTCCGCCGCTGCGTTCCGTTGCAGGTGCTCTCTCAACCCCGGAACCCCCCGGGGGCTCTTTACCCTTCCCAGCGTGAGATGGGCTCGAAAGGGCTTGTCCGACGGCGGCCAACCCCGATGGGTCAATTCAAGGCTCAGTTGCCTCTCCAACCGCACGATGGCGCGGTCATCCTCCATGCCCACCCATACGATCCGGGGACTGCCGGAAGGCGGGAATGTCCCCAACCCATGAAGCCGAACGGGGAAAGGGTTGGTCCCGGAAGCGGCCTTTTGGGCGGCCTGGGTGACGGTAGTCGCCTCCTGCCTGGTGATGTCCCCCAGAAAACGGAGGGTCAGGTGCATGTTCTTCGGTTGTACCCACCGAACCTGGAACTGGGGAAGGGCCAGGCGGGTGAGGAGTCTCTCCAGGGACCGCACGACCGCCTCGGTCATTTCCACGGCCAGAAAACAGCGGATGGTTTCGGGCATCTCGGGACCCGCGGAGTTTGATCGCGGTATGTCTTGTGTTCCGCCGAACTCATCGGCGCGCCGGCGTTCGAATCCCGGCCGCATGCCGGCATTGCCTGGGCGGGGTGCCCCGCTGGAGAAGAGGCTGTTTCGGTGTGTCTCAATATAGCAGAGGGCCCAGATAATGCAATGAACCTCTCGCCTTTCCCATCGATCTGTTCCCGCCGTTTACCCATGAATAAAGGTTGCGTCGTAACAAGCGTTGCCCATCGGCCGCGGGCCGACCCCGAGGCATGAAGCCGGAGGGTCGGCACCGAGCTTCGTCGTTGTGTGGGCCGCGCCCGCGGGGAGGTTCCCTCGTCCTCCGGCGGCCTTCAAGGGACCTGAACCGGCCGCCGTCGTCCTGCGGGACC
>Ga0068714_10006109_pt1 | contig 12412 bp, 11 predicted proteins | sample MTBNYHSulfiMetaG_FD_62988 | JGI IMG/M metagenome (GOLD analysis project Ga0068714, IMG submission 62988) | Enrichment culture microbial communities from rom New York Harbor, USA that are MTBE-degrading - MTBE-NYH (New York Harbor Sulfidogenic)... | ecosystem: Environmental > Aquatic > Marine >... | reverse complement strand
TGGTGAATCATTCTATATCACATCAGAGGACTTTTTGTCAATTAACCGGATCTAGCATAAGGCCCTAATAGGGAATCGCATCTGACTTTGGCAACCAATAATGGCCCTTGCTATCAGCCGAAGCGAGCATCCTGAGCTTGTCGATGGACGTGAGCGGAGGCTCCTTCGACAAGCTCAGGACGCCTCCGCTCGCATGCTCGGGACAAGTACGTGTGGCCAGGCATAAAATGGCAGAGTTGCGCAGATTTCGGAAGTGTGTTATAATCACGACTGTTCCCGACAGATCCAGTAGCTGCGCATGGACCGTGCTCGTGTTCCATCCTGGCCGGCCTTTCTGCGGAGGCAATCGCCGGTGATAGCGCCGGCGCCCAGTAACCCCGTCCTGGGCGGGGGTAGTTCCGGGCTTTGTTGTCGCACTGAAGAGCGAATGCACCGGTACCGGGTTCGCATTCGAGAAGGGAGGTGAAGTACCACTCTGATCTGTAGGCCTATTTGCGTTTCCCCTGGAAGACTCAATTAGAAGGAGGAGAAACCCATGAGTCGGAAAATCCTGTCCGCTACGTTGGCGATGCTATTCCTGTTGACCTTGGTGCTTGCCGCCTGCGCCGGCACCACAGAATGCCCCGAATGCCCCACGGCCGAATGCCCTGAATGTCCTGAATGCCCCGAATGCCCTGAAGTCCCGGCGGCTGCTCCGGCAGGCGGCATTCTCGACGCCGTCCGGGCCAGGGGCAAGGTGGTGTGTGGCGTCCATACCAGCCTTCCCGGGTTTGGGTTCCTGGATGCCGATGGCCGGAACGTCGGCTTTGACATCGACGTATGCCGGGCCGTGGCTGCTGCGATGTTTAATGATCCTGAGGCAGTCGAGTTTGTGGCCATCCAGGCGGCGGACCGCGGCCCTGTCCTGCAGACCGCTGAAGTGGACCTTGTCTCCCGCAACATGACCTGGACCTCCACACGCGACGCACAGTGGGGGAACTTTACGGTGGTCACGTTCTACGATGGCCAGGGGATGATGGTCCGCAGTGACAGCGGTTTTACCACGCTAGAAGACCTGGATGGAGCTACCGTCTGCGTGACGACCGGGACCACCACCGAACTGAACCTAGCCGACGCCTTCCGCCAGCGGGGGCTGGAGTTTACAGCGGTCACCTTTGAGGATACGTCCGCTGTGTACGGCGCTTACGAGGATGGCCGCTGCGATGCGGCGACCAGTGACAAGTCCCAGCTTGCGGCCGTGCGGAGCGGCTTTGCCAATCCCGATGACCATTTCATCATGGATGTGACCATATCGAAGGAGCCTCTCACCCCGGCTGTGCCCCATGGCGATGAGAAGTGGTTTGACCTTGTCAAGATGACAGTCTGGGGCTTGATCAATGCGGAGGAGTTGGGCATCACCTCGCAGAATGTCGACCAGATGTTGACCAGCGAGAACGTCGAGGTCCGCCGCCTGCTTGGTGTGGAGGGTAGCTTTGGCCAGGAGGATCTGGGGCTGGCCACTGACTTTGTCGCCAATGTGATCCGCGCCGTGGGCAACTATGGCGAGATCTATGATCGTTACATGGGCCCCAATGGCATCTCCTTTACCCTGGACCGCGGATTGAACAAGCTGTGGACAGATGGCGGATTGATCTACGCGCCGCCGCTTCGTTAGCCGATCGTTAGGGGTATTGCAGCCCCGGGTAAAGCTCGGGGCTGCAATACCCTGAGTCTTGCTTGCGGGTAGCGGGCCTTTTCAAGGGCAGCAGAGAACGGGTATCATGAGGCAACAATCCCTCCCTCGCATTTTCTATCGCCGGGGTGTCCCCCTCTGGCGAGACGTGGTGGTGCTGCAATGGGTTGCCCAGATTCTGTCGGCCATCCTCGTGATCGGCTTTCTCATCTTTTTCATCAGCAACGTGTTGAGCGCGGCCAACGCTCGGGGGCTGGGCCTGGGCTATGGCTTTCTCCAGCAGGCGGCTGGCTTCCCCCTACCCGAGTCGGTACTGCCCTACGATCCGTCTCGCTCTTTTGGCTATGCCTTCCTTATCGGACTTTTGCACACCTTGCGAGTGTCGGTCGTCGGCATTGTCCTGACGACCGTGGTGGGCATCATCGTCGCGCTGGCACGCCTGTCGACCAACTGGCTGGTCACCAAGATCGCCAGTACCTACATCGAGATCATACGCAACGTACCCCTCGCCGTACAGCTCTTTTTCTGGTATTTTGCTGTGTTCCAGCAACTGCCCTCGGTGCAGGAAAGCATCGAGCTGCCTGGGCCAATCTATATCAGCCAGCGTGGCCTGTACATGATTTGGGCCGAGCCCACGGAGACCTTTGGCCTGTGGATGGTCTTTGTGGCTACAGGCATCATCCTGTCCGGCATCTTGCATCGAGTCCTGTCCCGGTATCAGATCCACACCGGCAAGACGACCTATCCTGTGGCGACGGCGCTCGTGGTGCTGGTTTTGCTCCCGGCCGCGGGCTGGTTCCTGGTGGGGGCGAACCCTCTTGCCAAGACTGTGCCCGAGTTTGGCCGCTTTAACTTTGTGGGGGGCCTGACCTTGACCCCCGAGTTTGCCGCGCTCCTTACCGGGCTGGTGATCTATACCGGGGCGTTCATCGCCGAGGTTGTCCGCGCCGGCCTCCTGGCCGTGCACAAGGGCCAGTTCGAGGCTGCCCGGGCATTGGGCCTCACCGCCCTGCAAGTACTCCGCCTGGTTGTCTTTCCCCAGGCGTTGCGGGTCATTATCCCGCCGCTCATCAGCCAGTATCTGAACCTGACCAAGAACTCTAGCCTGGCGCTGCTCATTGGCTATCCGGACCTGTTCTTTGTGGGCAAGACCACCATCAACCAGGCCGGTCGCGCGGTGCCTGTTTTTGTCCTCGTCATGGCCTGCTATCTGGTTATCAGTCTCTTTACATCTGGATTTATGAACATCTATAACCGCCGCGTGCGGTTAGTGGAGCGCTAGCCATGAGCGGGATCGTCCCGGCCAGAGTCAGGCCAGTCGCTACGTTGAGCTGGCTCCAGTGGATCAAGAAGAACCTCGTAACGCCCTGGTACAATGCGCTGCTGACGCTCCTGTCGCTGGCCTTGATTGTGGGGGCTCTCCGGGGCATTATTTCCTGGGTTTTCGTCACCGCGGACTGGACGCCGGTGGCCGAGAGCCTGAAGCTATTTGCCGTCGGCCAATACCCCATAGGCGAGATATGGCGCGTCGGTGTGATCCTGGCCATGGTGTCCTTTCTGATGGGCCTGAGCTGGGGGGCCTGGGGCGGCACCGTCCGCACATTTGCCGTCGCTCTGGGCGCAGGCTTTATCTTCCTGGCTCTTATTCCTATCGACCTGTATCCCGGCAATGAGGATAGCCTGGACCTGTTGCTGCGTCTCGGCTTTTTGCTGAATCCGGCGCTCATCGTCGGGGGGTTTTTGCTCGGGCGGTTGCCTGCGATCAAGAGCCGGCTTATCCTCATCCTCTGGCTTTTGTCCTTTGTGCTCACGATCGTCCTGCTGCTGGGCTTGGGCGGCAGCGAGGTGCTACCCCGCGTCGAGAGCGGGCTGTGGGGCGGGCTGCTGCTGACCTTTCTGCTGGCCCTGGTCGGCATCGTCGCTTCCTTTCCCATCGGCGTTCTGCTGGCCCTTGGCCGGCAGAGTTCCCTGCCGGTGCTCCGGATCTTTTGCACGTTATTCATCGAGATGGTCCGCGGCGTACCCCTGGTGACGATCCTCTTTATGTTCTCGATCATCTTGCCGCTGTTTCTGCCGCCCGAAATCCGGATTGACCGGGTGTTGCGGGCGATGATGGCCATGACCTTTTTTGCTGCGGCGTACATGGCCGAGAATGTGCGCGGCGGATTGCAGGCCATTTCGAAAGGCCAGTACGAGGCCGCCAAGGCCGTCGGGCTGAATGGCTTCCAAACCATGGCCCTGATCGTGTTGCCGCAAGCGCTGCGGGCGGTGATCCCCGCCATCGTCGGCCAGTTCATTGCCCTGTTCATGGATACGACGCTGGCGATCATCGTCGGCCTGGTAGAACTCCTCGCGGTAGCCAAAGCAGTGCTGAATAGCAATGTCCAGTGGCTGCTACTGGACAAGGAGGTCTATCTCTTTGTCGCGGTCGTATTCTGGATCTTTACCTATTCGATGTCGTATGCCAGCCGCAGGTTGGAAAGAGCATTGGGCGTCGGCGAACGCTGAACGCCTGAAACACGGGGGAAAGACCATGCCCAAGGAAAGGCTTGACGCCGGCGACGATATCATCGTTTGCCGCAACGTGCAAAAATGGTTTGATGACTTTCACGTCCTGCGGGGGGTCACGATCACGATCAAGAAGGGGGAGGTCGTTGTCATCTGCGGGCCGTCGGGCTCTGGCAAATCGACTTTTATCCGGACCATCAACCGACTGGAGGAACACCAGGAGGGCGATATTATCGTGGACGGGATCGAGTTGTCCAATGACCTGCGCAACATTGCCACAATCCGCAGCGAGATCGGGATGGTCTTTCAGTCCTTCAACCTCTTTCCCCATCTGACGGTCATGCAGAATATCACCCTGGCTCCCATCTGGGTGCGCAAGTGGCCCAAGAGCCAGGCTGAGGAGCGCGCGCACCATCTCCTGGAGCGAGTGGGCATCCCAGAACAGGCGCTCAAGTTCCCCGGCCAATTGTCCGGTGGGCAACAGCAACGCGTGGCCATTGCCCGCGCGCTGGCCATGGAACCCAAGATCATGCTTTTCGACGAGCCCACCTCCGCACTGGACCCGGAAATGATCAAAGAGGTGCTAGACGTTATGCGCCAACTCGCCGGCACGGGCATAACCATGATCGTTGTCACTCACGAGATGGGGTTTGCCCGAGAGGTGTCGGATCGCATTGTCTTTTTTGACGAGGGCCAAATCGTGGAGGAAGCAGCGCCCAGCGAGTTCTTTGCCAATCCCAAAGAGGAGCGCACCAAGCTGTTTCTGAGCCAGATTCTGACCCATTGACCCTGTGTCTTCCCAATCGGCCGCGCAAGCGCACTGACCGGCCCGTATGCCGGTCAGTTTTCGTGTGGGAGGAAGCTTGAGATTCAGCCTATCGACGGGCACTCTATATCCCTATCCTCTGCGGCAGGTCTTTCGCTGGGCCCGGCAAGCGGGGTTTGACGGCGTGGAGCTGGTCATCAACCCCGAGGCTGCCGTGCGTGGCGGGCGGGCCGTGCAGCGATTGGCCCGGGCAGAGGGTGTAAAGATTTTCTCAGCCCATCCAACCGTGGTGCCGTTCCCTGGCTGGCGGGAGCGGGATGGGGGCATGGCGCGCACCATCGCGCTGGCACAGGCGGCAGGGATTGGCCTGGTGGTCATGCACATTCCCAGGTCCGAATCGCTGGACGAGGGCGAGGGGTTGGTCTTCCGGCAGCGGATCGAGGGCTGGCAAGGCCGGCCAGTCGGGAGTGGAATGCGGATTGCGGTCGAAAACAAGGCCATCCGCGCTGAGGGCGATTGGCGCTACACCCTCACGCCCCTGGATCGGCTGCGGGCTTTTGCCGAGCGCTACGATCTGGGCCTCGTGCTGGATACGGCCCACGCCGGAACGGCCGGCGAGGATCTACTTCAGGCGCGGCGTCTGTTCGACACCCGGCTGGTCAACGTGCACCTGAGCGACCTGGGAGGGCGTGTACCCCTGGCGACGCTCCCTCTGGTCCACAGGTTCTTTGGGGAACATCGTTTGCCGGGGACGGGTGAGCTGGCGCTACCGGCGCTGCTCCGGGATCTGGGCAGCAGCCGCTATGATGGCCTGATCACTCTGGAGGTGAATCCGTGGTCCGTGCGCGCCTGGTGGCCGCCTGCCGTGAGGCGCACCCTGGCCCGGGCTTGTACGTGGATGAAAAAGATGGCACATGCCGGTTACTCGTCGCCTTGATCTTCCACCGCCTCCGGCTCGGGCAAGTGCACCCTTTTGAGCGAAACCTTGTTGGCTTGCCGGCAGCGGGGGCATTCGGCGATATAGTGGGACGGTTTGCCTTCGATCCCCTCCGCAGCCAGGGCGTTGGCGATAAATTGCTCGGTCAACTGGAAGGCATTACTGCATTTGAAGCATCGTACCTTGACCATGATTCTCTCTCCGATAGGGTTGCTCGAAAACGGGATCCTCATGGTTCCCTATGCGACCAGTATAGCACGCCTCCAGCAGCCTGTCAAAGCCCTGCGCCTCCCTGCGGAGATGCCTGCCCTGCACGTGCTTTGGCCTGTTGGCAACGACAAGGCCTGTACCGACTCACATGCTGTCAGTAGGAGCCTTTTATGAAAGACTTTGACCAGCTCACGAACCGCGGGCGAGCCTTGCGATTACGGTGCATGGCGCTGGCTGCACTCCAGCGCTACGACCTGGAGGTAAGACGCCTTCGCCTGGTAAGCAACGATCTGAACGGCATTTTCCGGGTGGATACTACTGGCGGGCAAACGCTCGTGCTGCGCATCTCCCTGCCGGCGGCGGGCCATACCTTGCCAGAGATCCGCTCCGAGATGGCGTGGCTGGCAGCCCTGAGCCGTGACACCGATCTGGGGGTGCCCAGGCCCTTTGCCAACCGCGACGGCGCGCTGGTGACCACGGTCGAGGTTGCCGGTGTGCCGGAGCCTCGTCATTGCGCGGTCTTGTACTGGATTCCGGGCCCGGATTTGGCCGACAGGCTGACGCCGGAGAATGTGCAAAAGCTGGGAGAGTTGTCTGCGCAGCTACACGCCCATGCAGAGACGTTCAGGGAGCCGCCAGGATTCTCGATCAAAACCGCCGACAGAGTGTATCCCTTCGGGGATGAGGTGGTCCTGTTTGATAAAGCGCATCGTGACCTGATGCCCCCTGCCAGGCGCGAGCTGTTCCGGCGTGCGGAAAAACGCGTAGAAGCTGCAGTCGGCGCGTTACACGCGAATTGGCAGGGGCTGCGTGTCTTGCACTACGATCTCCATCATTGGAACGTAAAGGTCTTCCGGGGCAAGCTGTATGCCCTGGACTTTGAGGACCTGATGTGGGGTTACCCTGTCCAGGACATTGCCATCACCCTGTACTACTGGCAGGATCACCCCCAGTTCCGGGAGCTGCGAGAAGCGTTCAGGCGCGGCTACGAGGAGCACGCAGAGTGGCCGGAGCAAGTGCGCGACCAGATCGATACCTTTATCGCCGGGCGCGGGCTGGATTTGGCCAACTTTGTGCTGCGGGATCCCAACCCGGAATGGCGGCGCAGCGCCCCCGCATTCCTCGATAGGGTAGAGATGCGGCTGCGGGCCTTCCTGCAATAGACGCCACGTCCGGCTGACCACCACGATGGATGGAAATCGGCCGTGGCTCTCTGTTTGTGCGGGGCCGTGGCCCCGCACAAACAATTGGGGGAGCTACACCTCGTCGATGGTGGCCCGGATCTTGCCCAGAGAGGAACGGATCTCGTCCAGCTCGCCTTCCACGCCGGTGAGCTTGGTTCTCTCGGCGCGGACAAAGCGGGTATAGGGGGCTATGGCCTCCCGCAGCCGGCGCAGGCTCTTTTCCAGTTCGCGCTCGAACTCTTCGGTCATGGCCTTCATCAGGCGCTCGCGGAGATCCTCCAGTTTGTTGTGCAGGTCGGTTTTGGCCCGCCGCCGCTTGGCCGGGATGATGAGCAACCCCACCACTGCCAACGCGCCGGCTGCCAGGATGCCGGTGAAATCGGCCAGGGCGGTGTGCAGGATGGCGATCAGGAGCGCGCCCAATCCCACGGCGCCAACCTGGAGCAGGGCCACGCCCGCCACCGAGTCGCGCACGCCTTCGGCCAGTTTGCGCGACTCGGCCTCGCGATCGTAGGTCATGACCACTTCTTTGGCTGCCCGTCCCACCGAATCCAGCAGTTGTCGCCGGTTGTATTCAAAGGGGCCGCCCACCTGGCCGATGATCCGCTCTTCCTGGTCGCGGACCCTGGCCCGGTGGCGATCGAGGTACTCCAGCGTGGCCTGCCACTGGCGCAGATCCCGGTCCACCAGCCAGTCGATCAGGCCGCTGACCTCTTGTTCGATCTCGTGGGGTGTGTCGGCGACCACCTGCCGCTCGAATTCGCGTTGGATGCGCTGGGTGTTCACCAGGTCCAGGACGCGCGCCAGGCGCAGCGTCTCGTCGAAATAGACCATGCCCCGGTTGTTCATCTCCAGCAGTACTTTTTCGATGTCGGCCAGCCGGTAGCGGAAGTCGTTCTGCATGTCGCTGCGATAGACCTCGAGCTGGCCCTCGATATTCTCGATGGCCTTCAGATCCTCGCTCAGCAACTCCAGCCGGCCCCGGGCAAGCGCCAGGTAGCTCGCCGCCAGCCGCTCTCCGACACCCAGCGGATTCTGCAGCTTGAGTTTCACCCGGCTCTTTTCGTCCAGCGTGGTGTGGATATAGGTCTCGACCTCCCGAAAGTTGCTGGCGGCCCACAAGGCGTCGCGCTCGCCGGGCGTGCCGGCCTGCTTGGCCTTGAGCGCCAGCCGCGCCGATACCGGAAATATCTCGGGCGTAAAGCCCAGCAAAGCCAGGGCATTCTGTCGGATGAATTCCTTCACCTGGAGTACGTCATCTTCCTCCAGCAGGTCGGTCTTGTTGAGGAGGATGATCACCTTCTTGCCCCACTGCCGGATGCGCTCCATAAAGGCCCGCTCGCTTTCGGTGAAGGGCCGGTCGGCAGAGGTGATAAAGATCACCAGATCGCTGCGGGGGACAAACTCTTGCGTCAACTGCTCGTGGCGGCGGATGATGGCGTTTGTGCCTGGCGTGTCCACGATATTGATCTCCTGCAAGAAGGCAGCGGGATGGCTCAGTGTCAGCACGCCATCCTCTGTTACCTCGCGGCCGGCGGACTCGCCGTGATGCAGGATGCAGATCTGGGCCGTGGTGGGGGTCACCCCCTCCTCCAGGAAGCGCTCGCCCAGCAGCGCGTTGATAAAGGCCGACTTGCCGCTGTTGAACTCGCCGACGACGACCAGCAGGAACAGCTCGTCCAACTGTTGGATCGACTTTTGCAGGGTCTTTTGATCCTCCTGGGTCACCTCAAAACCGGCCAGGGCCAGTTGCAGGCGCTCCAGAGCGGCCTTTTCGTCCTTTAGAAGCTGTGATTGCTTGCGATTAAGAATGGTTCGAAGCAAAGATCCTCCCAGAAAATGCTACAGATTGCGCCCAAAGCGGTTCGGGAAGCTCCCGATCCGCGGCAGGGCCGTCAGCGCCAGGCCCAGATCAGCCGCGGGCGGCGCTCATCCAGCCGCAGGCCGGCGTCTTGCGCCAGGTGCACTGCCTCCGTGTACTCCTCGTTGGTGATGCTCCGGTCCAGCGGCGGGTATTCGCCGGCGCGGTAGCAGGGCCGATATTGGGCCATCACGTTGATATAGGTCTCGGGCGATACCTGGTCGCGCAGGAACCGGACAATCTCGGCGGTGCCGGCGAGATCTGCGGGCAGGACCAGGTGGCGCACCAGCAGCCCCCGTTGGGCCACACTACGACCATCCATGGCCAGATCTCCCACCTGGCGATGCATCTCCTTGACCGCGGCCTGGTTGACTGCCGGATAGTCGCGGATCCCGGAATAGCGGCGGGCGATGTTGGCGTCGGCGTATTTCATGTCGGGCATGTAGATGTCCACCACGCCGTCCAGCAGGGCCAGCGTCTTCAGCGAGTCGAATCCCCCGGTGTTGTAGACCAGCGGCAGGCGCAGGCCTGCTTGGGCGGCGAGGAGCAGCCCTGCCAGGATCTGCGGCACCACGTGGCTGGGCGACACGAAATTGATGTTGTGGCAGCCCTGGTCTTGCAGGCTGAGCATCATACGGGCCAGCTCTTGCGGCTCTACCTCGTGGCCCATGCCTACCTGGCTGATCTCATAATTCTGGCAGTACTGGCAGCGCAGGTTGCACCACGCGAAAAAGATGGTGCCCGATCCGCCTCGCCCCACCAGCGGGACCTCTTCGCCAAAATGGGGGCCGTAGCTGGAGACCAAAGCCCGCTCGCCGGTATGGCAGGCGGCGCCCTCTGCGTTCAGGCGGCGGTTCACGCTGCACTCCCGGGCGCAGATGTCACAGGCTTCCAGGCGGGCGTACGCTTCTGCTACCCGGCGATCGAGCTCGCCGGAGCGCAGCAGTTGCAGGTACGCCGGTTCGCACTGCGTTGCCAGGACCCCATCACCTTTCCCGCCGCTGCCTGCCGGCGACCGCGGCGCTTACCAGGTCACAGCGGCAGTCTGCACGCGGTAGTTTCGATCCCGGAACTTGACGTGCTTGAACTGCCTGCCGTGTTCGTACAGCCTCCGGGTTACCTCCACGTCCTGCTGGCAGTAGTCCGTGATCTCTTGTATGCGTCCCTCCTTGAACCAGCGAACGGCCTGTAGGCCATCGGCCGACTTGGAGGCGCCCAGCGTGGTCGAGGCAAGATTGTCCAGGCTGACCCGAAAGCCGAGGCGCCTGTGGAGGTGATCTAACAGGTCTACGGTCTGGATCTCTGTCAGGGCATCGTCCGTGTATGCCCGCAAGACCTCGTAGTCGAAATTGAGGACATTGAAGCCTACCACCAGGTCGGCGGCCTTGAGCTCGGCGATCAGGTCGGCGACGGTGGCCTCCATATAGTGCCGGTAGGCTCCATCAGCCGTGGAGTAGGTCACCGCGACCGAAAGGCGGAGGTCGCGGATATGTTCGCGCCCGCCAACCTCGTCAAACGATCGCTGGGTCTCAACGTCAAAGTAGACGATATTCATGCAAATGCCCTCATCTCCTGGTTCTCTCATTCTATCACGAACTGGGCCCCGGCGCAAACGAATGTGCTGAGCGGTTTTGTAAGGTTCGACACATTTTGGGGCACCACAACGCTACGTCTGGAGATCCCAACCGAGGAATCATGTCATGCCGAACAGAGCGGAGCGATGTGAGGCATCTCCACCGCACAAAGGGATACGCCTGCTCCCTTATGTTCAACCGGCAAGATTTGACAAGTACGTTCAACCCTCGTACAATTAAGAGTGTGCAGTGGCGCGTTCGATAGACTGATCGCAGAGGAGATGACAATGGCACAGGCGTCGCCAGAAACCCAGGCACCCGTCCCGTCCCGGCTGCTGTACGTGGACAACCTGCGCATCGCACTGATTACCCTCGTAGTGGTTGGCCACATGGCGATCACCTACGGCGCCCCGATCGGTGACTGGTACTTGGGTGAGAAGGGTCAGGTGCCGGCAGCATTCGCCATCCTCACCGCGCTCCTCCTTGGCATCGGCGCTTCGTTCCTGCTGGGGCTCTTTTACATGATCTCTGGCTACTTCACCCCCCGCCCCTTTGACTGCAAGGGGGCCGGTCCCTTTCTGGTAGACCGCCTCAGGCGTCTCGGCATTCCCCTGCTGTTCTATGCCCTGGTCATTAACCCGGTGGTCACCTATTGGGCTGCGCTGCACGGCGGCTATGTGGGCTCGCTGTGGCAGTTTGCCGCCGAGAATCCGCAGGATCTGACTCAGGCCTCCGTCGGCCCGCTGTGGTTTGTCGAGGGGCTGCTGATCTTTTCCGTCCTCTATGCGATGGCACGGCTCCTGACAAGATGCCCGGCGATGCCGCCTCCCGGAGTGCCCCACAACCGGTCGATGGCTCTCTTTGCCCTGGCCTTGGGCCTGGTCACCTTCGCAGTCCGCATCTGGGCGCCCGTAGGCTGGTCGTGGGAGCCACCACACCTCGAGCTGGCGCATTTTCCGCAGTACGCCGCCATGTTTGTGGTCGGCCTGGTTGCCTATCGCGGCGACTGGTTGACCCGACTGCCTGCCGCCCAGGTCCGGCTTTGGCGTTGGGTGGCGCTGGCGGGCATCTTGCTGTTCCCCCTCCTGGTGATGGCCGCGCTTGAGCCGGGCGGGGAGATGAGTACGGCGCCGGCTGGCGGTCTGACCTGGCTATCGCTGGCCTACTCCATGTGGGAAGGGGTCATGTGTGTGGCCATGAGCATTACCGTGCTGGCCTGGTTCCGCGACCGGCTCAACCGACAGGGTCGGCTGGCCCGTGCGATGTCGGGCGCCTCCTACGCCGTGTACGTGCTACATCCGCTGCTCATTGTGCCGCTGGCAATCGCCCTGAGTGGCTTGCGCGTCAGTCTGATGCTCAAGTTCGTGCTGGTGGCGCCCTTGGCCGTTGTGCTGTGCTTCGCCGTCGGGTACGCCATCCGCAGGCTGCCGCTCGTCCGCAGCGTGTTATGACCGAGCCCTTCTCCCCCCAAGGAGGGAGGATGAGTACAAGGGAAACCCATCCCCAAGGAGCACATCGATGACGACCGTCAACGCATCTCCCGGCGCGAGCCAACCCAAAGCGGCAGCAAGCCCATCTCGGGGCAGCGGCCGCCTGCTCTTTGTGGACAACATCCGCATCTTTCTGACGGTCCTGGTAATCCTGCACCACCTGATGGTCATCTACGCCGGCAGCGGCGGGTGGATATTCTATGAGGGCCG
>Ga0068714_10006108_pt1 | contig 12412 bp, 9 predicted proteins | sample MTBNYHSulfiMetaG_FD_62988 | JGI IMG/M metagenome (GOLD analysis project Ga0068714, IMG submission 62988) | Enrichment culture microbial communities from rom New York Harbor, USA that are MTBE-degrading - MTBE-NYH (New York Harbor Sulfidogenic)... | ecosystem: Environmental > Aquatic > Marine >... | reverse complement strand
AGGCATAGCCGGCGCCCGGCGCAACGTGTGAACCCACAGACCAAGAAGGGGCTTTCTCGATCGGAGAAAGCCCCTTTGTCATTGCAGTGCCACGTGGCCGACGATTGGCAAAGATCAATTTCCCGTCGGCGGAGCGGTGGGCGTAACGGTCATCGGAGCCGTCGGCGCCGGCTTGGGAGCGGGCGGCTCAAAACCGGGCGCGTAAACGATCGTGGCCTTGTCCTTCAGACTCTGGAGATACTCCTGCACCGCCTGGTTCTTCTTCTGGCCACTCAGTCTCTGGATAATGCCGGCCTTCGCCTCTTCGAGAGGAACGGTCTGTGTATCGGTGTGCTCGGTCACCTTGATGATATGGTAGCCGAACTGCGTCTCCACTACGCCGCTGACCTCGCCCTGCTTCAGAGCGAACGCCGCATCCTCGAATGGCTTGACCATCTTCCCTCGGCCGAACGTGCCCAGGTCGCCGCCCTGGGCCTTCGACAGGCAGCTCGAATTCGCCTTCGCCAGTTCGGCGAAATCACCACCGTCCTTGACCTGGACCAGCAGCACCTCGGCCTTCGCTTTGGCCGCCGCTTTGGCTTCGTTCGGATCGGCCGCATTCGGGTCCGGAGAGATCAGGATGTGGCTGGCGCGAACCATCTCGGGCTTCACGAAGTCGTTCGGATGCCCCTCGTAGTACGCCTGTGCATCGGCATCGTTGACGTCGATCTTGCCGGCCCACTGGGTTTCCATGAACTTCTGGCGCGCCAGACCCGTCCGGTACTGCGTCTTGAACTCGTCGAAGTTGCCGCCCTGGGATTCCACCATCTGCTGGAGCCTCTCGACGGTGATTGGCGGGTTCTGCTGGGCGCCTCGTTCCGTGATAGAGGCCAGGGCCTCGGCCTCCGTCACTTCGATGTGGGCCGCCTTGACCTGCTGATCGAGAAGCGTCTCTCCGACGAGCGAATCGAGGATCCGTTGGCTGATCTGCTTTTTGAACTGCTCGAGATATGCCGGTGGCAGATTCCCCATCTGCGCCCCGGCCATTTTCATCTGCCGATCCACGGCCTGATCCACCTGCCCCCTGGTAACCGTCTGGCCGTTGATCGTAACGACCACGGCGTTCGGGTCGGCCTTCGGCTCGGGCTGGACCGCCGCCGTGTCGATCGCGCTCGGCTGGGGCATCGTCGGTGTCTGGTCGGTGGCGCCGACCGTCGGCGGGTTCGGTTCCGGCGTCTCGGAATCCTTCTTCCCGCAGCCAACTGCTCCAAGTACGAAGATGATTGCCAGGCTCACCGCGACAGCGGCGATACGCAGGTTCCTGCTCTTTGTCATGCTCTTCATAAACGTCTCCAAGACAAGATTGTTGTCCATTCTTCTGATCGATGATGGCGACAGGCTCGATACCCGCTGAGGAAGGCCATACGGGGCATATTGTTTCACAGACCGCCAGGCAAGTCAAGAATTTCGTGCGCCTGCGACGTAGGTGTACAGATTCCAGGGCACCAGCGTTCTTGAGCCATTGACGTGTCCGGGTGGCAGCCTCATCCGCCGCAGGCGGATTGGGGATGGCCGAAAGTGTCGGCGTCTCCGGACATAGAAGGCCAAATCGTACCCGCCATCCCCAAGGCTCCGCCTTGAGGCTGCCACACGCCGTGTACGACCAACGCGTACCGCCATCCGTGGCGCCCTGTCGCGCCTCTTTTTTTGCGGAACATCGCACTTTTCTATTGACTAATTCAATTGCTGAGTTAAATTACAAAGATGAATCGTTCTTGGGAAGGGACCGGTCCATGAAGAAGAGGCCCAGAAAGGACGCGCAGGAGACGCGGGGACGCCTGTTGACGGCGGCGGCCGAAGTCTTCGCCCAGAAGGGGTTCTGGGAAGCGACGCACGCGGAGATCTGCGAGAAGGCCCAGGCCAACACGGCGTCGGTGAACTATCACTTCGGCAGCAAAGAGAACCTGTACATCGAGGCGTGGAAGCACTGCCACGCCGAATCGATGGAGGCTCACCCGCCGGACGGCGGCGTGTCGCCCGATGCTCCGGCTGAGGAAAGGCTGTACGGCCGGATTCTGGCCTTCATGCACCGGATCGCCGACCCGAACAACCACGAGATCGAGATCGTCCACAAGGAGATGGCCAATCCCACGGGGCTCCTGATGGAGGCGATGCGACGCACCATAGAGTCCGAACGTCAGAGCACGCTGGCCCTCGTCCGGGAATTGCTGGGCGGGAACACGAGCGAACAAGCGGTGTGTCTCTGCGAGATGAGCCTGATGAGCCAATGTTTCGGCCCGATGCTGCACCTGCGGCGGGGCAAGATGCCGTCCGGCGCGCCGCGTCCACCCGCCCCGCTCGCCGAATTGAGTGTCGAAGAGCTGGCCGATCACATCGTACAGTTCACTTTGGCAGGAATCCGATGGATTCGCGAGAACCTCAGGAACCCCAGAAAGAGCGGCAAGAGGCGACGTTCGCGCAAGGGCGAATGATCATTCGCCCTTGCTCCAGACAGGAGTAATCCATGCGTGTTGTATTCGAAGCAGGTTGCGTCAAGCGGTCGTGGCAGCGATACGGGGCGGTGGCGCTGGTGCTGCTGGCCGGGTGCAAGGTCGGGCCCGACCACTCTGTGCCGGAGCCTTCTGCGTCGGCCGCCTGGCACAGCGAGCTGGCGGAGGGTCTGACCGCCGCGCCGGCGGACCCGGACGTGCTGGCATCATGGTGGACGACCCTGGGCGATCCGCAACTGTCCGGTCTGATCGAGCGCGCCGTGGCGGGAAATCTGGACCTGAAAACCGCACAATCGCGGGTTCGCGAGTCGCGGGCTCGCCGGAGCATCGCCAAGGGTGCGATGTTTCCGACCCTGAACGCCACCGGCTCGGCCACATCGAGGCGGACCGACACGAACGTGGGCTTCGATTCGCACGGCGAGGTCTACTCGGCGGCCTTCGATGCGGGCTGGGAGCTGGATCTCTTCGGGGCAGTCCGGCGCTCCATCGAGGCGGCGCAGGCCGATCTGGAGAGCGTCGAGGAGAATCTGCGCGACGTGCTCGTGTCTCTGCTGGCGGAGACGGCCCTGAACTATGTGGAGGTGCGAACGTTCCAGTCACGCCTCGCGGCGGCGCAGGCGAGCCTCGCGACCCAGAGCGAGACGTACGAGCTAACCGCGTGGCGATCGCAGGCAGGCCTGGACGATGAGCTGGCGGTGTACCAGGCCCGGTACAACCTTGAGAGCACGCGTTCTCAGATCCCCACGCTTCGCGCGGGACTGGAAGAGGCGATGAATCGCCTCGCGGTGCTGTTGGGCGAGACACCGGGCAACCTTCATCGGGAGCTGGCCGAACCACGGGCGATCCCGCTGCCGCCGGCCGAGATCGCTGTCGGTGTGCCGGCCGACACGCTGCGACGACGTCCCGATGTGCGGCGCGCCGAGCGGGAGCTGGCGGCCCAGACGGCGCGCGTCGGCGTCGCCACGGCGAACCTGTATCCGCAATTGACGCTGAACGGTTCCATCGGATTGGAAACCACATCGCTGCGCGATCCCTTGTCGGAGCGAACCTGGACCGTCAGCGGCGGTCCGCGCCTCTCGTGGCCCATCTTCGACCCGACCATCCGCCCGAACATCGAGGTGCAGTCGGCCCTTCAGGAGCAGGCCCTGATCCAGTACGAGGCAACGGTCCTGGCATGTCTGGAGGAGGTCGAGAACGCCCTGATCGCCTACGGCCAGGAATTGCTGCGAAGAGACAATCTGCGGCAGGCGACCGAGGCGGCGCAGGCGGCGGCTTCCCTGGCGCAGTACAAGTATCAGGCGGGCCTGACGGATTTCAGCAACGTCCTGGACGCGGAGCGGTCGCTCCTGTCGTTCCAGGACCAGTTGCACCAGAGCGACGGGACCGTGACATCCAACCTGATCCGGCTCTACAAGGCGCTCGGCGGCGGGTGGACCTCTCTGGCGGTTGCCCCGGACCCGAAGACTGCGAAACAGCCTTAAGATTTGGAGAGAACGAATGAGTGCGAAATCCCATGCGCAACCCGATATCGCCGAGACACTGGGCGTTGGCCACGCCGCACGTCGCGGCAGACGCTTGAAACGGTGGGCTCTCCTCGTCCTGTTGATCGTCGCGGTGGTGGCGGTCCTGGCCATGCGAAAGGGATCGGGCCCGTCCGGCGTGGTGCGATTCGAAACCCAGGAGATCCGGCGAGGCAACCTGGTCGTTCTCGTCACCGCCACCGGCACGCTGGAGCCTACCAACCAGGTCGAGGTGGGCAGCGAGATATCGGGCATCGTCAAGAGCGTCGAGGCCGACTACAACGACAAGGTGAAAATCGGCCAGGTCCTGGCCCGGCTCGACACCTCCAAGCTGGAGGCCCAGGAGACGCAACACAAGGCCGCTCTGGAGTCGGCCAAGGCCAGGGTCCTCCAGGCCAAGGCGACTCTCAGCGAGACGCAGACGAAACTCGCGCAGCTTCAGCGCGTGCGCGAGCTGAGCGGCGGGAAGGTGCCGTCGCAGACCGAATTCGACGCGGCCCAGGCGTCGTTCGAGCGGGCCAAAGCCGACGACGCCAGCGCCGCCGCAGCCGTCGCCCAGGCCCAGGCCACCCTCGAAGTCACCCAGACGGACATTGGCAAGGCCGTGATCCGCTCGCCTATCGACGGCGTCGTGCTGACGCGCAGCGTAGAGCCGGGCCAGACCGTGGCGGCGGCGTTCCAGGCTCCGGTGCTCTTCACCCTGGCGGAAGACCTGACCCAGATGGAGCTGCACGTCGATGTCGATGAGGCGGACGTCGGCCAGGTGAAGGAAGGCCAGGACGCCGAGTTCACCGTCGCCGCATATCTGGATCGGCTCTTCCAGGCCAAGATCGTGCAGACCCGCTTCGGATCCCAGACCGTGGACGGCGTGGTCACCTACGAAACCGTGTTGGAGGTGGACAACGCGGACCTGTCGCTGCGTCCCGGCATGACCGCGACGGCGAATATCACGGTCCAAAAAGTAGATAATGCACTGCTGGTCTCCAATACCGCTCTGCGGTTCTCGCCGCCTGCGCAGGAGCAGAAGAAATCCTCTCGCGGCCTGGTGGGCATGTTGCTGCCGCGGCCCCCTCGTTTCGACATGCCGCAAGAAACGGTGGACACGAACAAGAGACAACAGACGGTGTGGGTCCTCCGGGACGGGCAGCCGGTCGCGGTGCCCGTGACCATCGGGGCCTCGGACGGGATCATGACAGAAATCGTCTCCGGCGAACTGAAGCCGGGAATGTCGGCAATCGTGGATACGATCAATCCAGGAAGACCAGCATGACAGCCTCCACCGAAACAAGCCATGCGCCGCTGATCGAGCTCCAGGGTGTCACCAAGGTCTATGGTGAGGGCCAGGCGGCCATGCAGGCCCTGGCAGGAATCGATCTGCGGATCGAACAGGGTGATTTCGTGGCGATCATGGGCCACAGCGGCTCGGGCAAGTCCACCTGCCTGAACATCCTGGGGTGCTTGGATTCACCCACCAGCGGCTCGTATCGCTTTCAGGGCGTCGAAGTCTCGCAACTGACCCGCGATCAGCGAGCGAGGCTGCGCCGCTTCTATCTGGGCTTCGTCTTCCAGGGCTACAACCTCCTGAAACGCACCACCGCGATCGAAAACGTGGAACTGCCCCTGATCTATCGCGGCGTGCCCGCGCGGCAGCGCCACCAGATCGCGCGTCGAACCCTGGCGTCCGTGGGGCTGGAGGGCTGGGAATCGCACAGCCCCAGCGAGCTGTCCGGCGGCCAGCAGCAGCGCGTCGCCATTGCCCGCGCCATCATCGCGGGCCCTTCGGTGCTCATGGCCGACGAGCCCACCGGCAACCTGGACACCGCGCGCAGCGAAGAGATCATGGACCTGCTGTGCCGGCTGAACCGCGAGGACGGGATCACCATCGTCATGGTCACGCATGAGCAGGACATGGCGCACTACGCCAAGCGAATCGTCCACTTCAAAGACGGCCGAATCGAATCCGACCAGCAGAACGGGAGGGCCAACTGATGCTCTGGAACACACTCCTACTGGCCTTGCGAGAGATCAAACGCAATGTCATGCGGTCCTTCCTGACCGTGCTGGGCATCGTCATCGGGGTCGCGTCCGTGATCACCATGGTGACCTTGGGCAACGGGGCAACGCAGCAGGTGACCGCGCAGATCGCCAGCCTGGGCAGCAACCTGCTCATGGTCACGCCCGGCCGGCGGATGGGCCCTGGCTCGGCAAGTTCCTCTCCCGCCTTCAAGGTCGAAGACGGCGAGGCCATCGCCCGGGAGATCGGGTCGGCCGCCCTGGTGGTTCCCGTGGCAAGCCGATCTACCAGCGCCATCTTCGGCAATCAGAACTGGTCCACCACGGTGACCGGCACCACCAACGCGTTCCTGGAGCTTCGCAGCATGCGCCTGCACAGCGGGCGTTCCTTCAGCGACAGCGAGGCTCGGGCGGGGGCTGCGGTCTGCGTGATCGGCCAGACCGTTCGCGAGAAGCTCTTCGGCAGCCAGGATCCCATCAGCAGCCGGATTCGTCTCGGCGCCCTGTCGTTTCAGGTCATCGGCCTGCTGGAGGCCAAGGGCCAGAGCACCATGGGCCAGGACCAGGACGACATCGTCCTGCTGCCCCTGCGCACCTTCCAGCGGAGAATCTCGGGCAATCAGGACGTCGGCATGATCCAGGTCTCCATCCGGGAAGGGCAGTCCACTGAAAAGGCCCAGCGCGACATCCGTCTGCTCGTGCGAGAGCGTCGCCGCCTGGCCGTGAGCGAGGAGGACAACTTCAACGTGATGGACACCAAGGAAATCACCCGAATGCTCACCGGGACCACGCAGGTGCTCACGGGACTGCTCGGAGCAGTGGCCGCCGTCAGCCTGCTGGTCGGCGGGATCGGGATCATGAACATCATGCTGGTTTCCGTCACCGAGCGCACGCGGGAGATCGGCACTCGCCTGGCCATCGGCGCGATGGAGCGCGAGGTGCTCATGCAGTTCCTCGTCGAGGCGGTGGTGCTGTCCTCCTCGGGGGGGCTGTTCGGAATCCTGCTGGGTCTGGGAGCCTCCTTCGGCCTCAAGAACCTCTTGCAAGTCCCTTTCGTGTTCGATCCGAGCATCGCGATCATCGCGTTTTTGTTCTCCGCGGCGGTCGGGGTCCTCTTCGGCTACTTCCCAGCGCTCAAGGCCGCTCGTCTCGACCCCATCGACGCCCTGCGGCACGAATGACAGCTCCGGGTGGCGCCGAGGGGGGCGAAGGGACGCCAGAACCGCCACAATTGACGGTCGACTATTCGGCGTCGGTCATCGCGTTCCGCCTATCGCCAATCATCAACCATCGGTCATCACTTCGCGAAGCCAGGCGCGGAGGGATTGGAGGGAGGTGGCTACAGATTCGATTCCTCCGGCACCAAAGAAAGGGCCTGTGCTCTTGACGGCACAGGCCCTGAACATATCCACTGATCCGGCAGCCCGGAGGCGGCGATCACGTTGCGACCATCCTACTCAGCCATTGCGCGGCCATACCCGATGTCGTCGATGTAGACCGTGCCGGTGCCGCCGGCTTTCGGACTGGTCTTGCTCCCGACTCCGATAACCATCGTCTCGACTCGGCTGAGATTCACGCTGGCGAGATCGCTGTACCGAATCACCCATTCGTGCCACGTCGGACGTTGTGTGATAGCCGCATCCGCGTTCACAACCGTGCTGGTTTTACCCGCGTTGTCCTCGATCCGTACATACATCGACTCCGCCGCGTTGCCCACCGGTTGAGCGACGCCGACTTCTGCCGTCTGCCAAGCGCCCGTCACGTTGCCGGTCGTCAAGACATTCGAAAACTCGGCGGCCGTCGAGATCGCGGCGGCATGACTGGTTACCGCCAGGCCGATGTACACGTTGGCGGCCATCGGAATGCTTACCGGTGCCGCCGGCGTAATGTCCACCCACGTCACCCCATCGGCCGACCGCTGAGCGGTGAAGACGTTGCCCGTGCGAGTCAGCTTCACCCAGTGCGGCATCGCGACATTGGCCACGTCCGTATTGGCGCTGGCCTGTCCGGCCGCCGGACGGCGCTGGAAGGAAATGCCGTGAGATGGTTCCGGTGTCACCGCGACAAAGGCGTGCGTCGAGCTCGGGTCGAGCGTCTCGCGGATCATCACGCCCGCCTTGGCCCATTCGTTGCTACGCACAACGCTGTCGACCCGCACCACGATCGACCCATTGCCGTTGAGGCTCTTATAGGCATAACGGAATTGATCGGAGACATCCCAGATGTCCGTACCGATGGCATTCATGATGATACTGCCGTCGGCAGCCTCCACGAAAGCCGGCGCGTTGCCACGGACGTACAGCACCAGGGTATCGGCGCCGTTGCCCGTCCAGTTCTGAGCGGTCTCAAACTGTCGCTCGGCCTCGGAGTAGAATGGCGAGACGCTATTGTCGTATTGTAACGGCATCGACTGCTTGCCGGTGCGAACGATCGTCTGCTCGGCAAACGGCGCGTCGAAGTACCCGACGGTCGAGCCGGTGTCGTTGACCCATCCATCGAGCCAGGTATCGAAGATGGTTGTCCTGGCTTCGATGTCGTCGTCGTACGTTTCGAATCCGTCGATCAGCGCATACTCCTTTGTCGAGAAGCTCCAGACGTCGCCGGCCCACTCGGTGGTAGCATCGGCCTCATTGACCTCCACGACCTGCCAGTAATAGGTACGGCCGAACTCCAGGTTGCCCGGCTCGAAGCGCGCCTCGGCGACCGTACCGGCCAAGGTCAGTGCGTCCAGGTCCGTGCCGAGATAGACCTCGTGCGAGACGGCCGCGCGACCGGCCCGCCAGCTCAGGCCGGTCGTCGGGTCGATACCTGCGGCGCCGGTGGCCGGCTGAGGCTCGCGGGGATGCGCCGGGATGTACAGGAAGCGGACCTCGCTGAGCCCAAATTGGCCCAAGAGCCCATAGCCGCTGTTGACATTCAGACGGACATACCTGGCTGGCACACCGCCGAAATCGACGGTTGTGTTGGCCGTGTACGTCGGTTTGGCGGTTGCCTTGGCAAACTCAACGTCGCCCAGAGCCGTCCAGTCTGTCCCGTTCTCGGAGTACTCGATGCTCACGCTCTTGAGCCCGAAACCAAGGACCAGCTCGAACTGCACGTTGTAGTTCCAGACGAGCATCTCGTGGAGCTTATAGACGCGATCGAACTCGTACTGAATATACACCGCTTCCTGACCGGGGATCGTCAACCACATATCGGTGGCCGCAATCGAGTGTTGGTCGCTGGCATTCAAACCGGAACCGTTGACAGTGTTCTCGGGACCCGCTCCGGTGTCGGAGACGGCATTTGTCGTAGCCACCACGCTTGGGACGGCGTAGGCAAACGGTTCGACGGTGAAATGCCAGACGTCGCCCTTGAAGATCGTGTTGTCCGGAGCCGCGTTGACTTCGTCCACGCGCCAGTAGTAGGTCTTGCTGAAATCGAGGATGCCTGCCAGGTCGTACGAGACCTCGGTCTGTCCCTGGCTGAGAAGCACACCCATCGGGTTGTTCCGGCTGGCGGCGTTCACGTCATCGAAGTTCGTTCCAAAATACACATCATGCGTGGCCGCGAACTCACCCGCCGCCCAGCCAAGCACAGGATCTCTGGGCGCATCGGTCTGCCCGTTCGCCGGCTGCGGCTTCGTAGCTATAGGTGGACCGCCGATGATCTCCGCCAGACCCTTGTCCATGATCGTCTGGATATCACCAACCTCCAGAGCGGTATCGAACAAAGCGACCTCGTCGATGAAACCATCAAAAGGAGCCCCCGTATCCTGGGAATGGACTCCGATCCTGACGGGTTGACTATCGTACATGATCTGACCTTGTCCGGCGGCGCTGGCCGCACTCACACCGTTCAGATAGAGCGTCGCCGTGGTTCCGTCAAAGGCAAGTGCCATGTGATACCATGTGTCGCCTTGAAGAGCCGGGCCCGTAACCCATGTTGCCGTATTTCCAGGTCCAAACGCCAAACCCGCCTGCGCCGTCCCATCCTGGTGAACTCGGAATACATACCCAGCCATATCACTCCAGTCATTGCCCGTCTGGAAGATATGACCATACCCGTTGAGCTTTCTCGTATTGAACCAGGCCATGATCGTCAGGTGCGGGGTCTTCATGCTTTCCCCGGTGGCAAACTCAATGTAGGCCCCCGCGCCGTTGAACTCCAGGGCACTGCCAAATCGGCTGACGCTGGTCCACTGGGGACCATTGTCGGGCGGAAGCAGCGTTCCGTCATTCCCGTTTCCGGAGGAGTCCGTGGCTATGCCACCTCCCCCTTCATCGAAAAGCCATATCCCTACGGCGCTTTTACGGTCGATCGCAGCACGACCCGAATCGGCTAACATACCGAGGACCAGCAGAGCGACTGCACCGACCAGGAAGCACTTTGCTTTCATCTTGGAAGCCCTCCTTTCTAAAGCCGATACTCATGGAATGATCAGCATTCTGGTTCTCCGACCATGGCTATCATTATATCACCTGGCGGCCCGTAAAAGAATAAACAGAACAACCCTGGGGTGCACAGGTAAGGACTTATCGGGTTTGGCAGTGGCCGGCCCAGGCGCGGAGGGCCTGGAGGGAGGAAGTCAGGGTTCCGATGCCTCCGGCGTCGAGGAACGCGTCGGTGGGGACTTCGAGAATGATCCGCTCGTCGAAACCCTGATCGATCAGCAATCTGATGAAGTCCCGCCAGGGCACGGCGTCGTAGAGGAGCGGCTGGTGGTCGCCTTCGCGGACGTCGTGGCAGTGGACGTGGCCGACGCGGCGCAGCACCGCCTGCGGCGGCTCGATCGGGCAGCCGAAGCTGCGTGCATTCCAGTACGCATGGCCGAAGTCCCAGCAGACCCGGACGTCGCTTTGCGTCGCAATCTCCAGCAGTTCGTCGTAGCGATCGCCGATGCGCTGTATCGGCTCGTGGGGATTGGGGCGAATCTGTAGCTCGACCGTCACGCTGACCTCCGGCGCGTTCCGACGGCACCAGTCGCGAGCCCACGCGAAGAAGGCGATCGACCGCTCGACAAGGTGCGGACGGGCGTCGGCGGAGGTGCCCGCCGCACCGTGAATGTTCACGAGCGTGGGCGCCTGCTGGCGCTGCGCGATCTGGGCGGCGTGCGAGAGAAACCGCTCGTGCAGGAGCCGGCAGGGGTTGTCGCCGCTGTCGCAGAAGTGCGCCGGGTTGAAGACGCTGCCCTCCGAATACGGGTGCAGCGTCACCTGCAACCCCGCATCGACGCAGCGGGCGACGTGCTCGCGCAGGGCTTCCGGCTGCGTCTCGGGTCCGATGGGCGTCTCGGCCAACTCGACGCCCAGCTCGCGCAGGAATGGCAGAATCTCCCGCCCGCCGTACAACCGCCGGTAGCCCTCGTCCTGCGCAAAGCCCATATCCAGTTTCAATCCGATCAGCATCGGAACATTATGCCAGCCACCCCGCCCGAATCAAGTGGGACCTTCAGGCCGCGGCGCTGGGTCAGCACCTCGACATGCGGCGTGACGGCGTGGGAAGGAGAAAAGCCAACGATCGGATTCGAACCGATAACCCCTGGTTTACAAAACCAGACGCCGAAAACGCTAAGTGCCTCGCACAAACAGAGGTTACGCAATCCTCCGAAAACGACTTGGCGGATTTCTTGGCGTCGATCATCAAGAACCATCCCGAATTGACCAAGTTGATCGAGGCTTGGCCACAACTCCACAGAGTGGTGCGAGCGCATATCCTGCTGATTGCGGAGGGTCCCCGCGATGTGGCTGACTGACCCCTTCGAGTACGAGCTTGCCCAAGTGGCCGACGCATGCGGCCTGACGCGACAACAGCGAAAAGCCGTTGCGGAGTTTTACCGTCTGCAAGTCTGCGAGGTTATGGAGATCGCCGCCGACCTCGTGGCCAACGAGGGCCACGTTCGCCTCACCGACGTCGGCACGGCGGGCCAGACCGCTCGAAGATGCTGTACGAAATGCCCACCAAGGGCCGTTCGTGCGCGCAGGAGCCGCGAACGGCGCGGAGTCCGACCCACAGGCCCAACCACGAAGACTTCCGTACAACACGACCCTCTCGGAAGGGTAGACATCAAAGCAAGGAGAAACCGACCATGAGCAAACTCGAACGAAGAATCGAACGCGTTGAACAGCAAATACTCGGCGAGGACGACGAAATCATTACCATTGACTGGCTCTCAGGCCCACCCTTCCAGATAACGATGGGCGAGTTCCGCCAGATCCTCCGAGATGCCGAGGGGACGCGACACTATCCAGGAATGCCCATCGATGGCCATTTGCAGACTGACCGAGGAGAGACTGAACAGCCATGACGACGGAATCAGACAGAAACCGACAGAACAACGGCGAACCCAAACTGACGGCCCGGCAGACGAGGTTCCTGCCGGTGCTGCTGGCCAGCCCGACGTATACCGCC
>Ga0068714_10006107_pt1 | contig 12413 bp, 11 predicted proteins | sample MTBNYHSulfiMetaG_FD_62988 | JGI IMG/M metagenome (GOLD analysis project Ga0068714, IMG submission 62988) | Enrichment culture microbial communities from rom New York Harbor, USA that are MTBE-degrading - MTBE-NYH (New York Harbor Sulfidogenic)... | ecosystem: Environmental > Aquatic > Marine >... | reverse complement strand
TGAGAGTATTCGGCTTGGACCGGATAGAGGATTTCAGGGAGCAAACCGACCTGCCGTGGACACATGCCGTACCGGCCGCATTTCAGTACACTTCTTTCATCGAAGAATCGTCCACGAAGCTTCTGAGCCGCGGTTGCGATTCCGACCCTCTCCTGTTTCTCGCTCTCATCAGGAGAGAATCTAATTTCGACACTTTTGCCGTTTCCTCCGCCGGAGCCGCCGGGCTGACTCAGATGATGCCCGCAACCGCCCTGGAACTGGGAGTCAAGAATGTGTACAACCCCGGCTACCTCGCCGAAGCAGGCTCCCTGTATGATGAGGAACGCAAGGCCAGAGCTCGAGCAACTGCCGCCCTGCACCGGATCATCGAGGGGAAACCGATCGAGTCGGCTGCGGAAGCGCGCGATTGGATGCAAAGGGCCATGGACCTTGCTCAGCAGAGGGAGAAGCTGTGGGGGCGTTACAGAAAGGAGTTGCTGGAGAGCCGCGCAGACGATCGTCTCAACCCGGCTGTGTCAATCGAGTTCGGCTACAGGTACTTCTGCGACCTTATGCGGGAGTACGGCGGGGACCTGAGCCTGGCTCTCGCCGCATATAACGCAGGATCGAGCAGAGTAAAGGAGTTCGGAGGCATCCCCCCTTTTCCGGAAACCGTGCGCTTCAGAAACAGGGTTCTTGAATACTACAGGGAGTATCTGAAGAGGTTGAGGACGGGCAACGCCCGATGAACGGTGGATGGTTAACGGCTTCTTCCTTCGGGGTGTCCCCTCTGGAACTCCTCGGCCCATTTCATCCAGATCTTTTTTCGGGTTTGAAACTTGAACAGAACCCTGTCCAATTGTTTGGACAGTTCCAGGTCGTACACTTTTCTCCTGGAAAAACCTAGAATTTCCCTTTCCATCAGCTCCAGGTCAGGCCTCCTCGGTTCAATCCCCCGCGTATATTTCTGAAAGTTAACGTGCATCTCTTCAATTCTGCGTTCGAAATCCAATATCTTGTCGCGAATGGCCTTATTCTCTCTTGAAATCAGCATGACCGCACTTCCCGAAATCAGACTGATACAGACCCGGCCCCCACGCTCGAAAGGGAACGGAATCGGATGAGCTAATTCTAAGCCCTTTGAGATTCACGTTGCAACCAATTCTTGACAAGGCTTTCCTGATAAGGAATGATACAACCTTCTTTCGACCTTCATGGAGAAGCAGGAAAATGACGGGCAGTGTTCTGGTAAAATCACATTTCCCGAACCTCGAACTCATCAAGCGGGGCAAGGTGCGGGACGTATACGCAGTGGAAGACAAACTCCTCATAGTTGCCAGCGACCGGATGTCGGCTTTCGACGTGGTCATGGACGACCCGATCCCGGACAAGGGGAAAATCCTGACCGGCATCTCCTTGTTCTGGTTTAGACGGCTTGAACCGGTTGTCGAGCACCATGTGATCTCGACTGAGGTTGACGAGTATCCGGATGTGTGCCGCCCTTACGCGAAGGAGTTGAAGGGACGAAGCATGCTCGTCAGAAGAGCGGAACCGTTGCCCGTGGAGTGCATCGTGCGAGGTTATCTGTCCGGCTCGGGATGGGGGGAGTACCGGAAGCAGGGCAGCATCTGCGGCATACCGCTTCCGCCGGGTCTTGTCGAATCCGAGAAACTCCCCAGCCCGATCTTCACTCCTTCGACCAAGGCCGAGGCAGGGCTTCACGATGAAAACATCACCTTCGAGAAGGCGGCGCAATTTCTCGGCAAAAAAACGGCTGAAGCGGTCCGGGATCTGAGCCTCAAGATTTATCTGAGCGGGAGCGAGTTGGCTGCCGAGAGAGGCATCATCATCGCAGACACAAAATTCGAATTCGGGATCGAAAACGGCCGTCTCATCCTAATCGACGAAGTCCTCACGCCCGACTCCTCAAGGTTCTGGCCTGCCGACGCTTACCGCCCCGGCGGTTCGCAACAAAGCTTCGACAAGCAATACCTTCGCGACTACCTGGATAGTCTTGACTGGCCGAAGACCCCCCCACCTCCCCGGCTCCCGAAAGAGGTTATCGACAAGACAAGAGAGCGCTATCTCGAAGCCCTGGAAAGACTGACAGGGCGGGGGCTGGATTGAATGCCCTTTAGCTCTGCACGCCGTCCGGTCCCTCAATTTCAGAGAGTCAATCAGCCTTAAACGAAGAGGGCGCGGAGAACTCGTCGCCCCCGCGCACGAATGCGCCCGAAGCGTACAGGCCTCCCCTTCATCATTGCTACTCTGATGCGGGGCCGGGTTGCGACGAGGGCCGGGAATTTTTGTGAAGCCGTCGGCCCTCCAACAGCCGATGACTTTTTCCGAAGGAATCTCTTGCCGCGGCGCCTTGACAAAGGAAAAGTGGATGCTTACTGTGTTTATGTTTTATCTTTTTGAAATCATTCGGGTTAATGACTGCAAGGCCACGGGAAGGAGACAGCTCGCAAAGGGTCATGAATGAAGAAAATCTTGAAAAGGAAAAGGGTTCGGAAACGAATAGGCAAGAAGAAAACCATGGTCCCGCAGATTCTGCTCCCAAGTCCCTCCAAGACATGACGAAAGAGGAACTTCTGGATAAACTGGAAGAAGTCCGGAAGGAGTCGGAAAAAAATTATGACCTTTACCTTCGTTCCCAGGCTGAGATCGAGAACCTGAAGAAAAGGAACAGGAGAGACAGGGAGGATTGGCTCAAGTACTCCAATGAATCGCTAATCAAGGACATGTTGCCGTCGCTTGACAACCTTGATAAAGCCCTGGCGCATGCCGACAACGAAACTTCGGTCCAGGCACTGAAGGAGGGAGTCGAGTTGACCCTCAAAGGGTTGAAGGACGTCCTGGCGAAAGCCGGACTGGAAGAGGTAACCGCTCGAGGTGAAGCCTTTGACCCCTGTTTCCACGAAGCGGTATCGCAGGTGGAAGACGATCGGGCGAAACCCGGAACAGTTGTTGAAGAGCTTCAGAAAGGATATCTGCTCAACAAGCGATTGATTCGCCCTGCCATGGTGGTGGTGAGCAAGGCTGGATCATCCCAATCCGTCGACCAGGGTGAAGCAGGGACATGCAAAGAAAATCACTAGGTGTGGACCATTGAGGAGGAAGATATGGGAAAGGTTATTGGAATCGATCTAGGAACAACAAACTCGTGTGTTGCCGTGATGGAGGGGGGAGACCCTGTTGTGATCGCGAATGCGGAGGGAAGCCGCACAACGCCCTCAATCGTTGCCATTACCGATAAAGGCGAAAGGCTCGTAGGGCAAATCGCAAAGCGACAGGCCATCACGAACCCGGACAACACTATTTTTGCGGTAAAAAGGCTCATAGGGCGAAAATACGATTCGGCCGAGGTGCAGAAGGACATCAAGATTCTCCCTTACAAGATCACCAAGGCCTCCAACGGTGACGGGCACGTATTGGTGAGGGGCAAGGCTTACAGCCCGGCGGAGATATCGGCAATGATCCTTCAGAAAATGAAGCAGACCGCCGACGATTATCTCGGAGAAACCGTGACAGAGGCGGTGATTACCGTTCCCGCCTATTTCAACGACAGCCAGAGACAGGCGACGAAGGACGCAGGACGGATCGCCGGATTGAACGTGCTGAGAATAATCAACGAGCCGACCGCCGCTTCCCTGGCTTATGGACTGGACAAGAAAGGCGACAGAAAAATCGCCGTGTTCGATCTCGGTGGGGGGACTTTCGACATCTCCATTCTGGAAATCGGCGAGGGGGTATTCGAGGTCAAGTCGACCAACGGGGACACCCACCTGGGTGGCGAGGATTTTGACCTGAGAGTGGTGGACTACCTCGCGAACGAGTTCCGGAAAGATCAGGGCATAGACTTGAGGAGCGATAAGATGGCCCTTCAGAGATTGAAAGAAGCGGCCGAAAAAGCCAAAATGGAACTGTCTTCCTCCCAGGAGACGGATATCAATCTGCCTTTTATCACTGCGGATGCAACGGGTCCAAAGCACCTGAACATCAAGCTCACCAGGTCCAAGCTGGAAGCTCTCGTGGATGACCTCATCGAAAAGGTGGTGGAGCCCTGCCGGATCGCGATCAAAGACAGCGGACTCAAAGTCTCGGACATCGACGAGGTTATTCTGGTCGGCGGGATGACCAGGATGCCCAAGGTTCAGCAGAAGGTGAAAGAGGTCTTCGGCAAGGAGCCGAGCAAGGGTGTGAATCCCGACGAGGTAGTTGCCGTGGGCGCCGCCATCCAGGCCGGCGTGCTCAAGGGTGAAGTGAAGGATGTTCTCCTCCTCGACGTGACGCCTCTTTCTCTCGGTATCGAAACCCTGGGCGGTGTGTTCACAAAGCTCATTGAGAAAAACACAACCATTCCCACCCGGAAGAGCCAGATCTTCTCCACCGCCGCTGACAACCAGACCGCAGTGGAGATCCACGTCCTTCAGGGAGAGAGGGAAATGGCCGCTTACAACAGGACCCTGGGGCGCTTTCAACTGGTCGGAATCCCGCCCGCCCCCAGAGGCATCCCGCAGATCGAAGTGACCTTCGACATCGACGCGAACGGCATTGTGAACGTCTCGGCAAAGGACATGGCCACCAGCAAGGAGCAGTCCATCAAAATCACCGCGTCGAGCGGTCTATCTGAAGATGAAATCAAGAAAGCCGTCAAGGATGCGGAAATGCATGCCGATGAGGATCATAGGAAGAGGGAGTTGGCGGATGCCCGGAACATGGCCGATTCTCTTATTTACTCGACCGAGAAATCCGTCAAGGAGCTCGGAGAGAAGCTGGACGAATCCACGAAGACCAACATCAATCAAGCCATCGAAAACCTCAGGAAGGCACTGGAGGGGGAAGACGCGCAGGAGATCAAGCGCCTTGCGGATGAATTGACCCAGGCCTCCCACAAGCTCGCTGAAACCATGTACTCCCAGGCCTCCCAGCGAAGCCAGCAGGACGGCGGAGGTGAAGCCGCTCACGGTGGCGGAGGCGCGAGCAAGGACGAGGACGTGGTCGACGCGGACTTCGAGGAAGTGAAGAAGTGATCGGCCGTTTCCCGCTCGAGAAAAATGCTATCCCCTTCTTTTGGATCGGGATAGCATTTTTTATGCTCTCGTGCCAGCCGAGGCCGCCGCTACACAGACCCCCCGAAGTCGACTCCGGACAGGCTCTCTTTTCCGCCGCCGAGGCGGAACGCGCGGCGGGAAACAGGCGCAAAGCGCTCGAAGGGTACAGTGAATACGTGGAGAGGAATCCCGGCGGCCCCAGAGCCGTGGAGGCGTTGAAGCGGATGGCCGGGATGCTCGAGGAGGAGTCTGATTTTGAGAGTGCCATATCTCTCTACGAAAGAATCCTTCAAGATTATCCCGACCATTCGGGCGCGAATCGAGTCTCCCTGGATCTGGCGAACTTGCTCTACCGTGTGGGCCGCTACGGCGAATCGAAAGACGAGGCGCTGCGATTTGTTCGCAGGTTCCCTTCGGATCCCCTGGCAGGCAGCGCCTTTCTTGTTTTGGGCAAGAGTGCGAACGCCCTCGGGGAGCAGGTCGAGGCGTTCTCTTGGTTTCTGAGAGCCTCGTCGACACTTCCCCAAGAAGGTGCGCTCCGCCGGGAAGTGGATGAAGGCATAGCAAATCTTGTGCAGAATGCCGACATGGTTTTGCTGGGGCAGATGGTTGAACCCGCTTCCGGAACCGGATATTTGCCCCTTATATATGACAGGATGGCAGGGCTTGCCCTGGAGACCGGCGACCTGGAAGGTGCGAGAGATGCGGCCATGGCCCTTGTCCGCTCCACCCCAGACCAACATTGGGTTGACCGCGGCCGCATCGTGCTTGATAAGATTTCGGAAGAACTCGCCGTGAGAAGGGGAGTGTTGGGCTGTTTGCTTCCTTTGAGCGGCCCCTTTGCAATTTACGGCCAGGAAGTTTTGAACGGCATTCAGCTGGGAATCGGAGCCTTCGGGGCATCTGAAGAGGAACAGGACCTTAAGCTGCTCATCGAGGACACCCAGGGCAAGCCGGATGTAGCGATCGCCAAGGTCGAAGATCTGGCTCAAAAAGGGGTGATGGGGATCATCGGTCCTCTGGCGAGCAGAACCGCCGCTGCCGGTGCCCAAAAGGCCCAGGAGTTGGGCGTGCCTATGATCACGCTCACCCAAAGGGAGGGAATCACGGAAACAGGGGACGTGGTTTTCCGGAACTTCCTCACCCCGGCAAGAGAGATGGACCTGCTCGTTTCAAAGGCTGTTGAAGAGATGGGGATCGTGCGGTTCGGCATCCTGTATCCCGACTCTCCCTATGGTCTCCACATGCTCAATCTCTTCTGGGACCGCGCAGAGAAGGCGGGGGCCTCCATCACCGCCGTGGAATCCTACCGTCCCGATGCGGTGGATTTCGCTGAAGAGATCAAGAAAATGGTGGGGCTTTACTATCCGCGGCCCCCGTCGATCGCGGAAAAGCGGAAACACGCCCGACCGGCCGCTCCTGATGCCGGGGTCGAGCCCGGATCGTACGATGAGTTGAACGAGCCTGAGCCTATTGTGGATTTCGATGCGGTGTTCATCCCCGACAGCTCTCAAAAAGTGGCTCTCATCGCCCCCCAGTTTCCTTTTCACAACGTCTTCAACGTTCGACTCCTGGGCACGAGCCTGTGGCAGTCTCCCGAGCTTCTCGAACAGGGAGCCGACTACCTGCAGGGAGCGATATTTCCCTCAGGGTTCTTTCCCCAGAGCGCGGAAGACTTCGTCAACCTCTACAAGGAGAATTTCGGAACCGATCCCGGTATCCTGGCTGCGACCGGGTACGACACCATCCGTCTCGTCAACCGGCTGGTAAAGGAACAAACCATCAGAACGAGAAGAGACCTCAGGCAGGCCCTCCTTCTGTCCGGCGATTTTCAAGGAGTCCGGGGCGCCCTTTCATTCGACGACAAAAGGGAAGCTACCACTTCCCCCATTCTCCTCACCATCAAGGGAAAGCAGTTTGTTTCCGTCGAGTAGTCACGACCGATGCGGACCCACGGCCCCGCAACAAGAGCGGAACCCCGAAACTCGAATGTCGAATATATTCTGCGGTTCGAGGCGTCTAGTCAGGCCTACCCATCCTCATCCTCCCGGTCTTCTCGCGACGGTTTTTTCTTGCCCGCCACTTTGACAATAAGGATGCTCAGTTCATAAAGCATCAGAAGGGGGCCGGCCATCATGAGCTGGGTGATCACGTCGGGAGGGGTCAAAATCGCGGCGACAACAAAAACGAGCAAAACGGCGTACTTCCTCTGTTTGCGCAAGAGCTCCGAGGAGATGACGCCTATTCGACTCAGAAAAAAAGCAACCACCGGCAGCTCGAAAATGACTCCAAAGCCGATGAGAAGCTTGACGGAGAGGGAGAAGTACTGTTTTACGGAGGGAAGAGCCTGGATGTATTCGTTCCCAAAACCCAGAAAGAACCGGAACCCGAAAGGAAAGACAATAAAGTAGCCGAACAGGGCTCCGCCGACGAAGAGGAGGGTGGAAAAAAAGACAAAGGGGAGAAAGAACTTCTTCTCTTTGCGGTAAAGCCCGGGGGCGACAAACATCCATAGTTGGTAAAAGATGAAGGGCGCCGACAGGAACACAGCGGCAAGGAGACCCGTCTTGATATGGACGAAAAACATCTCCGGGAGGTTGGTGTAAATCAGGCGATCTCCCTCGGGAAGATTCGTTTTCAAAGGATGGGCAAGAATCTCGAACAGCCTTTCCGAAAAAGCGTACGTCACCGCAAAGCAGATGCCAACGCCCAGGGCGCATCTGATAAGCCTCTTGCGCAACTCCTCGAGATGGCTCATGATGGGCTTGCTTTCATCCATGCCCATTCTTGCCTTCCTCCGGCTCGTTCATAGAGGAGTCCTTGCTTTCTACAGGGGCCGGAGCCGGTCTATTCTTGTATTCCTCGGGGGCTTCGCCGAAATTCCCGGACTTCTTCCCCGCCTTTCCGTTTGAAAAATCTTCCAGCTTTTCGATTCCACTGATGGAATCGGCGAGATCCTTTCGCACCTCCTGTAAGTCATGGTCCACGTCCAGGCTTTCTTTGAGCTCCTGGGTTGCCTTGCGGAACTCAGCCATTCCCTTCCCCAAGGCACGGGCCAGGTCCGGGAGTTTCTTGGGGCCGATCACGATGAGGGCAATCACCATGATCACGATCAGTTCCGGCATGCCGATGCCAAACATGGTTTTACCTCCGAAATGAAATCCGTCGACGCGGATTTCACGCTAAAGTTCCAAGAGCATTGCCGTCTCATCGCATTCAGGAAACTTGGCGCATTTAAGACAGTCACCCCACACCTTGTGCGGCAGGGCGGATTTCTCGACCACCCTGAACCCCATCTTCTCAAAAAGACCCTCGGCGTAAGTGAGAACGAAGATTCTGTGCAAGCCGAGAAATCTCGCTTCCTGAAGGCAAGCTTCCACAAGCTGACGGCCGTAATCGTTTCCCTGTCTTTCCTCGATGACGGCCAGGGAGCGGATCTCGGCAAGGTCCTCCCAGCAAATGCCCAAAGCGCAGATGCCGAGAATCTTTTCCTCCTCCCCCCTCTCCACGAGCACGAAGAAATCCCGCACATGGTCATAGAGTTCGCTGAGCGGCCTGGGCAGCAGCAATCCCCTTTCCCCATAATAGTTGAGGAGTTTGTGGATAAACTTGATGTCCCCTATCGTCGCTTTTCTGATAAAAGTCTTACTCAACTTTGCTGACAAACCCCCGTATTTTTGCTTCCTTGAGCAGCTTCGAGGCATAGAGGCCTGCATCTTCCTTTGTCATGAACCTGCCGCTGCGCACTCGGTAGTAAGTTCTTCCCTTAACCCGCACTTCGTAATAATAAGCATCGTAGCCCCTCGAAGCGAGATCCTTCACCATGGCTTCCGCCTTTGCCTTTTCTTCCAGTGACGCAAGCTGCAAAGTATAGCCGCCCTGCCCTGCCGGCGGCGCTGTCTTTATCACTTCAGGGGCAGGTTTGGGCTGGGCCGACCCTCCTTGGTTTTCCTTCTTCGAGGGTTCCGAGGCGGTGCTCGTACCGTTCCTGGCAGCGCCAGTGCCCTGTTCCTTTCTTTTTGCTTCGTCCTTCTTGCTCTCGAGCCTTTCGTAGAAGGCGAGTTTCTCGTCAATGCTTTCCCTTTTCTGCGGCTCCGGTTCGAGTCTCTTGTTTCCGGCCACCATGTCCTGGAGCCTGGTGACCTGGGATTTCAAATCCACGAGGGTGCTGTCCGCGCCCGGGAGGAATCCCCTTCCCACAAAAACTCCGAGGACAAATATCCAGGCCATGAAGAATAGAGCGCAAAAACCCCACAGAAAAAGGCTGAGAGACGTAACCTCGATCTGATACTTCTTTTTCGCGCTTCTTCCAGAGTGGGTATTCTTCTTGGCCATTTCCTTCAACAGGCAAAGTTGGAATGAAATCCGGTGAGCCGGATTTCGTTTCATTTACATTCTTTCAGGCGCGTGAATTCCCATGAGATCGAGTCCGCTGCAAAGGATCGCTCGCACACCCTCTGCGAGACAGAGTCGCGCCTGACTCGCCGCCCTGTCCACGCCCACGATTCTCTTGTCCGGCTCTTTCGTCCCCAGGTTGAAATACTTGTGGAAGAGGGAAGCCAGCTCCGTCAGGAAGTAGGTGAGGCGATGAGGCTCCATGGACTTCGAAATGTCCTCGAGCAGGACCGGGAACTCGGCCATGAGCCTTATAAGGGCCAACTCCTCATCAAGGCGGAGGTGATCGAAAACCGCGTCCGGTTCATCGGGCAGGCCGATTCCCTCCTCCGCCGCTTTTCTGAAAATGCTGCATATCCTGGCGTGGGCATACTGTACGTAGTAGACAGGGTTGTCGCTGTCCTGCCGCTTCACGAGATCGATGTCAAAATCCAGGGGGGAGTCGTGATTCTTGGTGAGAAACACGAAGCGCACGGCATCCACGCCCACTTCATTCACAAGCTCTTTCAGCGTGACATAGAGCCCCGCCCTTTTCGACATTTTGATCTCTTCTCCGCCCTTCCATAACTTCACAAGCTGAATAAGAAGAACCTCCAACCAGGCTTCCTGGATGTCGTTTGCTTTGAGAGCCGCCTTCATTCGCTGAATATAACCGTGGTGGTCCGCCCCCCAGATGTTTACGGCCTTTGTGAAGCCCCTTTTCCGCTTCTCCAGATGATAGGCGATGTCCGAAGCAAAGTAGGTGTACTGGCCGTCACTCTTTCTGATCACCCTGTCCTTGTCATCTCCATAAGGGGAAGTTCTGATCCAGGTTGCCCCCTCTTTTTCATAGACCTGTCCCTTCGCCCCGAGAGAGTCGATGGCCTTCTCGATCAGACCCGATGCATACAGATCGCTTTCGCTGTTCCACACGTCGAAGACGACGCGGAACTCTTCCAGGTCGCGCCTGATCTCGTCGAGCATTCTCTGCTTTCCGGCCGCGGAGCATCGATCTATTGCTTCTTCCGCCGTCATGTTTTCAAGGCCGATTTCCGTCGAAACCTGTCTTGCGAGGTCGTTCACGTAGTCTCCGTGATATCCGTTTTCGGGGAAGGGATAAGACGGATCCGACATCTGCCGCCACCGGCTGTATATCGACTCCCCCAGGAGGCGCACTTGAGCGCCTGCGTCATTGATGTAGAACTCGCGAACCACACCGTGTCCGGTGAAGGATAGGATCCTGCACAGGGTATCCCCGAGGGCGGCCCCTCTGCCGTGCCCGAGGTGAAGAGGGCCGGTTGGATTCGCGCTTACGAACTCCATGAGTATGCTTTGACCCGCACCCAGGCCGCTCCTGCCGAAGTCCCTCCCCTCGGAAATGATCCGCCGCAGCACTTTGTGCCACTCCTTGGGGCCGACGGTGAAGTTTATGAAGCCCGGCCCGGCTACCTCGATCTTCTCGAAGATTTCTCTCGAATCCTCCAGGGTATCCAGGATGACGCCGGCCAAATCCTTCGGCCTACGTCTCTGGGAAGAGGCGAGCAGGAGGGGCAGATTCGTGGCGAAATGACCGTGGGAAGAGTTGCTCGGCACCTCGATGACATATTCGGGCACCGCAGTTCTGCTTAATCGGCCGTCCTCGAAACATTTCTCCAGAGCCCGGTCGAGCATGGCGCGAAGTTCTTTCTTCATGTCCGGTAGTTCCTTGTGCTTCTCTGACCTATGGAACAGAAAATTTCATAGGAGATGGTCTCCGCCCGACGGGCCACCTCGTCACCCGTGATGCACGCGCCTCGCTGGCACCCGAGAAACACGGCCTCATCCCCCGGCCCCACGTCTCCCGACCCGGTGACATCGGCCATCGTAAGGTTCATGCACACCCTTCCCACAATGGCCGTCTTCCTTCCTCGCAGGAGCACCTCGCCTCTGTTCGAAAGGCTCCTGGGCAATCCATCTCCGTACCCCGCAGAAATGACCGCGATCCTCTGCTGCGCGCGGGTGTAGTATGTCCGGCCGTAGCTGACCGGGGCTCCTGCGGGCATGTCCCTGACTTGGAGGACCACCCCTTTAAAGGCCATTACCGGCTTCAGGAGTACGGGCGATTCGAAGTCGGGGGAAGGCAATCCGCCGTAGAGCATGATCCCCGGCCTGACCATCTCAAAGTGCGCATCCCGCTGAGTCATGATCCCTGCGCTGTTGGCAAGACTGTTCAGGGGCATGGCCAGGCCAAGGGAGCGCGCCTTCCCTATCGCCTCCCTGAAATTGCGGATCTGGATCTCCGTGAAAGACCCGTCGGCGTCGTCCGCAGAGGAGAGGTGGGAGAGCAAGCCGCCCGGATCGATGAATCTTAAAGACGACAGCCGTTGCAGAAAAGGCCCAAGCTCCCCGTGGGGAATGCCGAGCCGGCCCATGCCGGTGTCCACTTTGACATGAATGGAGGCCCTTTTCCCAAGCCTCGCGCATTCCTCCTCGATCGTTTCCACCTCGGAGATGTCGAAAAAGACGGGAGTCAGGTTGTTTTCTATGACCGCCCTGGCTTCGTCTCTGGTGCGTATTCCCGACAGGATAAAAACGGGCAGGTCGAGCCCGTTTCTTCTCAGTTCCATAGCCTCGTGAAAATGGGCAACGCCCAGACCGTCCACCCCGGCGCTCTTGAGGGCCTTGGAGACGGGAATCAATCCATGGCCGTATGCGTCCGCCTTGACCATCCCCATGACTCTGATGTGAGGACTGATGAGAGATCGGGCCTGCTTCAGATTGTGCCCGAGCGCGGCCAGATCGATCACAGCGCCGTTTCTTGAGTGGTCCATGTCTTGCCTTCCGCAACACGAGAATCTCTGAAGTTAACTGATATCAGCAGCCAGATCAAGCCTTATTAGGCGGCCTGAATATTTGAGATAGTGAAAGCGGCATTTCGGGGAACCTTTGGAAATGGCTGCCAAAGCGCCTCAGAAGAAGCTACAGTGAGGGAAAAAGAACGAGCAGGGGGTACACTGGGAACAA
>Ga0068714_10006106_pt1 | contig 12413 bp, 8 predicted proteins | sample MTBNYHSulfiMetaG_FD_62988 | JGI IMG/M metagenome (GOLD analysis project Ga0068714, IMG submission 62988) | Enrichment culture microbial communities from rom New York Harbor, USA that are MTBE-degrading - MTBE-NYH (New York Harbor Sulfidogenic)... | ecosystem: Environmental > Aquatic > Marine >... | reverse complement strand
TCTCCAGAAGTGCGGGGCGGTGCTCTCGCTCACATATTCAAAGTAGAGACACAGCGGTTGCCCCGGGCTGGCCGCTTGCGGCAGGCGGCAAGCCAACATGCCCTCCTCGAGCTTGAAGGGAATCTCGCTCGTACCGGAAGCGCCGGGTGCGGCGTCCTCAAGCTGCTGGGGCGGGGCTAGCTGGGCAATGCGCCGAAGACTCATTTGTTGCGCAAATCGGAAGATGACCCGGTTGAGCGGTTTGGCGCCCGTCAGCTGAGCCGTCATCACCACGCGGGCTTCGATCCGGCGCTCATCGGGGACTATTCGGGCCTCGAGGTCATAGTGTTGAATGTCCAAGCCTTGGGCGGCGATCTCTTTGTTGAGGGCTTCTTCCTGCTGCTCCTGCCAACTCTGGGTGTGGTCGGGAGGGGGAACGCCGTAACGCTCCCTTTGGTAGTTCTCCTCATCCTGCCCGGCTTGTTCCTCGCTGAGTGCCCGGCCGACTCCTTGGGCCACCGAGGCCTCGGCGCTGGCGGGATAGGCCACCCGCAGTTTTTCCAGTTCGTGAAGGGCTTCCCGCTGGCGCTCCATCTTTTCGCTGAGGATGTCGGCGATCTTCAACTGTGCTTTGGGAGCCTGGGGGCTGTCGGGGTACTTTTCAACCACCGCCCGCAGTTCCTTCAGGGCCACCGGATATTCGCCGATTTCGCTGAAGATAAGGCCCACCTGGTATTGGGCGTCGGCGGCCAGAGGATGATCGGGAAACCGGGTGGCCACGTCCCGGAACGCCTCCACGGCCGGCAGGTATTTCTTCTGCGACAAGAGGATCTCGCCGATGCGATAGAAGCCCTGCGCGACGTGCTCGCTGTCGGGAAATTGCTTGACAAACGCTTCGTAGAGCGGCAGAGCGCCCGTCGCGTCGTCAAGGTGGCGGTCCGCAATTTCGATGCGCTCCCAGGCCAGCTCGCCGCGCAGATCGGAGTCGGGGAATTTCTGCTCAACGAGCGTCTCAACCCGCTCATACTCGGCGATCATCCCTTCGTAGCCCTCACGATCTCCCGGGGGGATCTTCCCCAGGCGACCGCGAAGTCGCGCGTGATGCTGTTCCGGCGTGTGGGGCGTCAGGGCATACCACAGCCCCCAGGCCCCCAGCCCCAGGATTGCCAAGCATATCACGGCGATGCCGATTCGCTTCATTCTTGATTCATCCTTCAGAGCCCTTCGCTCAGAAATCGTTCCCTCTGCCCCGGCACCGGCTCTCCCTTCTTCCGGTAGTAGAGATATTCAAAGTCGGCTATTGCCCACCAGAGACTGTTCAAGGCCACTGATGCAGAAATCAGCACGGCGAGGAGCAAGACGGCAGTCTCCATTGACACAAAGTGACTGTGCAGATCGAGGAAATTGCCCGAGCCGGTGATCAAAAGTTCGATGCCGAGGAAGCTCGAGACGGCCAAGGGCGTAGCAAGAAGATAAGCCATACCTGAAGCGGGGCCGAACGATTGGCCGACCGTCGAGCAGAACAGCCCCACGCTCGCCAAAGCGAATGTCAAGGCGAACAGAACCGCGAAGACGCCTCCCACCTCGAACAGCGACACCCCTCCATAAGCGATGGAAAGCACAAAGAAAGGAAGCGCCACCAGACTGACTGAACACAAGGGAAGGGCGTAACCAAGCCAATCCCCCAGGACGATGGAGGCCGGCCTCAAAGGAGTGAGCAACAGCAGATCGAAGGTCTTTTGCTTCTTGGCTCGAGCATAGATCTGGCCCGTTGAGCCGGGAACAATGAGAAACAGGATCACGACGATTAGCATTCCCAGGTCGCGAACGAACTGCCGCCCCATCAGCTCGGCGGGCAAAGGCTCGAGAAAATCTGTGCGGGGCATCCGGGACGGCGATGCGCCCAGTAATGCCGGGGAGTAAGCTCCTCCCATGGGGCCTGGGCCTATCATGCCTGGAATGACCGCGCCAGGTCCTACCGGGTATGGATAATACGTCGCCCGCCGCGAAGGAGCCGGCGGCGGCGGAACAGCAGGAGTCGCAGCCCCGTAATGCGCCGCCCGGCCGAGAATGGCGCCTGCGCAAAGCAGCCCCAAGGCGGTGACCAGGGTGAGCGCCGATACGCTGCGCGGCGCTCCCCGAAATCTTCGCCGCAACAGAGGATGATCCCACAGGCGCCAGCGGCTCCATGCGCGTTTCATCGGGCGCTCCCCTCCCGGCTGCCCCGGTTGCTCATTTTCAGGTGTGCCTGCCAGTCAAGATAGGGCAACGTGGCAATTCCCAAGCCGCAGTAGGCGAGGAAGACATAGATCAGGGGCCAGAAATAGAGTTGACCGGTCCATGACAGCGAAAGAATCAGGGTGTTGGCGATGAAGACCGCCGCGCCAAGAGCGATCCAGCGGGGCAGCCCCCCGAGAATACAAACCACTAACCCCAGCCCCAGCACAAAGGCCGCCGATTCGTGTCCCTCGAAAAGCAGCGTGCCCGTCGAGAGAATCAGCACCGTGCTGCCAAGCAGGAGGATTCGCCGCGGGACCGGGACGCACAAAACGCAGTAGAAAATAAAGCCCACATAGGCTTGCAGCAAGATAACCATCAGAAGAACCGCAAAAGGATTGAACCGGAACCAGGAATAAAGCCATCCGGCCGCAAAGAAGATCAACGGGCTGAACACAAAAGCCCCCGCGCCCCATTTCATCGCTCGATAGTGTTCCATCGTTTTTCAGACTCCGATGCGGCGATGGTACACCCACCACTCCGCCAGGAGAATCAGTAAAGCGACGACGGCCAGGCTCTTCCAGATCTCCTGGTTGGTTTTCAACTCACCCGCTTCACCCTCGAGTGTCTCGGAACCCAGCTGAATCTCCGCTCTTGGGGCGATGTTAGACTCCCGGAGGCTGAGCAGGTTGACCGCGAAGGACTCGCGTTCCCGGCCCGCAGCGGTTACTTCGTAAAGGCCGGCGCGCTCGGTCGAGGTGAAGTAAACCGGATCGCCGACAATAGGCACCGAATAACGGACGCCCGCCGGCGAGCGCACTTCAAGCGTGTCGGCCGCCGTGCGGGAACCCACAAAGAGCGGCACCGGCCGGCCGGTGGTTTGCTGGGAAAAAGCGCCGCCTCCCCCGGGGCTGTCCCGGCAGAAGTCCACCAGGTTTGTGATCAAAATGGGGAAGGAGGCGCGCAGCATCCAGTTCGAGTCCAGCAAATCGAAGGGAACAAAGAGGGAGAAGAAGCGCCCTTGCTCAATGGACAGCGCCAGCAGCGGAGTCTTCAGCGACTCGACGAGGATCTCCGCGGCGGGCGGGCTTTCCAGTTGCAGGGTGCGCACAATGGCGACATTGTCCAGGCTGACGAAGCGCAGGAGCGGATGGGCGCGGTTCCAATCCACGATGGGAGGATACTCGATCGCCGGCCCGGAAACCTTCGCCGCCCAGGACTCGGGGGCGCAGGCGAAGAAGACATAGTTCCCGTTCGGGCTGAGATCCGGGGGGCACTCGCCGTTGAAGAGAACGAGGTCGTAGCGGCCTGCTTCGAAACCCTCCGCGCTCTCGCGTTGACTGAGGCTGACCCGGGGATCGAGAGCGAGCGCCCGCTGGAGAAAGTGAATGGGCGGCCCGACCAGCAGCACCTCGGTGGTTTCCTCGGGCGCGAAGACCGCGTAGGCCCGGTTGTCCACAGCAAGGTCGTCTTCCACGTCGAGGCGGACTTCAAGGATGCCGCGCTCGACGCCGGAGACGCGAAACACTTCGGCCCGGCTTTCTCCCGGCGGAAGCGTCAGCGGCTGGCTGTCCACGATCGCCCCGTCCACATAAAGTTCCAGGTCGGCCGTTCGCTGCGCGGAACATAGATTGCTAACCGAGGCAAAGAGTTGGTAGGTCCCCGGCGCGGCTGGATCGGAGCGAATGTCCAAGGCGCTCAGGGCGAGGTTCTCGCAGCGTTGGCCGAAGGGCACATAGCGGGCGCGCACCCCTTTCACGGCCAGAGGAGGAAGATCGCCGAAGCCGCCGTCGCTGAGGATGACCATCTCGCCCCCGGGTTGATTCTGCAACAGGGACTGGGCGAGCAGAAAGGCTTCGGTCAGGTCGGTCTCGGTGTCCACCGCCTCGACGCTTCGCAGCGCCTGGTAAAGCTGCTCTTTATCCTCGGTGAAGGCCTGGAGCACCTGGGCCTGATGGGAGGCTGCGATGAGCATCATCCGGTCGCCTTCGCTCAGGTCGCCAATCAGGACCTGAGCCTTTTCAACAGCGGCTTCGAAGCGGCTGGGAGCGACGTCGGTCGCTTGCATACTCGCCGAGCGATCCAGAATCACGGCGATGGACTGCTTCACCCGCGTGGCGGCTTGCAGGTAAGGCCGGGCCAGGGCCAGAACCAGCAGGAGCAGGATCAACAACTGGAGGAACAGCAACAGGTTCTTCCGCAGCCGCTGGAACGGCGCGTTGGCCTCCAGGTCCTGCACCGCCCGGAACCACAGCAGCGTGCTGCTGACCACCTGCGGCTTGCGCTTCAGCTTCAGCAGGTAAAGGAGCACGATGACCGGCACCAGCCCCAGCAGCCCGAACGCCGACAGATTGAGGAAATTCACCGTTTCGCTTCCCCTTGGGAATGCGCCGGAGAGCGCCGCGCCGGGCGACAGCTCCAGAGCGCCCGGTTCAATATACCCCCGCCGGGGCACGGATACAAGTTCATCCGTGGCCGCAGTGCCCGGCCCCTATCTTCAATGACGTTCGAGGCGGCCATCTGGTTGGGCAGCGAGCCTCTCGAATCGGCTTGCCGGGGCCGATTCGTTGATTTTTGACGGTGGATTGCTATAGTGACTCAAAACAAGCAAGGGGGATTCAGGTGATGGACGCATGGACGGGTCGGTTGGCTCATAAGCTGCTCGGTTTTCTCGGTGCGATTACCCTTCTGGCGGCTTCTCAGGCTGCAAGGGCGGACTGGCGGGCTGAGAAAGAGCCGGGGGAAATCAGGGCGATTTGGGTGACGCGCTGGAACTACCGGACGCCTGAGGACGTGCGGGCCATCGTGCGCAACTGTGCCGAGCATCATTTCAACGTGATCCTGTTTCAGGTGCGGGGCAATGGCACGGTGTATTACAAGTCCCGCATCGAGCCTTGGGCCTGGGAGCTGACCGGCAGCGGCCCGGAGACGACCGGAAAGGACCCGGGCTGGGACCCTCTGAAGCTGGCCTGTTACGAGGCGCGCAAGCGAGGGGTCGAGCTGCATGCCTATATGAATGTTTTCCCGGGCTGGCGCAGCCAGGACTATCCCCCGCCCAGCGCCGGGCAGTTGTGGACCGCTCATCCTGAGTGGTTTATGGTGGACCGCAACGGCAATAAGATGATCCCCCGCACGAACTGGTATTCCTTTTTGTCTCCGGGCATTCCCGAGGTGCAGCAGTATGTCGAAGAGGTCTTTCTGGAGGTCATTAAGCGATATCGCATTCAGGGCGTTCACTTCGACTATATCCGCTATCCGAGCGAGATTGACGATTTCTCGTATGATCCGGTGAGTCTGGCTCGCTTTGAGCAGGCGACGGGCAAGACGCCCGCCGAGGCAACGGCGGAGTGGACCCTCTGGCGAGCCGAGCAGGTGACGCAGGTCGAGCAGGCCATCTACCGAAAGGGGAAGGCCCTGCGCCCGGAGGTCATTTTCTCGGCTGCCGTGGTGCGGGACCCTAGGCGCGGGCGAAACCGGTATTACCAGGATAGCGAACGCTGGTTGCGGGAAGGCACGCTCGACGTCGTCATCCCTATGCTCTACACGAACAATATGGAGGAGTTTCGCAAGGTGACCCGGGACTTTGTGCAGCTGCGGCAGGAGGGTTGGGCCGCTCCGGGTGTCGGTATCGGCCGGGCCGGGGAGCAGTTCCTCCAGCAGCTTGAAATTGCCCGAGAAATGGGCGCAGACGGGGCTGCCCTGTTTGCCTACAACGGGCTGTTTCCCGAGCACCAGCCGAATGAGAAGGCGGCCGAGCTGCTGGCCGGGCCTTACCGGGAGAAAGCGCGGGTGCCGTGGGATTGAATGCCGACTTATCGGCCTATTCTTGTCAAGAATGAGTGAATAAACCCTCGGGCGATATCGTCCAATGAAGGCGAAAAAGGAAAAAGACCGGTCGCGGGATGAGGATTTCCCGCTGGTTGAGCGTTGCCGGCAGGGGGATTCCGAAGCCTTCGAGCTGCTGGTCAGAAAGTATTACGAGCGCATGATGAGAACCGCTTACAGCGTGGTGCGCCGCCAGGAAGACGCCTTGGACGTGGTCCAGAATGGCTTCCTGAAGGCGTACCAGAGTATAGCCAAGTTCTCGGGGAAATCCAGTTTTTCGACCTGGCTCTACCGGATTGTGATCAATCAGGCGATCGACTGGAAGCGCAAAGCGGCGCGTCAGGATGCCGCCAGTCTGCACTCCGATCTCGATGGCAAGGTGCCGCAGGTGGACCAGGGGGCGCTTCCTCAGGCGCTGGAGAATCCGAGGCAGGCGGCGTTCGACAGCGAGAGGGAGGCCCGGGTGGAGCAGTGCCTGGAGCATTTGTCCCCGGAACATCAGCAGGCGATTCTGCTCAGGGAGGTGCAGGGACTTTCTTACCAGGAAATCGCCGAGATTATGGGCTGCCGGGTGGGGACAGTCATGTCCCGGCTGTACTATGCGCGTGAGGCTCTCCGCGCCCGACTCAAGGAGTGGTTGTAAAGAGCCGCGAGGTGGCATGGGCATCTTGCCCATGAACTCTCGTAGGGGCGCTGCTTGCCGCGCCCCATAGAGACGAAGAGCGATGAACCGAGAGAGGCAGGACATAGACCGCTGTGAACCCTTTCGCTCCCGGCTGGGAGCGTGGCTGGACAGGGAGCTGCCGGCCGGCGAGCAGCGCGAGATGGACTCTCATCTGAGCGCCTGCCCGGGCTGCCGGAAGGTCGCTGAAGAGTACCGGACGATGGCGGGCTGGGTGCGCCGGAGCCGCGGCCTGGAGAGCGTCGTGCCGCCGGTGGAGGTCTTCTGGCAGCGCCTGTGGAGCAGTCTCCCGGAGCGCAAAAAGGGTTGGGGTTTTCTCCGGCAGACCCTGCAACAGTGGGCCAGGCAGCCGCGGTATCAGTTGGCGCTGGCTGGCGCGATCGTGCTGGTCATTCTGGCTACTGTGTTTCTGAGCGACCGACGAGCTGCGGTGGAAGTGCCGTCCGGGGACGCCACGGTTGCGGTTGACTATGAACCGATGGTCGAGTCAATCGAGACCGGCGTGCCGGGCGCTTCGGTGATGGTTTACCACTCCGAGAAGGAAAACTTGACAGTGGTGTGGCTTTTCACCGAGAATACCTCCGGCGGTTCATTACCCACTCCCTCTGAGAGGCATATATGATGATTCGTAAACTGACCGTCCAGATGGAGTCCGCCTTCAAGGTGGCCTCCGTCCGGGGAACGAGAGTTTTTCTGATCGCCTGCTTCTTCGCCGCTCTTGCCGCAGAGGCGCAGGCTCAAAGGATCCTGGGCACGAACGTGACCGCGCGGCTTATCCAGGCGAAAGAAGAGGGACCCGAGAAAGTGGATCCCGCGCTGGCGGACATCGAAAGCAAGCTCAAAAGCGTTTTCAAGTACAAACAGTACGAGCAGCTTTCGAATCAGCAGGGCAGTGTCTCAGCCGGCTCGACCTTGAAGTTCCGATTCCCGGACAACCTTGTTTTGGAATGTACCTTTCTGGGGGGGGCGCATGGACAGCTGGAGCTGGCCCTGCGCTGGACGCGTCGCGTCCCCAAGGAGCGGCCCATCGAGTACTTCAATATGCGCAAAATGCTCAAGCAGGGGGAATCGCTCGTGCTGGGAGGCCCCCCTTCGAATGGGGGCGTTCTGCTCCTGGCGGTCACCGCCCAGTAGCGCCGGCTTGCGCGGTCTCCGAGGCTGTCCCTGCCCGATTCACCTTTCGCCGGCGAACAGGGTTGAATAGTTTTTTTCTATCCACTATCTACTATCCACTATCCACTATCTTCTATCCACTGTCCTCCGGCCCTCGCCCCTTGACCACCACAACCGCTTCATCCATCAAGCGATCAATGAGGCCCTGAGCCGATTCCCGGATCTTGTTCTGGCGCACCCGCTCTGCGATGGAGGTCTTCTCGTTGACCTTCAGGATATGATAGCCCTGTGGAGTTCGGATAGGCTCGCTGATCTCGCCCGGAAGGAGGTCAAAGGCGATGTCGAATTCCTTGAATAGTTCTCCCCGGCGAATAAACCCCAAGCGGCCGCCTTTGGCGCGAGTCGGCTCATGGTCGGACTGCTCGCTGGCCACCGATTCAAAAATTTCCGATCCTCGCGCCCGGATCTCGGTCACCAGCCGCTCAGCCTTGCGTCGCGCTTCGGCTTCCTCCTCCGCCGAGGCGTTTTCCGGCACCGCGATCAGAATGTGGCTCAGCTCGACGCGCTCGAGATCGTCCAGCAGGCCCGGGTTCTCCTGCTTGAACGCCTCGATCTCTTCGGGAGTCACCCGGACATTGAAGCCGACCTCGGCCCGCAATAGGCGCTCCTGGAGATAGCCGCGCTCGACTTCCTCAGCCATCTGCTTCTTGAGCGCTTCTTCAGTGGCCCCGATCCGCTCCAGGTATTGCCGCAGGCCTTCTTCGCCGCCGAGCATCTCCACCTGGCGCTGCCATCGCTGCTCGACCTCGGCCTCCTTCTGCTTAGCGTCCATCTGATAGCCCCGCCGGCGGGCTTCCTGCACGAGAAGCGATTCCTGAATCAGTCTCTCCAGCTCGCGCCGCCGGTAGCCCTCATACTCGCGCGAGTCCCGAAACGGCCGCCCCAGCTCCGCCATCTCCACCCGCTGAAGGCGCTCGTCCACTTCGCTGGTGGTGATGACCTCGTCGCCGACCCGCGCCTCGACACTCTCGACAATGCCCAGGGAAAGATCCAACTGCGCCCCGCCGGGGGCCGTCCAAGCCATCAGGGTCAGGAACATCAACACCCCACAGGTTATCCGGTTCATTCCTCAGCTCCTTTAGGCGGCGGCCTTCTGCCAGCCGCCGATGTCCGGCATTGTAGCCGGGAGATTGCGCAAGCGCAAGGTTCAGCCCCGGCGGCCTTTGCGCGCGTGTTCCCCGATGCGCTCCAGCAAGATCTTGACCTGCGCGAGCAGGCAGTCCGCTCGGGACGGGCCGACCGCCGCCGGCTGGAAGGTCAACAGCACGCCGTCGCGAATGCTGACCGTGAGCTGCCCCTCGACCCGCCGATCCAGATCAAGAACGCGCTCCGGCGAAAAATGGTGATGCGCCGCCTCCTCGCAGTAGCGCAGTTGGGCGCGCCCGGCGCCGACGCGGACGAGGTCAATGCCGGCCTGCCAGGCGAGAATCCGCAGGCGCTGGGCGTCAATCAGGCGCTGGGTCTCCGGAGGCGGCGTTCCATAGAGATCGGCGATCTCTTTCTCATATTCCTCGACCGCGGCCAGATCGCGCAAAGCCGCCAAACGCTTGTAGAGCGACATCCGCAGGCGGGCCGAGGGGACATACTGCGGACTGATCTCGCCCCGGCCCTCGGCGTCGCCCGGCGCCAGTTCCACCTGCGGCTCGGGATAAAGGTGCCGTTGTTTGCCGGTCAGCCGGTCCACCGCGTCGGCCAGCAACCGGCTGTAGAGGTCGAAGCCCAAGGCGGCGATGTGGCCATGTTGTTCCCGGCCAAGCAGGTTGCCCATCCCCCGGATCTCCATATCGCGCAGGGCCAGCTGGAAGCCGCTGCCCAACTGGTTGAACTCCTGGATGGCGAGCAGGCGTTGCTTAGCCACCCGGGAAAGCGTCCCGCGCGAAGGCACCAGCAGGTAACAGTACGCCCGGTGCCGGTCCCGGCCGACCCGGCCCCGAAGCTGGTACAGATCGGCCAGGCCGAAAGTGTCCGCCCGGTCAATGACGATCGTGTTGACGCTGGGAATGTCGAGGCCCGAGCCGATGATCGTCGTCGAGAGCAGCACGTCGTACCGCCGGTCAATGAAGTCGCGCATCACCCGGGCCAGCTCCTTCTCGGCCATCTGGCCGTGGCCGATGGCGATGCGCGCCTCGGGCACAATCTGTTGCAGCTGTGCCGCCACCGCGCCGATGGATTCCACCCGGTTGTGGACGAAATAGACTTGCCCTCCCCGGGCCATCTCGCGCAGGACGGCGCTTTCGATCACTTCCCGGCTCCAGTCGTAAACGTACGTCTGGATCGGTTGCCGGTCCTTCGGCGGCGTGTTGACCAGCGACATATCGCGCACGCCGCCGAGCGACATATAGAGGGTACGCGGGATCGGCGTGGCCGTCATCGTGAGAACGTCCACCAGGGTGCGCATTTGTTTCAGGCGTTCCTTGTGTTTCACGCCGAAGCGCTGTTCTTCGTCAATGATGACGAGGCCGAGGTCGCGAAAGCGCACGTCCTTCTGGAGCAGGCGGTGGGTGCCGATTAGAATGTCAATCTTCCCCTCGGCGAGCGCCTCGAGGGCGGAGCGCTGCTCGAGCCGCGAGCGAAAGCGGGACAACACCTCGACCGCGACCGGATAATCGGCCAATCGCTCGGAGAAGGTTCGGTAATGCTGCTCGGCCAGCACCGTGGTGGGCACGAGCAGGGCGACCTGCCGGCCGTCCATGACCGTCTTGAAGGCCGCGCGCAAGGCGACCTCGGTCTTGCCGAAGCCGACGTCGCCGCAGATGAGCCGATCCATCGGCCGGGGGGATTCCATATCGCGCTTGACTTCTTCGATGGAGCGGAGCTGATCGGCGGTCTCGTCGAAAATGAAGCTGGCCTCGAACTCGTGCTGCCAGGAGGTGTCGCGCTGGAAGACGTGCCCGGTGCGCACCGAGCGCTCGGCGTACAGTTCGAGCAGCTCGCCGGCCATATTCTCGATCGCCTGGCGCGCTTTGGCTTTGGCGCTCTGCCATGCCTTACCGCCGAGCTTGCTCAGCTTCGGCGGCGCCGCGCTGCTGCCGATGTAGCGCCCCACCCGCTCGATCTGCTCGATGGGAACATAAAGGGTGTCTCCCTCGGCGTATTCCAGCTCCAGGAACTCTCCTGAGCGTTCTTCGACCGTCAGGGTTTTCAGCCCCCGGTAGCGCGCGATGCCCTGCTCGACGTGCACCACAAAGTCGCCCGGCTTGAGGTCAACCAGGTCCACAATCGGCAAGGCGATGCCCTTGGCCAGCCGTTGCCGGACGCGCCGGTAGCGGCCGAAAATCTCCCGGTCGGTCGTCCACTGCCAGCCTAGAGCTGGCAGCGCGAAACCCTGATGCAATCCTCCCAGCACCAGCCGAATGCGCTCCAATGTGGAGTGCGGAAGCGCAGCTTCCGCAGAGATCTGTGGTGTGGAGTGCAGAAGTGAATCTTCTGCAAAATCGTCCGATGTGGAGTGCAGGAGCGCAGCTTCCGCCGACCCCCCCGACGTGGAGTGCAGAAGCGCAGCTTCTGCAAAAAGCGAGTCATCCTGAAGCAGCTCTTCCAGCCGGTGCCTCTGCCCTTCGTTATCGCAGGCGATCCAGACTTGTTGTCCCGCTTGGGCCAGCTCGAGCAGTCGGGCCAGTTTCGTCTTATGCGGCCCAGCCGGCAGGTTCATCGAGCTCGCGCCGAGGTTGGTTCCCGTTTCAGCGGGGCCGGCGTGGCTGAAGGAGCTCAGAAAGAAGGATGGGCAAGTTTCCAGCGTTTGCTGAAAGCCGGCCCAGTTCAGGTAGCGCTGCTCAGGAGGAAGCAGCGGGCGGGCGGGCATTTCTCCCGGCGTGTCGCGCTGGAGCGCCTGCGCCTCGCGGTACATCTTTTCCGCCAGGCTGATGACGCGCGCCGCTTCCACTTCGAGCTCCGGCCACTCGTCCATCACGAGTTGAAACCGGGGACAGAGCTCCTCGACGAGAGACGGCAGGCCGCGCCCTTGGGCGACAGCCTCCCGGGCCAGCTCGTCTTCATCACTCGGAAACAGGTCGCAGGCTTTAAGCCGGGCGGTCGAGCGCTGGGTGGCGAGGTCGAAGACACGCAGCGAGTCAATCTCATCGCCGAAGAGTTCAATGCGCAGCGGCTCCGGCGCATCCGGAGGGAAGACGTCCACGATTCCGCCCCGCACGGAGTATTCCCCGGGCGCGCAAACCAGCTCGCGAAACTCATAGCCCTGGCCGCTGAGCCAGCCGACGAAGGCTTCGCGGTCCAGCGTCTTCCCCACTCGAAGCGGCCAGGCTTTCTCGCGCCAGAAGGCCAGCGGGGGAAACCGCCTCAGCAGCGTTCGCACCGGCGCAACCACGATCAAGGGAGCCTCGGAGAAAGGCAAGAGCAGCTCGCGCAGGGTGCCCAGGCGCTCGGCTTGAACCGCCGGGTCCGGCTCGCGCAACTCGTAGGGGAGCGTTTCGGGGTGGGGCAGGGGGAGGATGCGCTGCGCCGGGCCAAGGTCGAGCTGCTCGGCGAAGAACTGAAGGTCCTCCAGCCAGGCGTACATCGTGTTCTGGTCCTTGGTGAG
>Ga0068714_10006104_pt1 | contig 12415 bp, 9 predicted proteins | sample MTBNYHSulfiMetaG_FD_62988 | JGI IMG/M metagenome (GOLD analysis project Ga0068714, IMG submission 62988) | Enrichment culture microbial communities from rom New York Harbor, USA that are MTBE-degrading - MTBE-NYH (New York Harbor Sulfidogenic)... | ecosystem: Environmental > Aquatic > Marine >... | reverse complement strand
CCCGGTCGGTCCGTAATAGTTGAAGGCGTAGCTCAGCTGAGCATAGCCCCCGATCATCTGGGTCGGCTTCATGAGGATGCGGGTTACGCTGTTATGGGTGCCGCCTCTTTTGCCGGAAATCTTTGATCCAGGGGTATTGATGAGCCGCTCCTGGGCATGATACATGAACGCTTTGCCGGGCGGGATGCGATGGCTCACCACCGCCTTGGCCATCACCACGCCGTGCACGTTGTAACATTCCACCCAGTCGTTGTCTTTGACGTCTATTGAGGCTGCGTCCCGGTCATTGATCCAGATGGCCTCGCCGCCCCGAAACAGGGTCAGCATAGTGAGAACATCGGAATAGGTGCTGTGAATCGACCACTTAGAGTGCGGAGTGAGATAATTCAAGATGATCTCCCGCTGCGATTGGCGAACCTCGGGCACTCGGGTGGAGCCCATGGCCTGCATGTCAAGAGGTGGCCGGAAGATCGGCAGGCCTTCCCCGAACTGCAGCATCCATTGGTGATCGAGGTAAAATTGCGCGCGGCCCGTGAGCGTTCGGAAAGGGACCTTTTCCTCGATGTTGATGACAAACGGTGAATAACTGCGCTTTTCAGATTCAATGCCGCTCCAGGTGGGGCTCGTTATTACCGGCCGCGGACGGGCGTTAAGCCTGTCGAAAGTGTACTTTTCACCCTCTTCGGCCACACTCAGATGCACCAGATCGAGCCCCGTTTTTTGTTCTACCGCGCGCCACGACTTGACGGCGGCTATTCCGTTGGTTTCGGGTGAGAGCGTCAGGATGGCTTCGGCCGCCTGCCTGGCCGTCGTCAAATCGGGCATCTGTTCGCTGATCCCTCGTGCGCCGACCGCTCCATTGCGCCTTTTCAGCTCCTCGTATTCTTCCTCCGCGGCCCAGTGAACCCCCTTGGCGCCGATTCCCGGCTGTTTGACCAGCGGCCCCAGGGCGGTCATCATCCGGTAGGTGTTGGGATAATCCCGGGTCACCACTTTAAAGTTCGGCATGGTCCGCCCCGGAATCGCCTCCACTTCGCCTTTTTTCCAGTCTTTTACCTGGCCAAGCGGCTGCGCGATTTCGCCGGGGGAGTCATGCAGCAGCGGAAAGGCGACCAGATCTTTTTTCACGCCCAGATGATCAGCTGCCAGCTGGGAGAATCTCTCGGCAATGAACTTGAACTGGTCCCAGTTGGTCTTGGTCTCCCAGGGAGGGTCGACGGCCGGATTAAAGGGATGGATGAAAGGATGCAGGTCGGTGGTGCTGAGGTCGTGCATTTCATACCAGCCGGCGGCCGGCAGTACCACATCGGCATAAAGAGCGCTGGTGCTCATGCGCAGCTCGGTGGTCACCAAAAGATCGAGCTTGCCGCCGGCGGTTTCTTCACGGTTCAGCATCTCGCCCGGCTCGACCGTCATCTTTTCTTCGTTCATAACCGAGTGATCGGCTCCCAACAGGTGCTTCAGGAAATACTCATGCCCTTTGCCGCTTGCCCCCAGGAGGTTCGCCCGCCACAGGAACAAGATACGCGGGATGTTTTGCGGATTGGCGGGATCTTCCAGAGCGAATTTCAGCTCGCCCTTTTTCAGTTTATCCACCGCATAGGAAACAATGTCGTGCTCGTTTGCGGCGCCGTTTTCTTCCGCCTGATTACAGATATCCAGCGGGTTTTGGTTGAACTGTGGGTAGGACGGCAGCCAGCCGAGCCTTGCCGCAATCACATTGTAGTCCGCCAGGTGTTGTTCCCGGAGATGTGGATAGAGCGGTGAAGTCAGCACCTTCGTGCTCAGGTTCTCGTAGCGCCAGTGATCGGTTGCAAAGTAATAAAAGGAGGTGCCGTTTTGCTGGCGCGGCGGCCGCAGCCAATCCAGGGCAAAAGCGAGAGTCGTCCAGCCGGCCAGCGGCCTAACCTTTTCCTGGCCGACGTAATGAGCCCAGCCGCCGCCGTTGACTCCCTGGCAGCCGCACAAGGTGGTGAGGCTGACGATGGCCCGATAGATGGTGTCGCTATGGTACCAGTGGTTGGTACCGGCGCCCAGGAAGATCATCGATTTGCCTCTGGTTTTTTCTGCATTTTCAGCGAATTCCCGGGCCACCCGGATGACCTCGCACCGGTTGACGCCGGTGATACTCTCCTGCCATGCCGGAGTGTACGCGAGATCGGAATCGTAGCTCGCCGCAACATCGCCGTCCCTGCCTCGATCGATCCCAAGATGGGCCGCCAGCAAATCAAATACGGTTGTGACCAGGATTTCACCGTTCGCCCTGTCGATACTTTTGACCGGAGCCATCCCCGTTTTGATTCCGACGCCTGAAGCTTCGAACAAGGGGAACCTGACCGGCACCCAATGCTCTTCGGCAGCAAAGCTCAGCAGCGGATCGAGCTCGGCACAGGTTGCACCGTCCCGCATCTGCAGATTCCAGCAGCCCGGCGTGCCGTAGCGAAAGCCGATGCTGCCGTTGGGCACGGCAAATTTACCCGTCAATGCATCGAAAACCACCGTTTTCCAATCGCCGTTTTCAACCTCTTCTCCCAGGTCCGAGGCGCGCAAAAAGCGATCCGAAACGTAGCCGTCTCCCTCCTTTCTCAGCACGACGGCAAACGGCAGGTCGGTGAACCTTTTGGCGTAATCGATGAAATAGTCGCACTGGCGGTCGATATAGAACTCCTTGACGATGACAAACATCATGGCGATGGCAAGCGCCGCGTCGGTGCCCGCTCGGGCCGGCAGCCAGGTATCGGCGAATTTGACGTATTCGGCGTAATCGGGTGCCACTGCAACCACTTTGGTACCACGGTAGCGGGCTTCCGTATAGAAGTGAGCATCGGGGGAGCGGGTCATGGGGATGTTGGTCCCCCACACGATCATGTATGTGGATTCATACCAGTCGCCGCTCACCGGCACATCGGTCTGCTCTCCCCAGATCTGCGGCGAAGCGGGCGGCAGGTCGCAATACCAGTCGTAGAAGCTTATCATGGGGGCTCCGATCAGCGACAGAAAGCGCGCGCCCGACGCGTAACAGACCATGGACATGGCGGGAATAGGAGAAAAGCCGAAGATTCGATCAGGCCCATAGGTCTGAATAGTGCCGACCAGTGAGGCGGCAATCAGTTCAGCCGCTTCGCCCCAGGAGAGCCGAACGAAACCGCCTTTGCCGCGTTGCTTCTTGTAGCGCGCCGTCTGCAGCGGGTCGGCGGCGATGCTTTGCCAGGCCGCAACCGGATCCTCGTGGGCGGCCAGGGCTTGCTTCCAAATTTGCCAAAGCTCCGACCGGATGTAAGGGTGTTTGACCCGCACTGGGCTGTAGGTGTACCAGGAATAAGTTGCCCCGCGAGGACAGCCGCGCGGCTCATAGTCGGGCAAATTGGGGCCGGTGCCGGGATAGTCGGTCTTCTGCGTCTCCCAGACGATAATGCCGTCTTTGACGTAGACGTTCCAGGAGCAGGAGCCGGTGCAGTTAACCCCGTGAGTGGAGCGAACCACCTTGTCGTACTGCCAGCGCCTGCGGTAAAAATCCTCCCAGTCGCGCTCGCCGCACCGGAGCTCAGCCCAGCCATCGGATAATTTCTGCTCTCGACAACGTTCCTCCCCCGCTCGCCGACGGAAAAAGCGCAGCGAGGAAAGCAGCTTGTTCGTTACCATAGATCACCCCTTATCCATTTGCCTGGACCCCAGCGCCGCCAGCTTTTCCTTGAGATCCTTCTCCTTCTGCCAGCGGGCGGTCACGTCGCGGATGAGGGCGGCCGAGCCGACCAGTTCGCGGTCTTCGTCCCGCACCAGCAGAATGGTGAACTCGATGGAGATGCTGGCTCCATCTTTTCTCACCGCCGGTACCGCCAGCAGTTGCTCGCCGTAGCGAGTGACACCGCTTGCCATGACTTGCCGGTAGCCGCTCCAATGGCGCTCCCGCAGTCGCCCGGGAATGATGATATCCAGGGATTGCCCGAGCGCCTCCGCAGAAGAGTAACCGAACATCTTTTCCGCGCCGCTGTTCCAAAGCTTAATCACTCCCTCCCGATCCGCAAAAATGATGGCGTCCATGGCCCCATTCACGATCTCTTCACACAGCCAGGCATGATCATAGGTGGGCATGCTCAACTCCTCTCAATATATCTGTTTTCAACTCACAGGCGCAGAAATTGACGACTTGTCGTATGCTCATTCTTCGTTGTGAACCCGCCAAGGCCTATCCCTTCGAATAAGTGCCTGGGGATACCGGGAATAGGGCTGCATATTGGTGGCGGTTCCCGGCAGCTTTTCCTTGGCGCCGATTATCAGGTAACCTTCCAACTCGAGACTCTCCGTCACCTTTTTCAAAGCCGGCTGCAACAGCGGCGGACTGTAATAGGTGAGTATGTTGTTTCTGAGGAAGATCAGGTGCAATCCCTCGGCAGGTGGATCATCGTTTAAAAGGTCAAGAGTCTTCCACAAAATCCCTTGCTTGATGGAATCCTGCAGAGTCAAAAACTGGGATCTTTTGAGCGGCTCAAAATATCTCTCTTTCAACTTGGCCGGAATTTCTTTCAAACTGCTGGCAGAATAAACACCTTGATGCGCTGCAGCAAGGTACTCCGAATTAATATCGGTTGCCCAAGCTTTCAGCTTTGGCATGACGGTCAGGCGGTTGCTCAAATCTTCCCATAAAATCTTGAAGCTGTAGATTTCCTCGCCTCTGGCACATCCCGCAGACCAGACTCTGATCTCATCGCAATGCCTGGATATGAGGTCCGGGAGAATCTCGTTTTCCAGAGTCTGCCAGAGCTCACGATCACGAAAGAAACGGCTGATGGAAACAGTCAGAAGAAGCCGGCATTCCGCTTCGATCCGAGGATTTCCCGCCAGCAACGCAAGGTAAGTCTCAATATCCCGGCAGTTGCATTGCTGCATGTGCTTTCGGATGCGCTTCTTGACACCCTTTCTGACCCGGTAATAACCTTCCCACGAGAGTCCGAGAGAATCCAGCAGCTTCTTAAACTGGCGATCATCCATGGGCGACCGAACACTTTACCAAAGGCCGTCTCATCGTGCTGCGATCTATTTCAATGCCGATGGGCTATGCACTTGAGCTCGACCTTTGCAGCTTTTGGAAGTCCTTTCACCTCGACAACCGCTCGCGCCGGCCTGTGATCTGCAAAGTACTCCTGGTAAATCGCATTGAATGCAGCGAACTGACTCATGTCGGTCAGATATACATCAACGGTTACCACATCAGACATTTGACAATCGGCAGCGAAGAGAACCTGCTTCATGTTCTCCAGCGCCTGCCTCGCCTGGCCGGTTAGTTCTTCACTTACCAGATTGCCGGTTTCCGGATGCATACCGATCTGCCCGCTCACAAACAGCAGGTTTTCCACTCTTATGGCTTGCGAGTATGGACCGATGGCAGCGGGAGCGCGTTCTGTTTGAATAATTTGGCAGCTCACTTATATCCTCCTCTCAGGCATTACAGGACGGGAAAAAAGAGTTTACCGCAATACGGCCTTCGTCTTCCTACTTCAGAAACGACTTAGTTTTGTAATATAGGTACAGATCGGAACCGCACACAAGATGAAAATACAATCCGATCGGAATGTTTTTGGGCTCTCGACCGCTCCACAAGAAATCCCTATTGCCATCATCATCCATTGAATCTATTATGCAAATCTTCAGCGGATGTTCCAAGCTCGGCAGGACAATTTTGACATGCAGGCGCTCAGCAATAATGATTAGTTTTTTATAGCATGCGGTTGACAATAATACGTGAGCTTCAATCCTAAAATTGCCTGTCATTGAAAGAAGCACCGTGAGTGATATCATACCATATAAGATTCTGATGTATTCCCATGACACATATGGATTGGGACACATCCGAAGGAGTCTGGCCATCGCTCGCAGCCTCAAGAAGAGCCCCGCCAATATCCTGATTCTGACCGGCTCTCATTTGGTCGGTCGTTTCAATATCGCCAAGCGTGTGGATTTTGTTCGCATACCCGGTATGATCAAGGTCACCAACGAACAGTACTTGCCCCTCTCCATGCGGCTGGACGCCACCGAAGTCCTGGAAATCCGCAAGAGTCTCATCCAGGCCACGGCCATGGCCTTTAAGCCCGATTTTTTCATCGTGGATAAAGCGCCTCTGGGATTAAAGCGGGAGATCGTCGAAACACTGCAGTGGCTGAAGATGGACTTCCCTTACTGTACATCGATTCTGGGGCTTAGGGACATCATGGACAGCGCTGAATCCACCATAGAAGAATGGGCGGGAAAAGACATCTATGAAGCAATGGACCAGCTCTACGGAGAAATTTGGGTGTACGGCTGTCAGGAGTTTTATGACAGCATCAAAGAGTATCGGATTCCGCCCTATGTAGCCTCTAAGGTTCACTTTACCGGCTACATTCGTAGGCACATCCCATCGCACGAGGAGATTCGTGCAACCAGAAAAGAGCTCGGTATAAAAGAGGAAGACAGACTGGTGCTGGTCACCACTGGCGGAGGAGGTGACGGCCATCCGGTGGTGGATACCGTGCTGGCAGCTTTTGATCCAGCCGAAGGAGGCGTTCCCAGCCATACCCGGGTGGTGGTGGTAACCGGTCCTTTCATGTCACCCAAGCACTATCGCGAAGTTGCCAAGAGATGCAAGAGCCTTGGCTTCATCTGTCTTAAATTTCATCGATTTATGGAAGGACTCATAGGCGCCGCCCAGGTAGTGGTGAGCATGGGAGGCTACAATACCGTATGTGAAATCATAAGCCAGAGAAAACCTTTCCTGATCGTGCCAAGAACGGTTCCCCGCGAAGAACAGCTGATTCGCGCTCAGGTACTCTGCTCCCAAGGCTTTTGCGATTACCTGGACCCCCGTGCACTGAATCCAAATTCATTGCGCCGAAAAATAATGCAGCTTCTTGACAATGGCTCCTATTACCGCCAGAAAATGGAGCTGTTTCCATTCACCGCTCTCGAGGTTATTCGTGCCCGTATCCTGGAAAACAATAGTGGAAGAAGGATCGGCAAACTGATGGCCCATGGCTGATCTTGTGCATATCGAAAAGCCGAATGACAATCGGCTGGGGATGATCCTGAAAGGTTTTCCCCGAATATCTGAAAGCTTTATAAGCACTGAAATACTCCTTCTGGAATCTCTTGGCATTCCGATAGAAATCTACTCGCTCAAGCAGCCCCGAGAGAACTTCTCCCACGCCAAAATAAACAGGATAAAGGCCCCCGTCACGTACATGCCGGAATACGTTCTACCCCACTGGCGGACGCTGCTGCGAAGCAACTCCACGGCTTGGCGAAAGTTGAGAGCGCAATATCGAAAAGGCCTCTGGGATGCCCTGCTCAGAGCATTTGAACGACGAAGCTGGGCGACTTTACGCCATTTTCTGCAAGCCGGCCACTTAACCGCGATACGACTGACCGAACGCCCAGTCGACCACCTCCACGCCCACTTTTGCCATACTCCGACATCGGTGGCTCTGTTCGCTTCAAATCTTACCGGAATACCCTTCAGCTTCACCGCCCATGCCAAAGACATTTATACATCGGAGCCTGACCAGCTGACTCGGAAAATTGAAAAGGCGCGATTTGTTGTCACTTGCACAAAATACAACGCGCGCCACCTGTCCAAACTATCATCTATGGAAAGCCGAACCAGGCACAGTAAAACACCCATCTACACTATTTATCATGGCATCGACCTCGATTTCTTTTCATTCCAACATGCTCCAGCCCCAGGCCCGCCATACAGAATCCTGTCGATCGGGCGACATGTGGAAAAGAAAGGATACGAAGATCTTCTCAAGGCGGTAAAACTGCTGGCTGACGCAGGGGTGGACTTTCAGCTGGTTCAGATCGGAAGCGGTGAGATCACCCCACAACTCATCGATCTAGTTCATGATCTTGGCATCGGTGGCAGGGTGCAATTGCTCGGCACATTGCCTCACGAGGAAGTGATCAAGCACTACCGCTCCGCGCACTGCTTCGCTCTCGCCTGCAAGATAGCTGTAGACGGCGATCGGGACGGCATTCCGAATGTTCTGGTTGAGGCCATGGCGGTCGGACTTCCGGTCGTTGCGACGCGGGTTTCCGCCATTCCCGAACTGGTGGAGGATGGGGTTACCGGCACACTCGTGGAACCGGAAAACCCGGCTGCAATGGCTGACGCAATCCTGCGTGTCCTTTTGCATCCGGGCTGGTTCGAAAAACAGAAGCAGAAGGCGAGAATAAAAGTCGAAGAAGACTTTGACAATCGTCGCTGCATCCCGAAGCTGCATACATTGTTCAAACAAGCTTTGCATCGTAGACCGACCGAGAGATCCCTCGCCGCTCAAGGTTGATCCAACTTCCCGAACTGAACCACGCGAGACTGAGGGAGGCGGGGAGACGACAGAGCGCCATAGGCGGGTTGTGAGGCCGGCCGGCGTTGGCGTGAACGACAATGTTCTTGACCAGCCAAATTAGAAGTGATACGCAGAAACCCGCGAAAAAACAGTTTCTTAATCACACCAGCTCAGCACTTACCTAACAAAAAAATCGAGAACGGCTGGAAGTTTTTTGTCTTCAGCTGTCGTTTGCACTGAGAATAGATGAATGTTCAGGAGGCACCATGAAGGAACAAAAGGTTATTGTCAACTCATGGAACGAATGGGACCCGTTGAAGCATGTCATCGTGGGGCGACCGGAGGGAACCATGGTTCAGGCCCCGGAGCCCGCCATCGAGCGGGATTTTACCAAGGACGGAGTGCCCAAAGGCTTTTTCGGACCGCTGCCCGAAGAGATGCTGGCAATGGCCACCGAACAGATGGATAATTTTGTAAGGCTTTTGGAACAGCGTGGAATTCAAGTCGATCGGCCGACCTGCATAGACTTCAGCCAAGAAGTCTCAACGCCGGACTGGAAGCAAAAGTCCATGTTTGGCTGTATGCCACCCCGAGATGTCTTGCTTACGGTGGGCAGTGAAATTCTAGAAGCAACCATGTCGTACCGGAGCCGCTGGTTTGAATATTTGTGCTACCGCCCTTTGCTGCAAAGGTACTTCCGGGAGGATCCGCATTTTCGCTGGCAGGCAGCCCCCAAGCCGCGCCTGACCGAGCGCAGCTACAAGCCCGACTTCTGGAATGACTATAAAAATTGGACCGAAGAGCAAAAAGAACAGGCGATGCGCACCGGCGATTGGATACTAACGGAAGAGGAGCCATTGTTTGACGCTGCAGACATAGCGCGCGCGGGAAGAGACTTATTCGTCTACCATTCAGCTGTTACCAATAAATCCGGAATTGACTGGCTGCGCCGCCACTTTGCCGATCACCGCCTGCATGTCCTCCACTTTAAAGAGACGGTCCCGATCCATATCGATGCCACATTTGTGCTGCTGCGCCCGGGTCTTGCCTTAACCAACAGGCAAAGAGCTCCACTGGAGCCGAAGATGATCGAGTTTTTCAAGAAGAATGATTGGGAGCTGGTCGAGTGCGCCGAGCCTGCACTGCCGGGATACCCGCCGCTTTCATTCTGCAGTCGATGGCTCTCCATGAACACTCTGATGCTCGATCCCAAAACAATTTGCGTCGATGCTCAGGAAGTAAGGCAAATGGAGCAATTCGATCAACTCGGCTTTGAGGTGATTCCCGTGCCTTTCGCTGCTCTGAGCGCATTTGGCGGGGGGTTGCATTGTGCCACCGCCGATGTCCACCGGGAAGGGATTTGCGAAGACTACTTCCCGATTCAGGTTGGAGGATTCTGAGGCTTGGAGCACCTTGACCCATCAGGATGAATATTGACACTGCGTGGGCTTTTTGACATATTGCGGGAATCCGTAGATAAGAATCTCTCTATTTATCAACTCACATTGAGGAGAACTACAGTGGCCGAAAAAAATAGAGGCATTATTGTGTGGTCCGCTCTGACCTTGTGCATGGCTGCAGCAATGCTTGTGGGGCCACCGGCCTTCGCGGCTGAGACCCTCAAGGTCGGCGTTTACGGCGGCTATTTCAAGGATTCTTTCGACAAGTTCATTTTTCCCGATTTCGAGAAAGAAACCGGCATCAAAGTCGAATCCGTCGCCGAGCCCACCGGTGAGGCTTGGCTCGTGCAGTTGGAGCAGGCAGCAAAGGCCGGCATAGCCCCGGCCGACGTCAACATGATTGCACAAACCCCCATGATCAGAGGGCAGAAGACCGAGCTGTGGGTGCCGCTCGATCTGGCAAAGATCCCTAATCATAAGCACCTTCTGCCGCATTTCGTGCACAGATATCCTGACGGTAGGGTGGACGGCATAGGAGCGGTCTCCTGGTATATCACGCTGGTTTCCAACACCAAGGTTTTTCCGGAAGCTCCAACCTCCTGGGCTGCCATGTGGGAGCCGGACAAGAAGGATTCTCTGGGCCTTCTCGCACTGGTGAGCAACTCCTGGCTGCTTGAGATCACTGCATCGACCTTCTTCGACGGCACCAAAATCCTGGACACCAAGGAGGGCATTCAGAAAGTGCTCGACAAGCTCGCTACCATCAAGCCCAATGTAAAGCTGTGGTACCGGGACGAAGGCCAATTCCAGCAGGCCCTGCAGTCCGGTGAGATTCCAATGGGCGAATATTATCATGATGTCTCCATGCTGGCAGCCAAGAAGGGGCAACCCGTACGATCCACCTTCCCGAAAGAAGGCGGAGTGCTCGATGCCGGTATCTGGGCGGTTCCCAAATCATCCAAGAAGATCGAAGAGGCTCATATCTTCATCAATTATATGTGCCGCCCGGAGATCCAAGCCAAGCTTTCACGCGAGGTAGGCACCTCCCCGACCGTGCGAAAGGAGCTAACCGATCTGACGCCCGAGGAATTTGCGGCCGTTTCCAGTGACATTCCGCCGATTCTTCCCCGCTTCGACATCTACACCGGCGAGCTTAGTGATTGGCTCAACCAGAAGTGGACGGAGATGATCACTCAATAAATTCCCGAAGCGATGTTGGAACCGAGCAGAATTTTCAACATCGCTTTTTTTGTCTCTGCAGAGGCCGCACGCACGCGGCGTATACCGAAATCTGAAAGATCGCCGTATCCGGAAGATTCGGCCAGAGCAAGCTTCGGCCCGGGCCTGGTGGGAGGAGCTCTGCAAGGGACTCAATAATGATGCACTTCATGACCGGTTTGGTTCTCAAAGATATCCATAAACACTACGGCTCGGTGGTGGCGGTCCAGAATGTCAGTCTGCAGATTCCGCATGGGCGTTTTGTCTGTTTTCTAGGCCCTTCCGGATGCGGCAAGACAACTCTGTTGCGGCTCATTGCCGGACTGGAAAAGCCTTCTAGAGGCAACATCCTTCTCGATTCCAGCGATATCACCGAGCAACCGGCCCACCGTCGCAACTTCGGCATGGTGTTTCAATCCCTCGCTCTTTTTCCACATCTTTCGGTCGGTGAAAACATTGCATACAGCCTGCGGGTACGCAAAGTCGACAAGGCCGCCCGCCAGCGTCGCATCGATGAGCTCCTCGAACTGGTGCGTCTGCCCGGTTATAGCGGCCGCCATATTTCCCAGCTGTCGGGCGGGCAGCGCCAGAGAGTCGCCATAGCCAGAGCTTTAGCCATAGAACCGCGGCTGTTTCTGCTCGATGAGCCACTTTCCGCACTCGACGCCAAATTGCGCGAAGATATGCAGCTCGAGCTGCGTATGCTCCAGCAGCGGCTACAGATCACGACCATCGTTGTCACTCACGATCAACGGGAGGCCATGACCATGTCCGACCTGATCGTGGTCATGGGAACGGATAATCAGGTGCATCAGATGGGCACCCCCCTGGAAATTTACCGGGAGCCGGCCAACACCTTTGTGGCTGACTTCATCGGTACGAGCAACCTCCTCAAAGGCATTTACAGTGATATTGGAGAAGCGGCAGTTCTTGGCACGATGTTGAAGATTGATAGCGTGCCGCAAGGTCTGCCATCCGGCAATGAGATAACCATTTCCGTGCGGCCTGAAGACATCTCCGTGGTGCCGGGTATTCAACAAGGTGAAAACAGCTTGCACGGCACCGTCACTTTCGTGCGGGACGTCGGCTCGAGTGTTGAAATCTACCTCGATTGTAACGGGATTCAGATCATCAGCCAATCCACTCCACAGGGACGTCCACCGGTCAAACAACAAGACGCTGCAACGGCGATTCTCCCGCCGGCCGCTTGCAAGGTGCTGACCTCATGACAGGTGAAAGGCCCAGAGGCCTGAAGAATCATCTGCCCATCATCTATCCGGCTGCCATGCTGGGGATATTCTTTATCATCCCTTTCGGCATCATGGTGACGATCAGCTTTTTTAAGCGACAGTCGGGCGGCTTTTACACATCGACATTCGACCTTAACAACTACCAGAATCTATTCACTGAGCATTTCGCTCGAGTGCTGGCGTTCTCCATTTTCATTTCTGCCCTGTGCGCCGTGATCTCCGTAGC
>Ga0068714_10006103_pt1 | contig 12415 bp, 10 predicted proteins | sample MTBNYHSulfiMetaG_FD_62988 | JGI IMG/M metagenome (GOLD analysis project Ga0068714, IMG submission 62988) | Enrichment culture microbial communities from rom New York Harbor, USA that are MTBE-degrading - MTBE-NYH (New York Harbor Sulfidogenic)... | ecosystem: Environmental > Aquatic > Marine >... | reverse complement strand
GAGCTGGCCGGCGATGAACCCCTTGGCGATGTCGCTGAGGTGGTCGGGGTCGCCCTCGGAGAAGAACGCGTTCTGCTCGCCCTTGAACAGCGACTGATGCACGTGCATGCCGCTGCCGTTGACGCCGTGGATGGGCTTCGGCATGAAGGTGGCGTGCAGGCCGTTGTGGGCCGCCACCTCTTTGACGATGAGGCGCGAGACCATGACCCGGTCGGCCATGACGAGCGCCTCGTCGTAGTGGGGGTCGATCTCGTGCTGGGACGGAGCGACCTCGTGGTGGCTCGCCTCCATCGGGATGCCGAGCCTGTCGAGGGTCCGGATGGTCTGCTTGCGCAGGTCGTTGCCGAGGTCGGCGGGCAGGACGCTGAAGTAGCCGCCCTCGTCGACCAGCTCGGGACTCTCGGCGTTCTTGAAGTAGAAGTACTCGAGCTCGGGCCCGATGAAGAACGAGAGGCCCATGTCAGCGGCCCGCTTGAGCTGGCGGCGCAGCACGTAGCGTGGGTCGCCCTCGAAGGGGTCGTAGTTGCGGTCGAGGACGTCGCAGAACACGAACGCCGTCTTCTCCTGGGCCTGGGCCCAGGGGAGGATCTTGAAGGTCGACCAGTCGGGCATCGCGACGATGTCCGACTCCTCGATCTCCAGATAGCCCACAATCGAGGAACCGTCGAAGGGGGCGCCGCTCTCCAGCACGGTGGGGAGCTGGCGGTCGGGGATCTCCACCATCTTGAGGCTGCCGAGGATGTCGGTGAACCACAGCTGGATGTGCTTCACGTTCTGGTCGGCGACCTCGCGGCGGATCCGGGCCTGGAGCTCTTCGTTCATGGTGAACTGAACTGAGCCGCGCCGGGTTCAGTCATTCTCTTAACCTTGAGTGTTTGCAGCAGTCGACCGGCTGCCATCCACACGATGCATTCACGCTCAGCAAGGCGGTCGGAGACCGAACGCAGGACCAAGCCATGCCAGCCTCCCTCGAACGAGCATCTCGCGTCATGCGATCTTGCCTAGCAGCCCTACTATCGACGGCGGCAGATGGACGCACACTCCGTGTCCACTGCGAACGATCGACACCACACAACTCACCTCAAGCCGACAAACCCTGAGTTGCATGGCCGTCAAGATTCGCCGGACAGGCAGAGATTGGCGACAAGCGAACGGCACTGGTCACCGTGTCAGCGAACCGACTCCCGCCGAATGACGTGCACTGCGTCGTCCTGACAGACGAAAGTAATCGACTTGCCCGTCTCCAGACTAGCGACGTCCTGATCGGCCGAAGCCGCGATTGCCACGACATCTGCACCGTCCTCAAGCCGGCCGACAAGACGCCACTCCGAGCCCCGGTACGTTCTGCTCGTCAGTGTGGCCTTGAGTTCCAGTCGACCTTCGGCCCCAAGCTCCCGAACACCGACGTGCTCTGGTCGAACACACACCGCCGATGCCGGTCCGCTGCCTGCCAATCTGCAGAACTGAGTAGCCGGGCCTCCCGAGTTTGACTCCAAGATGTTGGCTTCGCCTAGGAAGCGAGCAACGAAGATGCTCTCGGGTCGACGGTACAGGTCCTCCGGAGTGCCCATCTGAACAACGCGGCCCTTGTCCAGAATGGCGATGGTGTCACTCATGGACAGAGCTTCGGTCTGATCGTGAGTGACCGCTATGGTCGTGACTCCCACTTCCCTCTGAAGGCGCTTGAGTTCGACCTGCATCGCCTCGCGCAGCTGTCTGTCGAGAGCCGATAGCGGCTCGTCGAGCAGCAACGCGACTGGGTCAAAGACGATGGCTCTCGCCAGTGCCACTCGCTGCTGCTGGCCGCCGCTCAGTGACTGCACTTTGCGTTTCTTCATCCCGTCAAGTCGCACCAGCTCCAGCGCAGCATCCACGCGCTGTCCTATCTCCTTCCGTTTCACACCGTGTGTTCGCAGACCGTAGGCTATGTTCTCGCCTACGCTGAGGTGGGGAAAGAGTGCATAGTTTTGAAAGACCATGCCAAGGTTGCGTGCATGGACAGGGACGTCATCTACCACATCGTTCCCCAGCAGGACGTGTCCGGCTGTCGGTCTGATGAATCCAGCGACAACATTCAACGTCGTTGTCTTCCCCGAGCCACTGGGCCCCAACAACGTGAGAAACGACCCGGAGGGCACGTCGAGTGATACCTGTCTGAGGATATCGACACCTCCGAGAACGACATCAACGCCTTGGATACTCACGCTAGTCGTCATTCACGCACACCCCTTCTCGGTTCGGTTGCCCACCTCGCGGCAAGCTTCCGCCCGATGAAGACGGCCGCCGCAGTCGCCATGACGAGAAAGACGACGAACGTCGCCATGGCAGAGATGTCCGGAGTCAAGTCAAGTCGCGCTGTGTACCAAATCGTGACAGGGAGCGTCTGGCGTGATGGACTCGATAGGAACAGGGCAATCACGACTTCGTCGAAGCATGTTGCGGCGGCGAGCAGCGCACCGGCAGCTACACTGGCCGCCGAAAGACGAAGCTCAATGCCGAAAACCACTCGAGGCCATCTTGCGCCCAAGCTTGCAGCAGATTTCGAATACGCGCTGTCTACTCTTCGCAATCCAGCAAGCACCGTGATGAACACCAGTGGGAACGCCAACATGCTCTGGCCAATGATGACGCCCCACGAGGAGCCAACCGCACCGAAGCGATCAAGGGTCGTATAAAGTCCCAATGCATAGACAATGAATGGCACGACAATAGGAGCCAGAAGCAGCGTGTTCAACGCACTCTGACCTCTCCTAAGTCGATTGAAGCCGAGAGCAGCCAGAGTCGCACTCACTGTCGCGAGAGCTGTACCAGCCATCGAGTAAACAATGGATGTTCTCAAAGCCGATGTCCAAGTGTAGTCAGCGAAAATCTCTTGATACCAGCGAAGGCTAAAGCCGACTGGAGGAAAGCTGAGATACTCCTTGCTGGTGAACGAGGTAGGAACCATTACAATAATCGGAAGTATTAGGAACACGGCGAACGCCACCCCGAAGCCAACGAACAGGTACCGGCGTCGGCCGAGACTCGCAATCAAGGCATCCCGAAGCTCATTCATGATCGACCAACATCTATTGCTCGTGAAAGACCGAACAGGCGATCGGCGACAACATACATCAAGACTACGGCGACAAGCAGGAGTGTTCCCTGGATGGAGGCAGTACCTGCGTCCCGCAATTGAGAGAACTCGTAATTGATGAGTGTTGCCACAGTAAGCTGTTTGGGGCCTCCAAGGAATGCCGGCGTAACGAAGAACCCGAACGACAGAATGAACACCAGGGTTGTGCCGGCTGCGGCCGCTTGGCGCAACTGCGGCAGGACCGCAGTGAACAGAACTCGCCAAGGACCGGCACCAAGACTCTGAGCGGCCAGGATCTGTCGATGGTCGAAGTTGCTTAGAGCAGCCACCAGAGGCAGCATCAAGAACGGCATCATGATGTGCACCATGGCCGGATACATTGCCAAACCTGAGTCAATCCAGGTGAGTGGCCCGTCGAGCAGGCCGACGGCTTGGAGAACTCGCTCCAGCGCACCTCCCGAGGTGAAGAACAGAAGCCACCCGTACGTTCTCACCAACAGTGATATCCAGAAGGAGGACAAGAGACAGATCAGGAGTATGCCGCGCAAGCGCGTACCTGAGAGCACGATCGCTAGGAGATACAGGACCGACAGCACGAGTGAGGCAGCGCTCACCACGACCGAGATCATGGCTGTTCGACGCAGTGCCGAGAGGAACAGAGGATCGCGAATCACGTCGGCGAATCCAGCCGCCCCATCGTGCTGCCAAGCCCTCTGGACGATATCAATGAGCGGAGAGGCGAACAGCAAGACGAAGAGCAGAATAGGCAACGTCAGCAGCCACACTACACCCGTACCACCGAATCCCCATCGCTTCTTTGCACCCCCCACAGGCAGCAGCTGCGGGTTCTCTTCTCTTGTGGAGCTAGCCATTGACTCCGTCCCTGGCACGCGACGTCCAGGTCATCCTCGGATCAGCAACAGGTTCCCAGTACAAAGGAATCAGGCCGAGAGCCACTTCGTGTATGCAGTCCCGTACGCATTGAACTGATCGGCGAATGCAACCTCGTCAAGTACGATTGCTAGCTCACGATGTTCGTCGCTGTCAACGAGCCGTTCGAGTGCGGCATCTGTGACATAGTCATATGCCTCGCGATTAGTCTGCCCATATCCCGTCGTGGCCATGAATGCCCCTAGCCTCTCCGGATCGGAGACAATGAACGCCAGCAGGGCCCACATTGCGTCCTCATGCGGCGCACCCTTCGGGACAGGGTAGCAGCTCCAAGGGAAGAGAACAGCAGCGCCCCAGACCATCTCCACGTCGACCCCATCATCCTTAAGCGCATTGAGACGTGCCGCTGTTGTCACGCCCATCGCAACGCTCTTGTTGGCGATAGCCGTCGCTGCATCCCCGTAAGAGGGAGCGAAGCGCAGGTTCGGCTTGATCTCATCGAGCTTGGCTAGCGCACGATCGATATCGACGGGATACAGTGCGTCCTTCGGAACTCCGTCGGCAACCAGGGCGGGCTCAAGGCATCCCGGGTAGAAGGAAGGATATGACCGCACACCCGGGAAGCGCTCCACATCCCAGAAGTCACTCCAGTTCTGAGGGCCTCCATCAGGGAACGATTCCTTCAGGTAGCCGAGCATGATGTTGTACGAGTAGCCCCAGACGAAGTAGTCGCGGAAATCCTCTGGCACTTGGTCAGTCCGAGGGACCCAATCTGGCGCCGAGACCAGCAGATCGTCGCGTTGCCATGCGACACCCGCATAGCCATCAGTATCCATGGTATCCCAAGTGACCTTCCCGCTCTTCATCATTTCCTCGAAGAGCGTGGGGTCCGCACCAGGTGTAACGACACGCACGTCGTACGTTGCCGTAAACGGGTCGTAGAAGATCTCCTTCTGGGCGTCGGCGAAGGACCCACCCCACGTTGGGACGATTACTTCACTGGAAGTAGGCGACGGGATGCTGCTGACAGCACTCGCTGTCGCAGATGGATCGCCATTCTCCTGCCCACCACATGCTGCCACAAGCCCCGGAACAACGAGAAGTCCCGCAACACCGCCGACTCCCTTTAGGAACTTGCGCCTGTCCATGCGCGTCTCGTTCATCAGCTTGCCCCAGTTCGTATCAGACATGACATCTCCCCTCACATCCCCAAGATTGGAATAGGAATACTTGTGTTCTATCACAGTGTTCATGAAAGTCAACTGTCTCAAACTGGAGATTTGTGCTCATGGGCGCCGCCAACGGAGCTCACACAGACGTACCTTGGCTGCCATCCTCGGGGACTGTGCGGACCCCGCCGCTGGGGGCCACCACGGCGGGGTCCGCATCCTGACGGAACCGGTCAACCCTCGGTACACGGAGTCCCGGAGCGGCTTGCGGCTGCCCGACATGGACCCGCATACCCAACCGAGGCAGTCCGACTAGGTTCGCAAGGGCACGCTGTTTGGGCTAGACGCGCACGGACAGGCGCTTGGCCTCTTCCACCGCCAAGATTGCATCCGGTGCAAAGCCGTCGGCTCCATACGCCGTGGCAAGATCGTCAGTGACTGGAGCGCCACCAATCATTACAAGGGCCCCCAGACCATCAGAACGCACCGCTTCGACGAGCAGTCGCAGATTCGGGAGCGTACTTGAGAGCAATGATGACGCGGCAATGATCTTCGCGTCCGACTGCTTGGCCGCGTCCAAGAAGGCTGACGCCTTCACGTCAATGCCCAAGTCAATTACCTCGAAACCCGCGGTTTCGAGCATCATCTTGACGATATTCTTCCCGATATCGTGTACATCACCCTCGACGGTGCCAATCACAACTGTGCACGCCTTCTCCCAGGACCCAGCAGCCAGACTGGGGCGCACGACCTCCAATCCGGCCTTGAACACCTCCGTCGCCACCAGTAGCTCTGGCAAGAAGAGCTCACCACGTTCGAAAAGATCGCCAATCTCCTTCATCGCTGGGCTCAGGCCTTCTTCGATTACCTGAAGAGGGAGCACGCCGTTCGCCAGGGCTTCATCGGCTTTGGCCTTCACCACCTCTTCATCCAACTCTTTCAGACCGGCCTGTATGTCGGCCAGAGCGCTCTCGCGGTCAGCCATCGTCGACTCCTCTCCTTCTCACGCGCCGTGCGCTCCGATGCACGACCGTTGTCACTTTCGTCCCTGCTCCAGGCCCTTCTCCATCAGGCCGGCTCATAATCCCTGCAAGCATCGACCATGGCCTTGGCGTTGTGCATCGAGCCATTCGCCGGGAACTCGCACGCCGTGCTCAGGATGAAGCCGCCACCGGGGGCGAAGGTACGCAGCTGGTCAAGAGCTTCGACCTTGGCCTGTTCGTAGCTGAGCTCGGTGCCAAAATGCACGGGCTCAAGACAGCCGAATACTGTCGCGCGGTTGCCGTACGTCGCCTTGAACTCCGACCAACTGGTGCAGGAAGCTGGCAGGCTCCAGATCATGGTCGCATCGAGATGACCGATGTCGTCGAATGCCTCATCAACGTACGGCACCTTGTCACAGTTGTGGTGGACGAGCTTGGCACCGGTCTCCTGCACAGCCGACTGAAGCCGCCGCAGACAGTCGCCCGCGAGGTCGAGCCACATCTTCGGCCCCATCATCGCTCGGTTTCCATAGTCGTGTGCGAACTGGATTACAGAGACACCCGCATTCACCAGTGCGCGCACGTACTCGATGCTCATATCTGTCACGGTTTCGAGTCCGGCACGCACATCGTTGGGATTCCGCACGCAGTCCATGAGAAGCTCCGACACGCCCCGCATCAGGCCGAGCGTTACGAAAGGTTCCAGAGGTGTCGATAGGACTACTCGTTTCTCTCCGACCTCATTGGCGAGAATCTCGGCCATACGCAAGACTTCGGAGACTCTCGGCGCCGTGTGTACATCGAACTTCTCGAGCTTGTGATAGTCGTCCGGGTTCTTGATTAGGTAGTCGCTGGCATCTGTGAACGCTGCCTCATCCTGTGGATAGATCATCCTTTGCCCGAACCCAGCCGCCTCGACAGCGACGTCGAAGTACGCATCGACGAAATCGTCGCCAATCAAGTCATTCCACGCCAGTTGGCAGCGAGCGGCAACTTCAGCACTCTGCGCGTACTCCGAGTAGGACACCCCGAGTGTTCGTCGACTCAGACCGACGACATGGCACCATACTGGAACACGATCCACCTCCTCGAAGGAGAAGGCCGCTGCAACACGCTGTCTTGATGTCATCATGCCCTTGTACCTCCCCTGCGCCTGGGCCCACCAGGCAACTTCCAGGACTAAATCTGTCATCAACCCCAACGAATTCTTCGTGGAGCTGCGGCACACAGTCAGCGACGTCTAGTGACATCTGCTTCCACCATTAGGCAGAGAATCTCGAACATGAGATTGGCGGCGTTGACTGCTGTTATCCCTGTCGGATCGTACGGCGGCGAAACCTCGGATATGTCGGCGCCGACGATATTCAATCCTCTCAACGAGCGCAGAATCACCTGCACGTCACGCATCGAGAAGCCGCCAGGCTCGGGTACGGCCGTTCCTGGTGCCTCGCTAGGATCCAGTGCATCGATGTCGAAACTCACATATGCTGGCCCATCGCCGACCGTATCCCGGATTTCTGCAATCATCGCCTCGCGACCGATGGACTCGTATCGGTCGTACGAGACAACATTCATTCCGAGTTGCACAGAGTTCTCGTAGTCCTTGCCATCCCACTGACTTCCGCGAAGCCCAACCTGGATACAACGTGCGGGGTCGAGAATGCCCTCCTCGACCGCCAGGCGCATGGCCGTGGCGTGGGTGACCTTCTTCCCATAGAAGACGTCGAGCGTGTCGGGATGAGAGTCGAAGTGCACCATCCCAAGCGGCGCCAAATCGCGCAGACCGCGCAATACCGCCGCCGGAACAACGTGATCTCCGCCACACGCGAGGGGCAGGGCGCCGTTCGCACGGAGTCGCACGACAAACGCTTCTATCTCTGCGATGGCTCCATCGAAATCGTATGGGTGGCAGTTGACGTCGCCCACGTCTGCTACCTGGCAGAGCGCGAACGGGAAGACCCCTGTAGCTGGATTCACGCGGCGTATTAGCCGGGATGCCTCGCGTACTGCCGAGGGTCCGAAGCGGGCCCCCGGCCGATATGCGAGACCCAAGTCAAATGGGATGCCAAAGACCCCGATATCGACGGCATCCAACTCCTCCATCAGAGGCAGGTGCATGAAGGTGGCTATGCCAACATAGCGTGGGACCTCGGCCGAATCGACGGGCAGGCGAATCTTTCTTCTGCTGCTCACTATCCCTCCACTCTCGTCAACCGTCGTTGGTATTCTCGGTGACCGCACGATCGCCGACGCTAGCTCCTCGACACTCCTGCAGAGCCCCTGCAGCCGCCAGCTCATCAGCCACTTCGGCAAGGCTTTTCTCCAGTCGTTCCACGAGTTCGTCGACTTGTTCGCGCGTGATGGTCAAAGGGGGCGTGATCATCGACCATTCTCCGTAGCGACCGCCGGCTTGACGTCTCGCATAGAGAATCAGACCGTTTCGCAGGCCAGCCCTCCGAAGCATGTCGGATACGTAGTGCTCTGAGGCCACCGGCCGCTTGGACTCCTTGTCGGCAACTAGTTCAATCGCGAGCAGCATTCCGGATCCGCGCACATCACCTACCAGTGGCGATCGATTCGCCAGTTCCTCGAGGCCCTGACGCAGATAGCCCCCTGTTTGGACCGCATTCCCCATGAGGTCGCGATCCATGGTCTCACTCAGAACCGCTACTCCTGCGGCACACGAAACGGGGTTAGCGTTGTAGCTGTGACTCGGATTGAAGCCCGTGCGGTCTGCTAGTCGATCGACCATGGCCGCCGGGGCCAACACTGCACCCAGCGGAGCGTAACCGGCAGCCAAGCCCTTCGCCATGACGACCAAGTCGGGTTTCGCCTCAGGGTGACGATGGGCGAAGAGGAAAGTGCCCGTACGGACCGCCGTCATTACCTCGTCGTAAATCACGTACACGTCGTGCTTGCGACAGACTCTCGCGATTCCCGAGTAGTACGATGGAGGAGGAGCGACTGCCCCCGTCGCGACTCCCCCCACGGGCTCGAGAATGAACGCCAGCACATTCTCAGGCCCCATGTCGCTGATTGCCTGTTCAAGAGCTGCCACCGTTGCAGCAGCCGAAGCCTCCGCATCCGTTCCCTTTGGCAGCCGATACGTTTGTGGGGCGGGTATCTTGCGCGAGAAAGTGATCATTTGGCCATAGACAGGCTCCAGGTCGGGATCGCCACTCACGGCCATTGTCCCCAACGTGTTGCCGTGGAAGGACGGCATCAGTGATATCAGTCTTGTCTTGTGCGGCTGCCCCGTCGAGCACGCGTACTGTCGGAGGAACTTGATTGCCATGTCGTTCGCTTCCGAGCCACCGGAGACGAATAGGCAACGCTCGTAGCCGGGGCCAGCGAGCTCGGCGATTCTGCGCGACAACTCGAGGTTCGGCAGGTGCCGTGCGTACCGGACGTAGGTGAAAGCCATGGTCTTCGCCTGCCGAGCCAGTGCCTTTGCAACACGAGCATTTCCTTGTCCGAGGTTGCACATCATCACGCCTGCGATGGCATCCAGGTACTGGTTCCCAGCATCGTCCCAGACGTACACGCCCTTGCCGCGAACGAGCGTCGGGAAATGGGTCATGTGCTTACGCGGATAGAAGACATCCTGCGGACCGCCGACAGGCGGCCGCACGAGGTGACCCGTCATAGGGTCGTTTTGGCAGTAATCCCTCTCGGACTGTCCTAGGTGAACCATCTGAGCTGTCCCCCTCTCTCCTTCCAGACCTGTGCGCTTTGGGTTGTTCCGCCCCATGCCCTCGCTGGCACACCCCTGAGCCGGTTCACTGCCTTCGTATGACAACACAAATGCTGGGTCTAGTCAAATCAAACGCGTGTTTATTGAGGTCCCTTCTAGGCTGCATGATGACAAACGCTGAAATACCATTGAGCGCGGTCTTGTGGCGGCAGATCGTTCACAAGGAGGCACTGGACGACCGTCTCAGCGGCCACCGTAGAGCGCTTGCCCCGTTCATCGAAGCGGCGGTGGTAGGGGCGCCGTTCGGCCGCCACCGCCTACTCACGCGCCAGGGCCGGCTCACCCTCACGACGACGTGCGAGCGCCCGCTAGGGCCACGGCGGCCGGCAGTGGTGCCAGGCCGCTCGACGATCGGCCGGTGGGCGTGACTGCTGCCCGTCTTGGTGATTGCCTCCTGCCGGGAGCGTTCGCCGGAGGACCTCTCGCTGGGCACCGGGCCGAGGTGGGCGCCGTTCGAGCGCCCAGCGAAGCGATCCCGGTCGCCAATCCCGACGGCCCGAAGGCGGTCAAGGTCGAGACGCGCGCAGACAGGCGAGGCGCCCCACGACGCCCCCAAGGGTTCGGTGGCGGCCTCCTCGCAGGCGCCGCACCGAGGGCGACGCGACGTCCCCTGACGGCGGCCATTGCCGCGAGACCCTCCTCGTAGACGAATCTGCAAGCCGCGCTCCTCGCAGCGCTGACCGAGAAGCCAGCGCTCGTGCGTTTGCGTCCAGGCAGAGCCCCTCCAGAAGCGGCCCTAGCGCAGCAGCAGCACCTTGGAGAGAGCCGGCGGCGGGCGCGCATCAGGTCGGTCCGAGCGTCCTCGCGAGCGCGCATCAGGCCACGGGCGGCCTCTTCGGCAGAAGTGGGCGCCCGGACGGCGCTCAGCTCACCGAGGAGCATCAGCTTGGCGAGGTGGAGGGCGTCGCGGCGGTCGGTCTCGACCCGCTGCCCGGCGGGATGAGTGGTTTTCGAGGGGCGGCCACCAGACAGGGGCTCTAGCCCGCCGCCCAGTGCGGGCCAAGCCGAAGCCGGTCGGTGGCGCCTCGTAAGCGACCCAGAGCGTCTCGCCTTGAGAACGCAGCCAGACGAGCAGCTCCCGCGAGTGACGCCCGCCAGCACGCCCGGGCGTGTACACCGAGACCGATGGGTAAGTCAGCTCAAGCTAGCAGCGCCTCCCCGCGATTGCGGCTCTGCCGCCACTTGGTCTGTTGACAACCCGCGCCGCCTTGTGTGGCGGGTGCCGCCCAGCCACCTACGGTCTAGGACGTCTTCTTGAGCTTGCCGACAGCTGCAAGGTTCTGTGTCACAAGGTTCTGGACGCATTGAGCCTGCCGAGCGGTGTCTCACTGTCCAGGCCTCCATGAAGTCGGTCGCCATTGCAGTAGGTAAGAACTTCCCTGCACAACGAGAATCCGCTCGTCAGTGTGCCGGTACCGTCGTCGGTATGCCCACGCATTCTGGAGGCAATCCCAGAGCCTGCCTTCGGCTGGGAAGCTGGGTCAGAGGGTGATTCCGACGGCGGGCCACTCTGAGGCCGCGTTTCAATTCAAAGTCGCCGGCCCTGCGACCCTCTTGTCCATCGCTGCGTCTTGCACCTCTCCCGAGAATCGGCAACTTGTAGCCTATTGGAGATGGCCCACGACCACAGGCTCCTACCGCGAAGCCCGCGGCTGCAGTGGCATGGAAAGCACCAATCAGCACGGGGAATCGCACTGAGGGAGTTCTCTCAGTACACGGCAGGCGCAAGGAAGAACAAGACATTGGCCGCCTCAGTGTCAGACGGGTTCTGCCATGTGCGCGGTGACCCGGCCGAGAACGTCATCGTGTCGCCTGCTTCGAGAATCACGGGTCCTTCCTCAAACCGTATCTCAAGCTGACCCGTCAAGACATGCACAACGACAACTTCACCATGGAGCGACCACAGCTCTGTGCCCTGGTTTCCTTTGGGATCGACATGTGCTTCCACGAGTTGCACGCGTCTCTCGTCCGACGGGGTGAGCTGGAAGTCCGCAACGCCTTCTCCCCCCAGATACACGGGCGACCGGTCATCGCCACGCAGAACGCCCGAGAATTGAGAGTGGGGCTCAAACAACTGAGACAGCTCCATATCGAGAGCCGATGCGAGCCTCGTTAGCGACGCCAGAGATGCAGCCGTCTCTCCGCGCTCAACCTGGCTGATGAACCCCTTCGTCAAGTCCGATGCGCTGGCTAGTTGATCGATAGTCAGCCGGCGACGGGAGCGCTCATGTCGAATACGCTGACCCACGCGTACCCTCATCTCATCAACATTGTTCTCCACAACACTCCGTTCGCTGCCATTATGCGTTCATATACAATATACCAACCGACGTTTTCCACCGCCAACTGCCCGTTGGTATACTACCACCGTGGCTTCCTGACGCCCCGCCCTACCATCTGAGCCGGGGGTACGTGCGGAGACGCGTGCCACAGAGCTTCTGGACGGTCTCATGCCGAACGTCGGACTCACAGAGCTTCTCGTTGTGCTCGCCATAGCGCTGCTGATCATCGGCCCCAAGCGCATCCCGGAGCTGGGGCGCTC
>Ga0068714_10006102_pt1 | contig 12419 bp, 9 predicted proteins | sample MTBNYHSulfiMetaG_FD_62988 | JGI IMG/M metagenome (GOLD analysis project Ga0068714, IMG submission 62988) | Enrichment culture microbial communities from rom New York Harbor, USA that are MTBE-degrading - MTBE-NYH (New York Harbor Sulfidogenic)... | ecosystem: Environmental > Aquatic > Marine >... | reverse complement strand
AGCCGTGGCCATACAGCCGGTTCCAGTGCATGTAGAAAACGTGACCAAGCGCTTCAAGGACACCAAGGGCAAGGCGGACGTCGTGGCCGTGCGCCAGGCCACCTTCGACGTCAAGCCCGGCGAGCTGGTGACCCTGCTGGGTCCCTCCGGATGCGGCAAGACCACCACCCTGAGGATGATCGCGGGCTTCGAGCTGCCCTCGGAAGGAAAGATCCTGATCGACCGGGACGACGTGACCCAGCTGCCGCCCAACAAACGGGACACGGCCACGGTGTTCCAGAGCTACGGCCTGTTCCCGCACATGAACGTCTTTGACAATGTGGCCTTCGGTCTCAAGACCCGGCGCATGGAAGCCGAGATGATCCGGGACAAGGTGATGGCCATGCTCGAGCTGGTGGGCCTGGGCGAGCTGGCCGAGCGCTCCCCGGCCCGGCTGTCCGGGGGGCAGCAGCAGCGGGTGGCCCTGGCCCGGAGCCTGATCGTGGAGCCCAAGGTGCTGCTCCTGGACGAGCCCCTGTCCAACCTGGACGCCCTGCTGCGGGAGCAGATGCGGGTGGAGATACGGCGCATCCAGAAGACCCTGGGCATCACGGCCGTCTACGTGACCCACGACCGGGTGGAGGCCATGAGCCTGTCAGACCGGATCATCGTGATGAGGGCCGGGGTGATTTGCCAGGTGGGTACCCCGTCCCAGATCTACGAGGACCCGGACTCCAAGTTCGTGGCCGGATTCGTGGGCAAGGTGGCCTTCTTCCCGGTGACGGTGACGAGCCTGCCGGCGGGCGGGGCCGACCGCGGCGAGGCGGAGGTCGAGTTCGAGGGCAAACCGAGCCGCGTACAGCGCTGGGCCGCGGGCCTGCAGGTCGGGGCCAAAGCGGTGGTGATGGCCCGCCCGGAGTCCCTGGAGATTGCCCCTGCCGGCGAGGGTTTCCTGGACGGCACCGTTACGACCAACGTGTACCTGGGTTCTTCGGTGGAGTCCTACCTGAACACCGCCTACGGCGAGATCCAGGTCCAGATCGACAACCCCGCGGGCAAGAGGATCTTCGCCGAGGGGGAACGGGTCTCCGTGCGCTGGAATCCCGCCCTGGTCAAGGTCCTGGCCGACACGGAGTCGGCTTGAGGCCGACACGGAGTCGGCTTGAGGCCTGACGAGGCGTCGGCTCGGCGGGAGGGTCGGCTCGATGCTGCCGGCCGAGGGCCGGGATCGCATAGGGACCGTCTGTCCCTCCCCAGAAAAAGGGCATACAAGAAGGTGCACGCATGGTACGCAATGTACACGTGGTACACGTGGTACACATGGTACATCGCGTGCAACTTCCGTAGTCCCCTTTGCCGGCAGAGAACGAATCGGCGGCCCTGAGCCGGTTCCCGCGTTCCCGCCCACGCCGGCGGCGGAGTGGCGGGACACGGCGGCAAACCGTTGGCATCGCACTGCCAGGCGGTACTCGGTCTTCTCTTCCAGGAAGGTCCGGTCTTTAGCCGTGCCTGGGAACTGGCCCTCTCCGCGGATCGCGGATCCCGATCATGGCGGTGCCCGCTGCGGACCCTCCTCACTCACCCCCGCAGGTCCCGACCCGGCGGCATCTCTCGCAGGAAGCTCTCCATCACGGCCAGGTCCTCCGGCTTGTCCACGTCCATGCCCACCTCGGGGCGGCGGCAGGGGATGGCGCAGCCCCGCAAGCCCAGGCGCCGGCTGGCCCGGCGGACCGCCTCGTCGATGCTCAGCCGCCGCAGCAGAAACAGCAGAAGCACGTCCAGGCCGATGGTACCCACGATCTTCCAAGGGCTCTTGCGGACCGCCATGAGGCGCTCCCAGATCCCGGTTTCCCGGGAGAACAGGGAAGCGCGAATCACCGCCACGTCGCCGCCGCAGACCTCCGCGTCGCGAAAACGCAGGTAGGTCCGGCGGCTCCCGGGAAAGCGGGCCTGCATGTCCCGCTTGTCGATCACGCAGTAGTAGAAATCCTCCCCGCGTCTCTCGGCGTGCTCGATGATCTCGTCGATCATGTTTCCCCGAATGGCCGGGATGTCCGCGGAGACGCTGAGCAGGTACTCCGCCGCCGGGTCCTGGCGGATGAGCTCCAGCCCGGCGTTCAGGACGTTCTGAAGGAACCCGCCCTGGTCGGGCATGAAGCCCAGCTCCCTGGCGCAGGTGAAGGACGCCGCCTCCTCGATCCCGACCACCTGGATGCGGCCGACGCGCCGGGACTCGCCGAGGGCGTCGAGCACCCACTGGAGCATGGGCCGGCCACCCACCTCTAGGAGTGCCTTGGGCCTGCCCTGGGTCAGGGGATAGAGGGAGTCCCCCTCCCGGGGAACCCCGCCGGCGGCCAGGATGGCGTGCATGCAAGCCTGCGGCCTCTATAGTCTCGTGATGGCGGGGCCAATCCTCTCCTGCTCGAGGATCCCCACCAGCTCGTCGTCGGTCAGGAGCCGGCCCTTGCCCGCCGCCGCGATCAGGGCGGCCTCGGTGGCGTTGGTCCCGAAGCTTCTCCCCCCGAACATCGGGGTGGTGGTCACCAGGTACTTGATCCCCCGCCGGCGCATGAACTCGAGGTCCGCCGGGATGGTCGTGTTGGTGACGATGACCTTGCCCTCCATGTCCTTGGGCATATGCTTCTTGATGTACAGCCAGTCCCCGGCGATGACCGAGGCGTTCTGGTAGTATTTCTGGTATTTTGGCTCGTTCTTCTCCTGGGCCTCGCCGGTGGAGTACAGCATGCTGATGGGCATGCGCCCCACGACCGGCATGAGGAGCCGGGCCACCAGGTGCAGGCCCCGCACCGTCCTCACCGGCAGAGGGATCCCCAGGGCGAACATCAGGTCGCCGAACACGCACTGATAGCCGGCCTCGATGAAGGACAGGAGCATGCCGTAGCGGGAGGCGGTCTCCACCAGGAAGGCCGTCTTGGACGGGATTTCGCCGCCGATCCGCTCCTCCACGAACTGCATGACCCGGCCTTCGAGCACTTTCTGCAGCCCCCTGCCGTCGGTGTACGGCGTGAGCCGGACGTCCTGGATGAGCCGCAGGGCGCTGTACAGGGGATAGCTCTTCCAGGGCATGTGTATCCCCAGGTTGATCCCCCCCATGCCGAAGGCGTCGATCGTTCCGTCGAGGCTCCGGAACATCTCCCGGGCTCTGGCCTCGTCCCCGTTCGTGCCGATGCGCTCGAGCTGCACCGTCTGCCCCAGCAGGCGTGTTTCGATCTTCTTGTCTCTCAGGGGAGAACCGAGGCTGATGCTGACCGCCGTCTTCATCGACTCTTGCCTTCCGCCGCGGGTGCCGCAGCATCCAAGCACTGAGGATCGTCGACGAGAAGGATGTTAGCCCAATACAGGCGGCGGCGCAACCAAACGAGCACCAAGCCAGCTCGGAGAGAACGGGCGCGGGGAGTGCTCGGGGTAGACAGGCAGGCCGCGTTACCCGGTCGGCCAGGCCGAGTACGCCGACTACACCGGGACCGCATCCGGTGCCGGCTCGGCAGCGGGGGCCTCCACGGGGGTCTCCACTCTCTTGAACTTCCGCGGCGGGACCTGCATCATGTCACCAAGCTTCCGGCCGGGCCCTCGACAGGCCCGTTCCGGAGCCGGCGAGTGGCGAAAGACAACGACAGGAGTCGCCCCATGAAAGTGTCCCGTGCCGCCTTCTGGCTGTGTATCCTCATCGCCGTGATGGCGGCGTCTGCCGCCGCCACCGGCCTGTTCTGGGAGAACGGAAGCGGCCCGCGCAGCTTTGAGACGCTCCGGGGTGAGACCGCCCGCATGTTCGGGCGGGGACTGTACCGATACGACTCGCTGTTCAGCGGCGCCAACTACAGGGGTCAGGATGCCGTAACGCTCTTCCTGGGAGTGCCGCTGCTCCTGCTGGCGAGCGCCTTCTACCGCCGGGGCTCCCTGAAGGGAGGACTGCTCCTGACCGGCATCCTCGCCTTCTTCCTGTACGCGTACGCCTCAATGGCTCTCGGGGCGGCCTACAACCCCCTGTTCCTGCTGTACGTAGCCCTGTTTTCGGCCGGCTTCTTCGCCCTGATCCTGACCCTGAGCTCGATCGGCACCCTGCCTTCAGGAGTGGTGGAGCGCCTGCCTCGCCTCGGGCCTGCCCTCTTCATGTTCGCCGGGGGGGCGGTCACGCTCGTGGTGTGGCTCTCCCCGCTGGTCGCCTCGATGGTCGCGGGCCGCCCGCCGGAGCTCCTGGGCAGCTACGCCACGATGGTCACCGACGCACTGGACCTGGCGATCATCACGCCCGCCACCGTCCTCACGGGGGCCCTGATCCTGCGCCGCTCCTCCCGAGGGTATACCTTCGCCTTCCCCCTCCTCGGGATCATCATCATGCTGCTGCCCACCATCACCCTTGGGACGGTCAGCCAGATTCGGGCCGGCGTTTCCTATGGGATCGGGGAGATCGTGGGACCGATCGCGGGGTTCGCCCTTCTGGGCGCCCTCGCCATCTGGGTGCTGATCGGCATCCTCCGCCGCCTGCCCGCGTCGAGCCGGGCTGAGGGCTGAGCCCAGGGCCGGAAACAGGTTGGACTCGCCGCCCGGACACGGCACCGCGAGAGGCGAACCTGCGGGCCGAAGAAACGCACGCTCTGATTTGCCCTCGGTCGGCGCGAAAAACTGTGTTTTCAAGACCCTGTGCTATATTGGATAAGGAGAGCCGATTGCCGGGTTACGGACCGACCGCGCCCGCAGAACGGTTTTCGAGAAGGGCGTCCAACCATTCAAGGGGATTCATCCGGGTTTCGTGAAGGCCTGGGAGGGTCCCGCAGCGCTACTTCGCCGTGCATTTTCCAAGACACCACAACCCAGGAGGACCACTGTGAACACACCAACCGGACGACCAGAAAGCTGGAGCAGGATCATCAGGCTCGCCGCACCATGCATTCTGGGGCTGAGCCTGCTGCTGGCGGGTTGCGCTCAGACTACCAGCGTGTCGAGCGGAACCATCACTTACAATTTCTCTCAAGACGGCGACTGCTACGTGGTGCTCGACGACGATGCCGACGTGACCAACGGGTATGCGAAGCGGCTGATTATTTCGGTATCCGCATCGGACACCTCGGCGAGCTACGAGATGGACACCGCCGCGGTTGCCGCCGGTTCGTACTTTCTGATGGGAGCCTACGACTTCGGAGCCGGGATGGACCCCGACGATCCTTCGGTGTGGGAAGCCCTCGGTTGGTACGAAAGCGCGGACGAGAACCCCCCGGGTTCGGCCAACGTGTCCAACCTGAGTGGAGTCTACGATTTCTCCCTCACCGGCCTACCGTGAGGGTCGCCATATTGGGCCGCGGTGGTGAGCCGGGGTAATCAGCCGCCCCGCCGGGGCGAAGCTCGCTAGTTGTCCCTGGCCCCCTGGGCGATCCACTCGCGCACGACCCGCTGCTCCTCCGCGGTGAGCCGCTCGAAGTGCAGGGGCATCGGCTTGCCCAGGCCGCCGGGAACCTCCAGGGCCACCACCTTCACGAACAGGAAGCTCCCCTCCGGGTCCCCGGGTACCACCCGGGGGTCCCCGTAGGCCGAGGGCAGCCCCACGGCACCCCGCTCCGGGTGAAAGGGGTCGGTCAGGTCCGGTCCGAAGGACGCCCCGGGATAGTGACAGTACGAGCACTTGCCTCCCCGGGAGCCCAGGGACACACCGTCGCCAAAGATTCGGGTGATCGTGCTGCGGAAGAACTCGTCGTTCCGGGCCCCCTCGGCAATCCACCTTCTCAGGTTGGCCAGCTCCTGCTCGGTCAGGCGTGGAATGTTCCAGGGCATGGGATCGCCGTCGATCTTGGGGGCAAGCTCGGTCTGCTCGACCTTCCAGACCAGGGCGCTGGCCTCCGGGTCCCCCGGCACCACCAGGATCTTCTTCTCCGAGCGGGTCCAGGTGTTGGGGCGGTTGATGACGCCGAGCTGCGGGTGGAAGGGCCGCGTCAGGTCCACCTTGACGGCGTTCTCCGGGTGGTGGCAGAAGTTGCACTTGGCCGCGAAGATAGGGGCCACCGCGGCCCGGTAGCTGACCGCAGCAGGCTGGACGGGTGTTTCGGGCTCCTGGGGGCTGGCCGGCGCCGCCGAGGGCGCCGTCTCCTCGGCTCCCGCTTCCCCAGACCGGATAGCCTGTCCCTGCTCCCCGGCCTTGTTCCCGCCGCAGCCTGCAAGCGCGGCGGCCCCCAGCGCGGCCAGCAGGATCGCCATCCCCAGGACGGCAATCGTCTTGACGAGGTGTCGCTTCATGGGCGTGCTCCTGTGCCCGGCGCGGCAGTCGAATCCAGACCCCGGGCCGGGCGGCGATATGGAACAGTCTAAGCCCGGACACCGAGACAGGCAAGAGCGCCTCGGGGCGGGCGCCGCCGGTGTACCGCGCCGCCCCGGTGGCTGCGCTCCACGGCTTGCCCCGCCGCTCCCGAGCTGCTACCCTACTTCAGCACGGAAGGAGCCACCAGCATGCCAATCGATGCCGCCTGGATAGACCGAGCCCGCAAGATCGTGGGAGACACGGGGGTCCTGACCGAGCCCGCGGATTTGGAGCCGTACGGGCACGACGAGTACTCGGTGCAGAGCTACGCACGCTCTCCCCTGGCGGTGATCCGGCCGGCCGCAGTCGACCAGGTGGCGGCGGTCGTGCGTCTCTGCGCCGATACCGGGGTGCCCGTGACTGCCCGGGGCGGCGGCACCGGCCTGGCCGCGGCCTGCGTGCCTTCCCCGGAGGGGGTAGTGCTGTCCTTCGAGCGCCTCAACCGGGTGGTCGAGGTAGACCCGGCCAACCTGTCGATCACCGTGGAGGCAGGTGCCACTTTGCGGCAGATCTACCAGGCTTCCGACGAGCACGGCCTGTTCTTCCCGCCCCACCCGGGGGACGAAAGTGCCATGGCCGGGGGCATGGTGGCCACCAACGCGGGCGGAGCCAGGGCAGTCAAGTACGGATCCATCAAGCGCTTCCTCCTGGGGCTGCAGGTGGTGCTGGCCGATGGCGAAACCGTGGAGCTGGGGGGCAAGTTCATCAAGTCGAGCACCGGCTACAACCTCCTGGATCTCATGGTCGGCTCCGAGGGGACCCTGGGCGTGATCACCCACGTGACTCTGCGGCTGCTGCCCCGCCCCGGGTGCATCCTGACCCTGGTCGCCCCGTTCGCGGAAGTCAGTCAGGCCATCGAGAGCGTTCACGGGGTGCTGATGGCAGGCTTCGTACCCTTTGCCGTGGAGTTCGTCGAGCATACCGCCATCGCCCCTGCTGAGCGGCTCCTGGACAAGCGCTGGCCTGCCCGGCAGGGGAGCGCCTCCCTGATGCTGATGCTCGACGGCAGCGACGAAGAAACCGTCCTGAGGCAGGCCGAAGCGGTGGCGGAGATTCTCGAGAAGCAGAAGGTGCTGGACGTGCTGATCGCCGATCAGAAGGGAAAGCAGGAGGAGATCCTGGAGATCCGCAGTGCCATCTGGGAAGGCCTTCGGGAGGCAACGGCTGAGCTCTTCGACGTCTGCGTGCCGCGCTCCGAGATCGCCGCCCACGTGGCTTTCGTCCACGAGCTGGAAGTGCGCCTGCAGGTTCAGCTTCCCACCTACGGGCATGCCGCCGACGGAAACGTCCACAGCAACTACATGAGCCGGCGGGTCGAGGAGGGCAGGCTGGGCGCCGAGATCCCCGGCTGGCGGGAGAAGCACCCGGAGGTCCGCAGGGAGATCTTCGACGACGTGATCCGCCGCCGCGGGGTCGTTTCAGGGGAGCACGGGATCGGCCTGGCCAAGCGGGACTACCTGGCCCGTAATCTGGACGCCCGAACCATTGCGGCGATGAAGGCGGTCAAACAGGCCCTGGATCCCCGAGGGATCCTGAACCCGGGGAAGGTGCTGGAGCTCTGACCCGGCCGGGCGCTGCGGGGTGAGGAGGTGCTCCGGCCGGGGAGGCGCCGCGGCCGGGGTGGCGGGCCCGTGGCGCCGGCCCACGGCTCACGAGCCCTGGACAGAGACCATGATTCGCGCACCATTCGCTCAGCTCCAAGCACGGGGATGATCGTTGGGTATGGGATGTTGACAATTCCTGACCCCGGCTCTAAGCTTCTGCTAATCAACCGGTCCCATCAGGAGGTTCACCCACTATGGCAGGCGGATACGCGGGAAGGCTTCTGTACGTTGATCTCACCACCGGAGCCGTCGAAAAACGGCCCCTCCAGGCCGAAGTCGCGGATAAGTACCTTGGCGGCAAGGGCCTGGCCGCGTACACCCTGCACCGCGAGATGCCCGGAGGCGTGGACCCTCTGGGTCCCGAGAACCTGATCATGTTCTCGACCGGGCCCATGACCGGCCTGCCTCTGGCGGGTGGGGTCAAGTATTCGGTGGCCTGCAAGAGCCCACTCACCGGAACCTGGGATGACGCGAGCGCCAGCGGTTTCTGGGGGCCCCAGCTCAAATTTGCCGGCTACGACGCTCTCGTGGTCAGAGGCAGGAGCCCCAAGCCATCCTATCTCTGGATCACGGAAGAAGCCGTGGAGATCCGGCCTGCCGACCGTGTCTGGGGGCTGAACGCCCACGAAGCCGACCAGGCCGTCAAGGCCGAGGTCGGCGACGACCGCGCGAGCGTCGCGGTGATCGGCCCCGCCGGGGAGGCGCTCGTGCGGTACGCCAATCTCTGCAACGACCAGTGGAGGCACGCCGCTCGGGGCGGGACCGGCGCGGTCATGGGCTCCAAGAACCTCAAGGCCGTGGCGGTACGAGCGAAGGGCAAAGTGCCGATCGCGGACCCGGCGGCGCTCAGGGAGCTGAGGGCGGATCTACACGCCCGCCTCAAGAGCCAGGTCAACCGCTGGGGAGTCAAGCACAACCTGATGGAGGAAGGCACCAACGAGTTCCTGGACGACGAGATCGAGACCGGTGTGACCCCCTGGCGGAATTACCAGACCGTGCGGCAGATTCCGCTGCAGGAGGCCCTGCGCGCCCACTACGTGAAGAGCCGCGCCTGCCCGGGCTGCGTGCAGACCTGCTGGATCGTCCGGGGGGCCAAGGAGGGGCCGTACGCCGGCGTCGAAGGGGTCGGACCGGAGTACGAGAGCCTCTCCTGCCTCGGCCCGGTGTGCGACGTCACCGACATCCCCACCATCCTGAAGGCCAACCTGCTGTGCAACCTCTACGGGATCGACACCATCTCTACCGGCGCCAGCGTGGCCTTCGCCATGGAGTGCTTCGAGGCCGGCATCCTGAGCCGTGACGACGTAGGAGGGCTGGACCTGCGCTTCGGAAACGGCGAGGCGCTGGTGGCGATGATCGAGATGATCGGCGAGCGCAGGGGCATCGGCCGCCTGCTGGGCGAAGGGGTCATGCGCGCGGCCCGGGAAATCGGCCAGGGGTCGGAGCGTTACGCCATCCACACCAAGGGCCTCGAGTACCCGGGCTACATGCCCAAGCTGTTCCCGGCCATGTCCCTGGCCCTGGCCACGGCTGACCGCGGTGCCTGCCACCTCAGGGCCTGGATCAGCGAGGAGGTGTTCACGCACACCCTGAAGGTAGGCAAGACCGACGAAGCGGAGCTCAAGCGGCGGGCGGAGCTGGTGGCCAGCACCCAGAACCGGATGGCCTGGCTGAACAGCACCGGCCTGTGCACCCACGACGCCTACTTCTACTACTACCCGGAGCTGCCCAGAGTCCTGAGGGCCGCTACGGGGCTCGACCGGAGCGAACAGGATCTCCAGCAGATCGGCGAGCGCATCTACACCCTGACCCGGATGTTCAACGCCCGGGAAGGTTTCACCCGCAAGGACGACACGCTGCCGTGGCGTTTTCTGCACGAGCCGGTGCCAGACGGTCCCTACCAGGGCGCCCTCATCCAACCCGAGGACTTTGAGCTCATGCTCGAGCACTACTATCGGGCCAAGGGTTGGGACGCGACGACGGGGAATCCCACTCCCGCGACGGTGGAGCGCCTGGGGCTGGCCGGGTAGGTTGGGCGCCGCTCCGGCCGGACACGCGCGCTCGGGGCGCGGGGACTATCCTTTGGTGGAGCCCAGGGTCAGCCCCTGGATGAAGTAGCGCTGCAGGAAGATGAACACCACGATGGTAGGCACCGCCGCCAGGATCGCCCCTGAGACCATCACCGCCCAGTCCATTCGCCACTGCCCTTGCAGCACGGACAGTCCCGCGTTGACCGGAAACAGCTCGCTTGTCCGCAGCAGCACGATGGCCCACAGGTAGTCGTTGAAGATCCAGGTGAACTCCAGGGTGGCCAGCGCTGCCATCGCTGGCAGAGTCAACGGCAGCATGATTTGCCAGTAGATCCGGAACTCCCTGCAGCCGTCGATACGGGCCGCCTCCAGGATGTCCCCCGGCACGGTCAGCATGTAGTTTCGCAGCACGAAGGTGCAGAATCCGAGCTGAAAGGCGGTGTGGAAGGCGATCAGGCCAATATGGGTGTTGTAGATGCCCAGGGCATTGTTGAGCCTGAACACGGGCAGCAGGAGCACCTGGAACGGCAGCAGCATGCCGCCCACGTACATCAGGTAGACCACGCGGTTTCCGGGAAAGCGGAAACGGGCCAGGGCGAAGGCCGTCAGCGAGGAGAAAAACAGCATCAGGCCGAGGGCCGGCAGGGTGATGCGGAAGCTGTTGATCAGGTAGGTTCCGACTTTGCCCTGGATCCAGGCGTCCCGGAAGTTGGTCATGACGATCTTGTCGGGAATCGCGAAAAACCCTCGCATCAACAGGTCATCATAGGTGCGCACCGAGGTCACCAGGGAGGCCAGGATGGGAACGACCCAGAAGGCGGCCACCACGACGATGATGGCGAAAACGATGACCCGACCGGGTGTCCTCAAGTACCGCTTCGCAGCCACTTTCTTCCCTTCCCTGCCTACCGTTCCTCGGTCCGCAGCACCCGGATCAGGTAGATGAAGATGAACACCAGGCTGATGGCGAAAAGAATGACCGAGATCGAGGCTCCGTACCCCATTCGGTAGTTGTTGAAGGCTTCGTTGTACATGAAGGTCGCCAGCACGCTCGAGGAATTGAAGGGCCCGCCCTTGGTCATCACGTACACCAGGTCGAAGGCCCGCAGGGAGTCGATGATGCTGATGACCACCACGACCACGGTGATCGGCGCCAGCTGCGGAAAGATCACGTGGCGGAAAGACTGCCAGGAGCCGGCACCATCGACCTTCGAGGCGTCGACCAGGTCCGGGTTGACCGACTGCAGGCCCGCCAGGTACAAGAGCATGACGTAGCCGACCTGGCGCCAAATGGCCACAAAGATGATCGACCAGATGACCAGACTCGGGTCGCTCAGCCAGCCCCTGGCCACGGCATTCAGGCCGACCAGGCGCAGAACGGAGTTGATGATCCCCGAGTCCGGCTGGTACATCCACGACCAGATCAGGCCGCACACCACGAAGGACAGCACCATGGGGAAAAAGAACAGGGCCTTGAAAAACTTGGATGCCGGCACGGCCCGGTTCAGGGCCATGGCCAGGGCCAGTCCCGCCGCCACCGGCACGGTGATGAAGCTGCCGATCCACTTGATGTTGTTGGTGAAGGACTTGTAGAAGACCCGGTCGCGAAACAGGCTCCGGAAGTTGCGCAGGCCGATGAAGTTGAGCTGCGAGATCCCGTCCCAATCCGTGAGGCTGAGGTAGAAGGTGTAGAGCATCGGCCCGACCACCCACACCAGGTAGATCGCCAGCGGGATGGCGATGAAGAAGTACGGGGTCAGGCGGTACAGACGGGTGCTGCGGCTCGTCGACGTCATGGGTGAATGAGGAAGGAGCCCCGTGCTGTGGGGCTCCTTCCGTTTCCGCTCATATCATACACTGGATGTGGCAAACGAACTACTTGCCAAACAGCTCTTTGCGCTGCACGTCCAGCCTTGCCAGGATCTCGTCGGCCTTGTCCGGGTTCGCCCAGAACTCCATGAAGGCATCCATGCCCTTGTCGGCCATGGGCGGCGTGGTATCCCGGTCGTAGAACTGGGCCAGGGTATCGGCGGAGTTGATCAGTGCGATGCCCTTCTGCTGGTACGGCGTGTACAGGGACTGATCGACATCCTTGTGCGTGGCCAGTCGCCCGAGCTGCTTGACCCAGACCTCCTGAGCCTTGGCCGAGCCGAGGAAAGCCAGGAACTTCTTGGCCATGGCCGGATTGGCCGCGTTGGCCGAAGCGAACACGCCGTCGGTGGGGGCGTCCTCGGCGATCGGCACGCTGGGATCGATGATCGGGAACTGGAAGAAGTCAAGATCGTCCATGATCTGCTCCGGCCAGGCGGTGGAGATGAACTGCCCCATGAGGTACATGGCCGCTTTGCCCGTGACCATCAGGTTGATCGCTTCCTGCCAGGTGTAGGCCGGGGCGTCGGGAATGAAGTAGCCCTTCTTGAGCATCGGTGCCCAGTAGTCCTTGAACACCTTCTTGACCCGGGGATCGGTGTAGCTCTCCTCGCCGTCGCAGAGGCTCAG
>Ga0068714_10006101_pt1 | contig 12422 bp, 11 predicted proteins | sample MTBNYHSulfiMetaG_FD_62988 | JGI IMG/M metagenome (GOLD analysis project Ga0068714, IMG submission 62988) | Enrichment culture microbial communities from rom New York Harbor, USA that are MTBE-degrading - MTBE-NYH (New York Harbor Sulfidogenic)... | ecosystem: Environmental > Aquatic > Marine >... | reverse complement strand
ATCCGGACCATCTTGTCGGGAGAATCATGGCGGCAGAGGCTCTTCCTCGTCGCATGCCAGGCTGCGACGGCAGGCATAATTGTAATGTCGGCTTGTACGGCCCCGGCCGCCGGCTCAACAATCGACAGCCATGAGGAACCTCTTGAAGCGGCTCATCGCCTGATCGAAAAAGAGGAAACCACCATGCGGGAATTACAGGAAGCGGTTGTTATCCTTAATAGGGAGAAAGACCAATTTCCTGACGATGTTCGAATATACGTCTACCTCGCCAGAGCCTACTATCGCATTGGGGGTAGGGAAGAGAACATCGATCTCGAGTACCTGGCTTATGACCAAGCGGGAAAGTATGCAAAAAAAGCTCTGGAACTGGATGCCGGGCGGGCGGAAGCGCATTACTGGCATGGGCTCTTTCTGTTGAAAAAGGCAGAAAAGATTGGCGGACTGGGGGCACTCTTCATTGTTAGAGAGGGCATTCGCGAGCTCGAAGTTGTTCGAGCCACTATGGCCGAATATGATCATGGCGGTGCTTCGCGGGTCTTGGGCTTGCTTTCGTGTCAAGCGCCTTCCTGGACGCCTTTCGGCGACATCAACCGATGTGTCCAGTTAGCAGAGGAATCAGTCAGAATAGCCCCGGACCATCCTTTGAACCGTTTGTATCTCGCCGATGCCTATCGACAAAGAGGAGACAGAGAGGCTGCTATTCGCGAATACCGAGAAATACTTTCCAGAGCCTCCGGGTGGTCGGAAAGCCAGCGGCGGGAATTTCGCCAGGAGGCTCTCGCCGGGCTGACTTCACTGGGAGAACCGGTCAATGGAGCCAAGGCGGCTTCGAACGATTGATCTTTAACGGCCGGTTGTCGGTTTTTGGAGGGCTGCAGCAGATTGAGGATTCAATGACGAAAATATTCGCCGTAGTTCAAGTCGTTCTTATTATTCTGGCAGTTGCATTCACCACTTACCAGCTATTTTTGGGCAATTTTGAACAGGCGCTCGCTCCGTTCCCACTGCTTTTGCTTTACTATGTATTCGTCATCGCTCCGCAAAAACGACGGCGTCAATCGGAAGAGCACGACAATCCTGAAGAGTAGTCTTCGGGCCGAAAGTTCCCACTGCTGCGGCCGATCCCGAGTACCGGGATCACCGCAGCAGATGATGAGAGAGTTACTTCAGTGCAATAAATCGTATTCTCGATCGGACATCCGATATGCCGGCTCAGCTTGGCAGGAGACTTGAGCCCCTGGAAACTTCGGACAATATCTCACCAGGAGACTATCCGACAATATGTAGCGCAGGGCCTTAGCCCTGCTTAGACTGGCAGCCCTGAAGGACTGCGCTACATGAAAAGCGTATTCTCAGACAAGCTCTTAACGCGGTTTGTTGGTGCAATAGACACCGATCATGACCAGTATCGCTCCCATCAGTAAAGACTTGTCCATGGCCTCGTTCAACATAAGATAGGCGAAAAATACGGCACACACTGGAACGATGTTGATGAAAACTCCAGCCCTGGCAGCGCCAATCGCTTTTATGCCTTCGTAATACCAAAAAAAACCTAAGGCTGAGCCGAAAAACCCCAGATAAAATACACCCAGCCATACGGCTGTGGTGCAATCGAACAGATGTTGCCGAAGCCCCCCGGCATAAGCTGGAAAAGCCAACAGGGCTGCACCGAAAATGCACGAATAGGTCACGGCTATCAATGGGCTCAATCTTTTCAGAGCCGCCTTGCCTATCAAAGAATACGCCACCCAACTGAGCACGCATCCGAAAATATACAACTCACCCAATCCTATATTGCCTTCGATTACCGAAAGCGGATCTCCTTGCGAGATGACAACCACCGCCCCGCTCATCGAAAGACAAATCCCGACGATCTTGAGAAGATCGAGCCGTTCGTGGAAGAACAGGCAGGAGAAGAGAGCAATAAAGGCCGGGTTGCTTGCAATGATAAGAGAAGCACGGCTGGCGGTAACCGCTTTCAGCCCTGAGAAAAATAAGATGTTGTAAGAAAAGACACCGCTCAAGCCAAGCAGTACCACCAGTAATATATCCCTCGGCAGCAACTTTGGTATTCTACCTTGGGAGCCCCATACGAAGGCGAGCAGGAACAAAGATGCTATCACGAAACGCAAGAACGCCGCAGAAAAAGGATCTATCTGCTGAGCGACAACTCGTCCGGCCACAAATGTCCCGCCCCAAAACATCGCCGTCAAAATCAATTTAACGTAGAGAACAACGAGAGACGAGTGTTCGAAGGCTCCCTCAATCGATAAAGCCGTCTTCATGTAAAGATCTTCCTCCCGAGCTTCCAAAATCAGGGTAAGGTAAAAAGCCGCCCGATCTGATGAGCTTAGCGCAAAAATCTCAAAAATAAAACAGAGCCAACTGCTTCATCCCCGGCCGGGTCAAAATATTAAGCCCGCAAAAGAGCTTTCGACTTCGTCCTCCAAGATGCGTGACTCAACCCAGCCATACTCTGAATTATTCAAAGACCCGCGGGAAAACAGTTGGTAAGTCGAGAGTGTACGGTTACAACCAGCTGAATTCCGGTAGCTTCTCTTTTACTTCATCGTATTTCGATCATCATGGTCCTTCAAACTGGTAGAGTGAACTTACACATATTATTATGGAGCCAGAAAGGTCTCCATCCGGGTTTGCATGCGAAACGATCAACTAAACTGGGATTCTAGCGATCGTTGACGGGAGTGTCAGTACCCATGGAAAAAGAATTATTCATTGGCGTAGATATCGGCGGGACACACATGAGAACCGCTCTAATCGATGGACGCGGGGAAATCCTCAAATCTCAGAGAATCCTTACCGATATTTCCAGAGGAGCGTCGGCGGTCAGCAATCGTTTGGCGGAGGAATGCAGGAGTTTGATAGGGGCGGCAGCTGGGCACAATGGCCACGTTGCAGCGATTGGCCTCGGAGTTGCCGGCAAGATTAACCGCTCACATGGACTGGTGGTCTTCTCCCCCAATTTGCCGCAAATGCTCAACTATCCTCTCGCCATTGAACTGCAGGAGCAGACGGGAATCCCGGTCGTCATGGAAAATGATGCGAACCTGTTCGGACTCGGCGAGCAATGGCTCGGCGCCGGCCGCGGGATCAGCAACTGGGCGGGCGTGACACTCGGTACCGGAGTTGGCGGTTGTCTGATTATTGGCGGCAGGATCTGGAATGGAGATGAGCTAGGCTTTGTGGGAGAAATCGGCCACACCATTGTTGACCCGCATGGCCCAATGTGTGTGTGCGGCTTGCGGGGATGCCTGGAAGCACACTCCTCGGGCCGAGCCCTGGTGGAAGGAGTGACAGAGAGTGTAGCCGGAAAAGAAATAACGAGCGGCGCACTCTATGAGCTTTCGACCTGCGCCAGGCTGACCCCGGTGGATGTCTTCAACAACGCCGTGAACGGCGACGAAACAGCAATTCGCCTTTTTCGGCGCATGGGCTGGGCTTTGGGACTGGCAATAGCCAATCTGTTCACCTTGCTGGGTATTCGCAATGCAATCATTGGCGGTGGAGTCGGCGCAAGCTGGGACCTTTTCATGCCGTCTTTACGTGAAAGTCTGGCGGAGCATAGCTGCATGCTCGACGAGAGCAGCATGGTCATTGCGAGAGGCCTTCTGGGCGATCGCGCGGCTCTGCTTGGAGCGGCCCGGCTGGTGCAGATCGCTCAACATGCATCAGCCGTTTAGATGGTGAAAGATCAGGTCGGGTCTGGCCGTTATCCCCCTATGGCAGACATGGGGCGGCCTATACACTTGCGGAAGACATCGCTTTCCAGAGTGTGCCTTTCAGGTTTGAGATCTATCGCCCTGCGGATAGTGGCTGCAAGTTCAGCTTCCGAAGCCTCACGGCGCAGCAGGGTCCGCAAATCGGTCTCTTCCAGCGAAAACAGGCAAGTGCGGAGCTTTCCGTCGGCTGTCACGCGTAACCGATTGCAGGTTGGACAGAAGTGATGGCTGATCGGACTAATGATCCCGATTTTCCCTATCGCACCAGGAAATTGATAATGGCGTGCAGGTCCGTTGCCGTTCTCAACCCGGACCGGTTCAAGGGGCGCCACATTTTCCAGACGCCGCAAGATCTCATCAGAAGAGAGAAAGCTTGACGGCAGGTCGGCCTCCTGGAAAGGCATGAACTCGATAAAGCGAACATGAAACGGATAAAGGTAGGTCAAGCGGCCCAATTCCTCGATCTCATCGTCATTGAGCCCTTTCATTACCACAACATTGAGCTTGATCGGCTCAAAACCAACATCCAGAGCAGTTTCAATACCGCGCCAGACTTGTTTGAAGCAATCCTTGCGAGTTATGGCAGCGTATTTTTCAGAGCTCAAAGTATCCAGACTGACATTGATTCTCCTGATGCCGGCTGTCCACAAGCCTTTGGCAAAGTCTGTCAGCAGCAAGCCGTTGGTGGTGACGCTCAGGCTGTTTACACCTTGAATTTCGGAAATCCGCGCACATAGATAGAGCACGTCTTTTCTCACCAGCGGCTCGCCTCCCGTGATTCGAACCTTGCTGACTCCCATGCCCGTGATCAACCGCACCAACCGCATGATCTCCTCATAGCTCAAGATATCTTCATGACTGAATTTCGGCATTCCCTCTTTGGGCATGCAGTACACGCAACGGAGATTGCATCTGTCGGTGATAGAAAGACGCAGGTAATCGATGGAGCGATGAAAACTGTCAATGAGAGGTGATGGCATCAAACCGTCCTTCTGTGCGCAATTGATATTCCATTACTGCTGATCGCAACTAATCCTGTAACCCCAACTTTTCATTATGTCAATAATGGAAGAGCGCAAGAAGAACATCATGCGGGAGGCGCTTGGCACAATTACAGCCAACCGGTCATTTCCGTGAACATCCCGGCTTGCGTATTCGTATATGCTGATTCTTTCTTCCGTGAGCAATTTTCATGGTGCCGGCCACGAACAATGAATCGCAGTCCCTGTTTCCTGGCCAGAAGCGATAGTGCAAACCCCGCCGGCCAGCTCTGTGCGTTCTTTCATAGTGGAAAGCCCAAGCCCTCCACGGATTGTACGCAAATCAAAGCCTTGCCCATTATCCCGAATAGTCAATTCTATTCGCTTCTTTTTCTTTTGCAGGAAGAGATTCACCACAGTCGCCTTGCTATGTTTAGCTACATTATTCAAAGCTTCCTGACAGATTCGAAAGATCGGTGTCCGCAGCGAATCAGGAACCTGATTCTCTTCGATTTCAATCACTTTCTCAATCGAAATAGTGCTGTAGGTCTTTTGAAATTCTCGGCAGAACCAACGGATGGACATGACCATGCCTAAATCATATAAAATTCGGCGTAAATCTATTTTCAATAGTGTTTTAAGTATGTTAAATTGCATATAGCAGCAGTTCACAAAATCCACAAGATAAAAATCTCAATACGCAAGGCTTGTCGCGATCCGTCAGTCAGCCAGCGATATGTTGCACGTTTCAATCCTGTTCGGCTCCCAACAGTCAAGTCATTGAGAGCTGTCTTGATTCATGCTATGGTTCAGTGGAAATTTCTTCGACTATCGAGATGGAGTATCATGCTGATTTTGGGAATTGAAACATCCTGTGATGAAACTGCGGCAGCTGTTGTTGAAGATGGCCATAGCGTACTCTCCGATGTAGTCTCGAGCCAGATCTCAGTACACAGCCCTTATGGCGGAGTAGTCCCTGAGCTCGCCTCGCGCAAACACCTGGAAATGATTCTGCCGGTGATCGCCGAGGCCCTGACACAAGCAGGGAAAGAGCCTACCCAATTGGATGCGATTGCGGTGACTCAAGGCCCCGGATTAGTGGGTGCCCTCCTGGTCGGCCTGGGTACGGCGAAAGCAATGGCCTATGCTTTGCGCAAGCCGCTAATAGCGGTCAATCACCTGGAAGGGCATATGCATGCGGCTTTCCTCGGCAAACAACCCATTACCGGCCCCTTTGTGTGCCTGGTGGTATCCGGTGGACACACTGCCCTTTATTTGGTCATGCCCAATACTCAATTCAAGCTTCTCGGGACGACTCGAGACGATGCGGCAGGCGAAGCCTTTGACAAGGTGGCAAAGTTGCTGGATTTGGGCTATCCCGGCGGGGTGACAATCGATCGGCTTGCAGCAAGCGGCAATCCACACGCGTTCCAGTTTCCCAAAGCCTATTTGGAAAAAGGATCGCTGGATTTCAGCTTTAGCGGAATAAAAACAGCCGTGGCGAATTTTGTGAAGCGCTTCGGCCCCCCGGCGGAGCAGGCGGGAGAGGACAGAAGGCAGAGGACAGAGGTCAGAGAACAAATCAGCGAAGCGAGTAAACCTGACAAGCCACACCTATCTTGCCACATGCGACGGGCTGGAGTGATCTCAAACATGGATTCTTACAGGGTGGAAGATCTGGTGGCGAGCTTTCAGGAAGCGATTGTAGATGTACTGGTCGATAAGGCCATCATGGCGGCAGAGAATACCGGAGTTAAAGAAGTGGCGGTGGTTGGAGGAGTGTCGGCCAATCGTCGCTTGCGCGGGCGCCTCGAGGAAGAAATGCGCTTCCATCGAATGCAACTGCACCTTCCCGAGTTGAGGTACTGTACCGACAATGCAGTAATGATCGCCGCAGCAGCCTTCACGGTGTGGAAAAGAGCGGGCTTTTCGCAGAATTTCATGGATCTGGATGCCGTCTCAAGGTGGTTTTATTGATGGCGGTCCGCAGGCAAAGTCAGAGCCATCCAGAGATTACTCATTACGATGACGCCATTTCTTACTCCTAGAGAGTACTATCAGCTCCACGGCGGACGGCCGCGCAAGCGCTTCGGGCAGCATTTCCTGGCGCAACCTTCAATCGCCAGGCGCATTGTTGCGAGCGCCGACCTCCAGCCTTCCGATGTTGCCGTGGAGGTGGGGCCGGGGCTGGGTGCATTGACTCAGTTCGTTGCTCCACAGGTCAAGAAGCTGCATCTGGTGGAACTGGATCGGGACCTGGCAGATATCTTGAGGGACGAGACGAAAGCTGTTTCGGACCGCGTGATTGTCCACCAGCAGGACATCTTGACCTTTGCTCTGGATGAGCTCGGCAGGTCCGAACAGAGCCGTTTGGTGGTACTGGGTAATTTACCGTACAATATTACGTCCCCCTTGATTTTCCAGTTGCTGGAATCCATGCAGTTCATCAAGCGAGCTGTATTCATGGTGCAAAAGGAAGTGGGAGAGCGGTTGGCGGCCGGCCCCGGCAGTAAAAGCTATGGCGTCCTTTCCGTTCTCTTGGGTGTCTATGCAAAGGTCACCAAGCTTTTTTCGGTTACGCCCGACCAATTTTATCCCAAGCCCAAGGTGGATTCACTTGTCATTCTCATAGACTTCCCTGAACAACTGCAGGCTGCCGCGCCGTCCTTCAGGTGCTTGCGCACCGTGGTGAATCTCACTTTTCAACAGCGGCGCAAGACCCTTAGAAATAGTATTAGAACCCTGTTTGGGCAAAACCCTGATGAACTGAGAGAGGTATTCCATTCGACTGGTATTGACGCAGAAAGGCGCCCAGAGACGCTTTCACCTGAAGAGTTTGTCCTGCTCGCAAAGTTGATCGAACATAAAGGCCAAAGTCGATTTGGCAGGCAAGCCAGAAAATCTGATTGACACTTTTGATTTTCCAATCAAGCTGCAACTCCCAAATCTGCATGTGCTCGTGGTTTATGACTCTTCTTCAGAAGAGACTTAACTGGTGGTCTCAACGATAGTAAGGGCCTGGCAGCCAAGGAATGGAAGCAGGCCTATTCTCCCAGTTTTCAATAACATGCACAATATTATTCAAACAATAACAGTTGAATGATGGCTGGAGTCAATCCTGCTATGGAAGAATTATAGATCTCCACGGTGCCGAGGATAAAATTGGCCGTGCTGCCCCCTGTCATTAGGACGTTGCCATTGCTGAGCATGGTGCTTGTGTGGTTAAATCGGCCCATAGCCAGAGTGCCGGTGAAGGCCCAGGTAGCCGTAGCCGGATCGTAGAGCTCGGCACTGCAGAGTGGGGTAGCAGGCGCCGGGCCGGCACTACTCGTTCCGCCCGCCACCAGAACACTGCCATTGGATAAAAGGGTGGCCGTATGACGATAGCGGGGAACTGCCAGTGAGCTAGTGTCTGACCAGGTGCCATTGGCCGGATTGTAAAGCTCGGCAGTGGGGGTGGGTATAGTAGAACCGGTATACCCCCCGGCCACCAGGACCTTGCCGCCGGGCAGCAGGGTGGCCGTGTGCAATGATCGGGCGGTGCGCAGAGAGCCGATGATCGCCCAGGTCCCGGTGCCGGGGTCGAAAAGCTCGGCGCTGGCCACGGAATTACCATCGTATCCCCCGGCCACCAGGACCTTGCCATCGGGCAAAAGGGTGGCAGTGTGATCATACCTTGCGATGGTCAAGGGTCCAGGACGGGCCCAGGTTCCGGTGCCGGGGCTGAAAAGCTCGGCGCTGGTCAGGGAACCGCCGGCTCCAAAGCCTCCCACCACCAAGACCCTGCCGTCCGATAGCAAGGTGGCGGTGTGCTTATACCGCGCCGTGGCCATGGTGCCGGTGGGAGTCCAGGTTTTCGACACCGGGTCATAGATCTCGGCACTGGCCGTGTAGACGCCATTACCAAAGCCTCCCGCCACCAGGACGCGGCCGTTGGGCAGCAGGGTGGCCGTGTGGCCATACCTTTCGGTGGCCATGGGGGCGATGGCGGACCAGGTTTTCAAAAGCGGATCATAAATTTCGGCTTCCGCCAAGATTCCCCCATCGTCCAGGCCTCCCGCCGCCAGGACCTGGCCATTGGGCAGCAGGGTGGCCGTGTGCGAAAACCGGGCGGTGGTCAAGGAAGCGGCATGGCTCCAGGCCCCGGTGGGTGAATCGTACAGCTCGGCGCTGGTCGCCAGGCCGCCCCCGGCCGCCAGGACCTGGCCACTGGGCAGCAGGGTGGCCGTGTGCTTATTCCGGGTGACGGCCATGGCGCCGGTGCCAGCCCAGTTCCCGGTAGCCGGATTATAGAGCTCGGCGCTGGTGAAATTGCCGCTATTCCCGCCGCCTCCGGCCACCAGAACCCTGCCGTCGGCCAGGAGAGTGGCCGTGTGGTTGTACCGCCCGGCGGCTAGGGGACCCGTAGCCGTCCAGCCTGTGGTCGAGGTGTAAATCTCGGCGCCGGCTAAAGCGCCACCGGCCCCAAAGCCCCCGGCCAACAGGACTTGGCCGTTAGGAAGCAGGGTGGCCGTGTGCAATGATCGGGCGGTGACCATGAAACCGGTCGTGGCCGTCCAGAGCCCGTTCGCGTCGTTATAGATTTCGGCGATGGACAGAATGCCGGCAATTCCCTCTCCCCCGGCTACCAGGACTCTGCCATTGGGCAGCAGCGTGGCCGTATGATAGGCGCGGCCGCGGACCATGGGACCGGTGGTTCCGGACCAGGCACCCGTGGTCGGGTTATAGATCTCGGCGCCGTCCAGATAACCCCCGATAAGACCAGTATGGCCCCCGGCCACCAGGACCCTGCCGTTGGGGAGGAGGGTGGCTGTGTGGTAGGCTCGGACGCTGGCCATAGTGCCGGTCCCGGTCCAGGTGCCTGAGGCCGGGTCATAGAGCTCGGCGCTGGCCAGGTACGCCGAAAGGTTAACTCCCCCCGCCACCAGGACCTTGCCGTTAGGGAGGAGGGTGGCCGTGTGGTTGAACCGCGCCGTGGTCATGGGTCCGGTGGGGGACCAGGTTTTCGACACCGGGTCATAGAGCTCGCAGCTGGCCAGGTAAACACCGCTGTTATATCCCCCGGCTACCAGGACCTTGCCGTTGGGTAGCTGGGTGGCCGTATGGTAGGCTCGGTTAGTGACCGGAGCGCCGGTTGGACTCCAGGTATAGGTGGCGGCTGGAGCCGCCGGGGGACAGGCCAGGCTCAAGATCAGCGTGATGAGGGTGAACGCCAGCGTCAACCCCCGGGGTGAGTTGCCAAGAATTAAATACGTCTTTTCAGGATTCATTGCCTTCCTCCTTTTCCCCGGCGGGGTTGGCTCGTCTCCCCGGAGTACTTTCAATCATCATCTTCAAAATATGTTAAGAATATAGTCTATGAATATCAATCAATTAAGGATTGTGAATGTAACTTTACAGAAAGTGTAGGCTGACACGAAAAAATGCGGGACAGGGCGAAGTTGTGTGTTGTGCAGAGGTCGATGAAACTGACAATCGACAAAGCCAAGATCCCGGAGGAAGAGAAAGAACGAACTCGTCTTTCTGCTGCTTGAGATCATTGGGCAGCGCGCTGAAACCGTCCAAGAGATCGAGGCGAAATCATTCGTCTAAAAGGCAGCGATCCCAGACCGAAGATAGAGCAAGTCGGTTTGAGCCACCCGGGAAAGAGAAACCCGAGGGCGGGGACCGGAAGCGACTCGGTTCCGATAAGAGGCACAAATCAGTGGAGCTCATCATACATCAGGAGCTCAAAGTGTCTTCGGCAGGCGTTCCAGATTGGTCAAAATTTAATGTGTACAAGCATTAGTCGTTCCAGATGTTCGTATCAGCTCGCCAGCATCAAGTATCCTCTGGAATGTTGGCAAACACCCGAAGATGGTTAGGTGATCGCCGACCCACCCGCCGAGTTGGCCGGCAAGCACTCTGGAGTAGAGCTTGTTCGGTACATCTTGTATCAGTACTACTATTGCTGCGTTACGCAGCCCCTGTTGTTGGAACAACTGAAGGAAATCGGAGTAAACATCTCGGCTGGCCAGCTGAACCATATCTTAGTAATTGTTCAAGCATTCCTATTCACGGCAAACCCGGCTGTTCCGCTGCTCGTTCTCGAAGATAACTCAAAAAAGCGGTCCCGAGAGGCGACATCTGGCGGTTCTTTCTCTGGATCAAATAGAAAGAGCGAATGATTTGCATGCCTTTGATAGGAATGGAGATGAGCGTCCCCCTCTGAAGGTCCTCGGCAATCGCGTGGTAGGATAGAATGGATACCCCGATACGAGCTTTGATCGCCTGGCGGACAGCTTCCGTACTGCCCATTTCGGCCACAACGGAGAGGTCGGAAAGATCGAAGCCATGCTCCTGCAGCGCACTGCTCATCACCATGCGGGTTCCCGAGCCCTTTTCTCGCAAGATAAAGGGCTGACCGGCCAGGTCTTTAAGCTCAATAGCGTTGACCCCAGCCCAGGCGTGGTCTGGAAAGGCCGCCAGCATCAATTCATCCGAGAAAATCTCTTCCAGGACTACGCGCCTGTCCTGCCATTTGGCTCCAATCAGTCCCAGCTCGATGTCATTGCGTAGAATTCTTTCCACAATTACCGCGCTGCTCGATATCTCGACCGTGATTTGGATGGAAGGATGACTTGTTTTAAACGACCCGATAAAGGCAGGTAGAATATAGGTGCCGGGAATGGTACTGGCTCCAATTGACAAGTGACCTGACAGATTGCCTTTATATTCGTGCAGAGCCTGAACGGCCTCATCGCGAAGCTGGATCATTTTTCGACCATATTGATAAAGGATCTTGCCGGCGGGAGTGGGAAGAATTTCTCTTCCCAATCGGTCTACCAACTTTTCCCCAAGCATCTCTTCAAGAGCCCGAACATGCTCGCTCACCGTAGGCTGAGTTAGAGAAACCGCATCGGCGGCCTTAGTGAAACTCTGCAATTCTACTACCCTGCAAAATACTTCCAGCCGATGAATATCCATGTAGCGTCCTCAGTTTTGAACGTATCCGTTCACCGAATTTAGCGACTTCTTCACGTGCCGGTGCCCGCGCCGGTACCCGAGTGCGTGCCCGAATCGGGCGCGGACACGCACACGGGCACGAAATTACCTCGCGATCACATCCCGGCTGAACCGTTGCTTTTTGAACCCCAGATCATTACACAGCACGATATCGAAGTGAAAGACTCTGGCTCTTCTTTCCGAGAGGGTCTTCTACCTTGACAAAATCGTAACGAAATGCAAATTTGCACACCGCAATATCCTGTTAAGGAAAGCCGAAGTCAATAATATTTGAGGAAATTTTGAGAGCAACTGCAATAGCAGGGCCTGCGGGAGTCATAAATGAGCTGGTTCCATTTCCCATCAAGAGTTTTCTATAATGTCGGAGGCAGTCTGGCCATCTTTCTGGTCAAAAGAAAGCTAAAGAAGAACCATACAGATCTAGGCAAGTGGATCTTATTGGCTAAGCTCTACGAAGTGAAGCAGGAGAGACAGGAAGCCATTAAGACCTTAAAGCTCGCTCAGCGCATATTTCCAAAAAGCGAGCTGTTGAAGAGTCATCTGAGCAGACTGCAGAAAAGCCGACAGCCATCAAGCGGGTGAGCCTCTATTATCCTCTTTATCCCGCCAGAAATTTTCTTCCAACTCTTCCAGCGCCAGAGCGCTTGCTTCCCATTGTTCCGTAAGCTCTCCGAGCTTTCTCTGGCATAGCTGATAT
>Ga0068714_10006099_pt1 | contig 12424 bp, 8 predicted proteins | sample MTBNYHSulfiMetaG_FD_62988 | JGI IMG/M metagenome (GOLD analysis project Ga0068714, IMG submission 62988) | Enrichment culture microbial communities from rom New York Harbor, USA that are MTBE-degrading - MTBE-NYH (New York Harbor Sulfidogenic)... | ecosystem: Environmental > Aquatic > Marine >... | reverse complement strand
GTCCGGGCTGAGGCTCGGGACTCCCGCGTCGAGCGCCGTCTCCCCGAGGGCCACGTCGTAGGTCCGGGGCTCGGAGCCGTCGAGGGGCACCACGTGGACCCTGCCCGGCCGGCCCTCGCTGAGGACCGCGAAGCGACCGCCGCGGTCGACCTCCGGCGGCACGACGATCGAGGCCCCCGGCCGCGACCAGAGTTCCTCGACGCCCGGGCCGCCGTCCGCGGCCATGGCCCAGCGCCTGAGGACCTTGTCCCCGCACATCGACAGGAGGTCGCCGTCGGGGGTGAAGGCGAGGTTGCAGCCGCCCTGCTGCGTCGGGAGCACGCTCGAGCGCGGGCCCGCCATGCTCCACAGGGTGACGGTGCCTCCGTCGCTGCGCTCCAGCCAGCGCCCGTCCGGGCTGAAGAACAGCGTGTTGAGGTAGGGCACCACCGTGCCCTCGAGCAGGGTCGGCTCGGCTGCGGGCGGCGCGTCCAGGTCGAACAGGGCCACCTTCCCCTGCCCGACGCCGGTGGCGCTCGCGGCGAGGAACCGTCCACCGGGGTCGAGGTCGACCAGGCCTCCGAAGCCCGGGCTCGACAGGGTGCGCACGAGACGGGCGCCGGGCACATCCCAGAGTCGGAGCTCGGCGTCGCCGCCGCTGTCGGCCCGCTCGAAGGTGACCGCCCGGTCATGCAGGGTCCAGGCGAACACGTCGACGGCGCCGTCGTGGGCGCCGATCAGGCGTCCCGGCGCCGCCAGGTCGGCGAGGGGCCGCTGGAAGACTCGCCCGCCCTCGACGGTGAGCAGCCACGTGCCGGTCGCGTCAACGGTCCAGGCCGAGAGACCGGGCGGCGGCGTGAACCGGCCGAGCGTCTGCGGCGCCGAGCCGTCGAGGGGCAGGTTGCGGTAGAGGACTGAGCCGTCCGGCTGCGGCAGCCGGCCGTGCAGGCGGCCGCCGGCGAACCAGGCCTCCTCCCCCTCGGCAGGGGTGATGGTCCGCTCCAGCCGGCCCTCCGGGAGCGCCCAGACGTGATGGGTCCGCGTCCCACTCAGCAGGCTCAGCAGCCACCGCCCGTCCGAGGTGAACCCACGCGGTCCCTCGAAGGAGGAGCTCAGCTGGCGGCGCTGTCCGCCCTCCCGCTCGAACAGGAGCAGACCCTGGTTGCCGCCCACCGCGAGACGGAGGCCGTCGGGGCTCCACCTGGCGTTGAGCGGAATGACCACCGGGTCGCTGATGAAGCGCGCGGGCGGGCCCATGGCCAGGGTCTCGACCGCGAAGCGGCGCGCGGCCTCGGTGTCGGCACGCTCGAGGCTCGCGATCGCAAATGCCAGGGCGCGGTTCGGCGAGTCCGCGAGCTCGAGCCGGCCGAGGGCGACGAGCTTCTCCGCCTCCCGCTGGGCGGCCTCGGACTCGGCGCGGCGCCACTGGGCGGCGGTCACCGAGAGCCCGACCGCGAGAGCAGTCACCACCACGGTGACGAGCATGCGGCGCGTTCTCCTCCGCCTCCCGGCGAGCGCGACCATGGCGTCCCCGAACGCATGCTCCACGGCGGAGAGGCCGCCAGGATAGCGGTCCCGCCACAGGCTGTACTCGGTCACCGCGTTGCCGGTCCAGAGCAGATCGGGTGGCCTCCCCCGCTCGTCCCACAGCCGGGCGGCCTGGCGCAGCTGGTCCCGCAGCAGCGCTCCCTCCTCGTCCTGGGCTTGCCAGCGGACCAGCCGCGGCCAGCTCCGCAGCAGGGACTCGTGCACCACCTCCACCCGCCGGTGCCAGGTCCCGTCCGCGCCCTCGAGCTCGAACGAGGTCACGAGCCGCGCATCGACCAGGCAGGCGAGCACCCTCTCGGCCTCGTCCCGCTGCTCCGCCGGGAAGACCGACAGCAGCTCCTCCCACCCCAGCACGCAGCGGGTCTGCTCACCCGTGGCGAGGTTCCGGAACAGCTCCCGCACCACCGGCACGCTCGACTCGCCGAGCCGACCCAGGGTCGCCTCGGCGTGCTGCGCCAGGGCGCCCGCCACCCCTCCGATCGAGGCGTAGGCCTCGCGGGTGAGGAGCTTCCGCTCCCGGTCCCGCTCCTCCCACAGACGCGAGACCGCGAAGGCGAGCATCGGCAGCGCGCCCCGCTCCCCCTCCACCGCGGAGAGCATCTCCTCGACCAGCGCGTCATCTGAGAACGCGAAGCCGAGGCGCCGCGCGGGCTCGACGAGCGCGCGCCGCAGGGCGTCGCCCTCCGGGGGACCGAGCGGCATCTGCCCCTCGAACACCTCCCGCAGCGGCGGGAAGGAGTTGCACCGGAACAGATAGTCGTCCCGCAGGGAGAGCAGCACGTGCACCCGGTCCAGCTCCGCCAGCCGCCCCAGGAGCTCGGCGAACCGCCCCTGCACCTCCTCGCCGCTCTGCGTGAACAGCTCCTCGGCCTGGTCGACGACGACGAGGGCCCCCTCGCACCCCTCCGCCCACCTCGCCACCAGTGCAGGACCGACATCCGGCTTCTGAAACTCGATCAGCTGCTGCACCACCTCCGTGTCGCCAGAGAAGTGCGGCGCCAGCGCCCTCGCCAGCCCGGCGAACGGGGACTGGCCCGGGGTCGCCACCAGGCAGCGCCACCTCGGCGGGGCGTGCGCCACGAGGCCGGCCCGCACGAAGCTGGTCTTGCCGGCCCCCGACGGGCCGATGAGCGCCAGCAGCTTCCTCCCCGGCACCTTGCGCCACAGCGCCGCCACCTCCCCCTCGCGGCCGAAAAAGCGCTCCGCGTCGGCCTCGGTGAACGCCGACAGGCCCGGGTACGGCCACGGCTCCTCGCGCCGCTGCTCCATGACCCGCGCCGGCGTCGACTCCAGCGCCGCCTCGAGGGCCAGCGCCACGTCCCGCGCCGTGCTGAACCTGTCCTCCGGCCGCTTCTCCAGGCAGGTGGACACCACCGCCTGGACCCCCCGCGGCACGCTCCCCGGCAGCGGCGGCGGGTCCCGGGTCAGGATCGAGGCCACCAGGTCGGCGTGGGAGTCGCCCGAAAACGGCCTCGTGCCGGCCAGCATCTCGTACAGCACCACCCCGAACGCGAACAGGTCCGCCCGGTGGTCCACCGCCCGCCCCCGCGCCTGCTCCGGCGCCATGTAGGCCGGGGTGCCCACCACCACGCCCATCTCGCTCGGCCGCGGCCCGTCGGTCACCGTCTCCAGCTCCGCCAGGGGCCGACCCTCCGTGAGCTTGGCCAGGCCGAAGTCGAGGATCTTCACCACCCCGTCCCGGGTGACGAAGACGTTGTCGGGCTTCAGATCCCGGTGCACCACCCCCCGTTCGTGGGCCGCGGCCAGGCCCCGCGCCACCTGGAGCGCCAGCGCCAGGGCTCTCCCAACCGTCAGGTCCCCGGCGTGGATCCGGCCCGCCAGGGTCTCCCACTACAGCGGCTCCTCCACCAGGTAGGGCACCCCGTCGTGGCTGCCCACGTCGAAAATGGCGAGGATGTTCGGGTGGGACAGCGCCGCCGTGGCCCGCGCCTCCTGCTCGAAACGACGGAGGCGGTCGGGGTCGGCCGCGAGCTCCGCCGGCAGCAGCTTGAGGGCGACCTCCCTCCCGAGCCGCCCGTCCCGCGCCCGCCACACCTCCCCCATCCCGCCGGTGCCGATGGGGCCCAGGACCTCGTACGGCCCGAGGCGAACGCCGGCGGCGAGGGTCATGCCGGCCCCGCCGAATGCACCGCCGCGCCCACGAACACCGTCGGGTCCACGCCGCCCTCCACCGCCCAGTACGCGCTCTGCTCAGATCTGACGGGACGAGTGCAGCACCGCGGCGAAGATCGGGTTCACGCTCAGTAGAACCGGTCCATGTCGCCGGCGATGAAGGCCTCGGCGAAGGCGTCGGGGCTCGAGTCGGAGTCCATCAGCATGTCGAGCTGACGCAGGCACATGGTGAGTCGGCCGAGCTGGAGGAGGATGGCGACGATGAAGTCGCGGCCGTACTTCTCCAGCCGGGCGGTGAGGATGTCGCCCCGCACCTGGACCGAGAACCCGTGGTGCAGCATCACCTTCTCGATGAAGCGGACACGCCGGATGCGACGGTCCTCGGCGGCGCCGCCGCCCGCGAAGCGGAGGTGGACGTAGTTCTTGTTCTCCACCCGACCGCAGTAGGTGTCCACGGTGGAAAAGTGGTAGCCGGCCTTGGTGCTGAAGTTCATGTAGGGCTCGGAGAGCACGGCGAACGAGGCCCCACCCACCCCCTGAGCCGACGCGGGCGGACCCGCCATGCTCTCCCCGAGCACCGACAGGAAGCCGCGGGCCGAGACCGGTCGCGGCCGCTCCCACCGGATCGAGGGGTCGGTCATCCCCTCGAGGAAGGCGCGCATGGGGACCGAGAGGACCTCGCTCGGGGCCACCAGGCCGCCGCCGCCGGCACCCTGTTCGAGGCCGCCGCCGACGTCGAACAGCTGGATCGTGATCGGCAGGCCGCAGTCGAGGCGCAGCGACTGGCCGAGGTCCCGGCGGGCCGCGTCGCCGAAGCCGAACATCACCTCGTAGACCTTCTCGTGGACGAAACGGGTGACGTCGTGCAGAGAGCGGCAGGAGGAAGGGCGGAAGTCCCGCGACGAGGGGTCGACCAGGTTCAAAGGGGCGACGAGGCGGGACACCTTGCGCAGGCGCTCCACCACCGCCGAGCCGGCCAGCGGGGGGGCGGGCACGGCGGCGGCGTGGAGCGGGACCTTGCCGTCGAACACCTGCCCCGAGCTCGCGTCCACGGTCACCACCCGCCCGGAGGCGAGGGCGGCCATCGCGCCCTCGAGACCGACCACGGTCGGGACGCCGAACTCGCGGCTCAGGATCGCCATGTGGCCGGTGGGGGAGCCGACATCGGTGACGATGGCCGCGCAGTGGGCCATGACCCGCGAGAACCGGGGCGAGGAATGGCGGGCAACCAGCACCCCGCCGGACGGGAAGCTGTCGAGGTCGCTGTCGCCGCGGACCGGGTGGACCGGACCGCAACCGACGCCGGCGCAGGCGACCCTCCCCCCCGCGAGCAGCGGCTGCAGGCCGGGCGCCACCTCGAGCCGCACCTCCGGTGGCGGCAGGGGCGCCACCATGGGCCGGGTCTGGAGCACGAACAGGGTGCCGTCCTGGTGAAAGGCCCACTCCACGTCCTGGGGACCGCCGAAGTGGGCCTCGAGGGTGCGCGCGAGGGCGGCCAGGCGGCCGAGCTGCTCCGAGGACAGCAGCTCGGAATGGGTGGCGGCGGGGCGGTCCGGCTCCACCACCAGCTCCTCGGCGTTCTCCCTCCCGGCCGCGACCCCGTCGGCGAGGCCGGCGGCGGCGCTGACCGTCACCCTGTCGTCCCCCGGCTCGAACGACACCCGCGAGAACATGATCCCGCTCACCGCGGCCGGCACCATTTCCAGGCAGCCCACCGCCATCGCCGCCTCACCCTCCAGCAGGCCGCGTTCGAAGCGGTAGGTCACCGCCGCCGGCTTGAAGGTGCTGGCCACCACCTGGGCGTAGGAGTCCAGCAGCAGCTCGCGGGACACGTTGAGCTCGGAGAAGTACTGGCCGGCGTGGGACGAGGACCCGTCTTCGCCGACCGCGCTCGAGCGCATGGCCACCAGGGCGTCCCCTCCCCCGCCGATCCGGTCGTACGCGGCGACGATCGCGTCCGCGAGCTCCTCCGGCGGCGGCTCCCCGAGAATGGCCGCCTGGACCTCGCGGCAGGCCGTGTCCAGGGACTGGGGACCGTACATCTCGAGGACACCGGCCAGGCGGAGGACGCGATCGTCCAGCTCCCGCTCCGCCAACAGCCGGGTGAACGCCGCGGTGGTGACCACGAACCCGTCCGGCACCGGCAGCCCGAGGACCGCCTTGACCTCGCCGAGGTTCGCCATCTTCACCCCGGCCAGCCGGAAGGACTCGGCGCGCAGCTCCTCGATCGGCACCACCAGGGGGCCGGGAGCACCGCCCGGCTCCGGCGCCAGCGCGGCCTCGATCTCGGCGTTGAGCCGGCCGAGCGCGTCGTACAGGCGGTTGTACCGCCCGTCAGCGATCTGGTTCAAGTTCTTGACCATCACGAAGACGTCGAGAGTGGCGCGACGGAGGCGCTCCACCACCGGGTTGAGGGCGAAGGGCACCCGGCCGCTGCTCTTCTCCTCGACGTCGGCGATCAGCTGCAGCATCGCGTCGTTGATCGCCAGGATCTCCCGGAAGCGCTCGTACATGAAGCGGAACCGGGCATCCCGCGGGGTGGCCGCCGCCCGGCGGCCGAAAAGCCGCGCGAGCGCCGACCGAATCCCGATTCCCAACGTCGTCACCATCCGGCAGAGGATTGTACCGCGACGCTCATGCGGTCACCCCGATCCTCGGAGCTTCCCTGCCGGTCGAGGAGGGTGGATCGTCCCAGCGACCACTGCCCCCACGTGGACGTGGTCCTGGTCGTCGATGGTGCGACTCGCGGGTGGTCCAGGTCCAAGACCAGGTCCAGGTCGAGGACACGCGCTCCGGCTCTCACTCATCCGGGAAGAACCTCGCGCCCCTGGACGTCCAGCCTCTCGAGCTTGAAATCCCCCTCCAGGAACGCACGGGCGAAGCAGTCCGCGGAGGCGTCGCTGGTCATGGCCGCGTCCATCTGGCGGTAGAACTGGAGCAGGCGCCCGAGCGTCCTGAGGTGACCTGCGGTCTCCCCCTGGCCGGCCTTGGTGAGGCGGGCCTGGACCACGTCCCCGGCCGCGCTCACGGTGAAGGAGCACTCGCGCAGCACGGTGGCGATGGAGCGGGCGCGCCGGCCCCGGCGCCGCGGGTCGGCGGCGCCGCCGGCAAAGCGAAAGCTGATGTAGTTGCGGCTCGGGGTCGGGGAGCAGAAGGTGTCGACGACGCCGAAGTGGTAGCCCACCCGCACCGCGTAGTTGAGGTAGAGGTCCGAGGCCAGGGCGTAGCAGGGGTCGCGGAAGGTCGGGTCCTGCTCCGGCGACGACAGCGCGTGACGCATCATCACCGACACCAGGCCGCCGAGGTCGATGGGGCGCGGCCCGAAGCGGGGCAAGCGGGGGTCGAGGATGCCCTCGAGCAGGGCCTTCAGGGGCACCGAGAGAACGTGCTCGGGTCTCAGCTTGCGGCCCTTCGGGAGGGGCTGCAACGCCCCGCCGAGGTCGACCACGTAGAGGTCGACGGGCAGGAACACGTCGAGCCGCGCGCTCGCCGAGCGCAGGTCCCCCAGGTCCTCCCCCTGGCGGAACATCTCGGCGTAGGACTTCTCGTGGACGAACCGGGCGATGTCGTGCAGGGTCCGACACCCCGAGGGGGCGAAGTCGGGCTGGCGGGGGTCGGCGAGGTGGAGCGGGATCACGAGCGGCGCCGTCGCCTTCAGGAGGCGCGACGCCGCGGTCTCGGGCGGCGGCTGACCCGCGCTCCGCGACCCGGGCGCCGTCCCCGCCTCCTCCCGTTTGACCGGCACCTCGCCGCGGTAGACCAGCCCGGCGCCAGCGTCGACCGTGACCACCTCCCCGGGAAGGATGGCGGTGGTGGCCCGGCGAAGGTTGAGCACCGTCGGCACGCCGAGCTCCCGCGCCAGGCAGGCCATGTGCCCGGTCAGGCTCCCGGCGTCGCTGACGATGGCGGCGGCGCGGTCCATCACCCTCACGTACCGGGGCGAGGAGCGGCGGGCGACGAGCACGCCGCCGGCCGGGAAGAGGTCGAGCTCGGCGTCCTCGGCGAGGTGAACCGCCGCCCCGGTGCCGACCCCGGGACAGGCGGTCTCGCCGCCGTCCACCAGGACCTCGAAGCCGGGCAGGGCCTCGCGGGGGCGGCTCTCCGAGGCCGCCATCTGCAGGGGCCGGGACTGGAGCAGGCACAGGCGCCCCGCGGGGTCGAGCACCCACTCGACGTCCTGGGGGGTCCCGAAGTGGCTCTCCAGGGCCCGCGCCCAGCGGGCGAGGGTGGTGGCGTCGTCTTCGCCGACGCACGACGCCGGCAGCTCCGCAGCCCGCTCCTCCCGCACCCCGCTAGTCGCCTCGCAGATGACCTGCAGCTCCTGCGACGAGGTCGTCCGGGACAGCTCGGCCCGCTCCCCGCAGAGGTTGCGGACGGTCACGGCCTCGGCCCACGAGCCGCCGTCGGCCAGGGTGGTGCCGAGGCCGTGGACCGCGTGGATCAACACCGTGTCGCGGGCCGGGGCCTGGGGGTCGCGGGAGTACGCGATCCCGCTCGCCCTCGCCTCGACCATGGCGACAAACCCCACCGCCATGGCTGCGGAGTCGGCGACCTGGCCGGTCAGGGCACGGTAGTGGCACGCCTCAGGCGAGTACAGGCTGGCGACCACCTGGCGGTAGGCGTCGACCAACCCCAGGCGGCCGACGTTGAGAACGGTCAGGAACTGGCCGGCGAAGGAGGCCGCGGTGTCCTCGCCGAGGGCGCTGGAGCGCACCGCCACCCGCGGGTCGGGCTGCTTCACGCGGGCGGCGAGCCGGCGGTGAGCGGCGAGCATCGCCCGTTCCACCTCGACCGGGACCGGCGACGCCATGAGCTCGTCTGCGATCGCCGGAGCCTGGGCGCCTCGGCCGGCGACCGAGCTGGCCCCGCGGAGGAGGGCGTGGAAACCCGCCGTGGTCACCGCGAACCCATCCGGGGTGGGCAGGCCGACGACGTTGCGCACTTCCCCCAGGTTGGCCATCTTGCCCCCGACCAGGTCGGCGTGGGCCCCGGTCAGGGCCTCGAGGTCGAGCACCAGCTCCTCACCCCCGGTCGAGAGCTCCCCCCCCGCAGCCTCGGTGAGCTGGCCCGCCAGACGGGTGAACGCACCCTCGAGGTTGGCGTACCGACGCTCCGAGATCTGGTCCAGGCTCGCCACCATCCGGTGGATGTCGGCAAGGGCACGAACCAGGTGGCGGCGGACGAACGCCAGGTCAAAGGCGCTCCGCCCCTGGAGCGCTCCCTCGAGGGCGGTCAGGGTGGAGAGAAAGCTGTCGTTGGCCGACAGGAGCTTGCGAAACTCGGTGTGGTTGAGGCGGAAGCGGGCGAGCCGAGCCGCCTGGTCACAAGCCCGCGACCGGTAGAGGCCGATGATCTCCAGAAACAGCAGGAGGCCGCGCCAGGCCGCCCGAGGCCAGCGGGCGAGCCGCGAGCCCGGCGGAGCCGGGGGAGCCGCGGGGGGAGCGGCGGGGTCGCTCATCGCACTGTCGACGATGGGCCCTCGGGGACGGATTGTCGAGCCGGACCGATCCCACCGCGGAGCCGTGCGACGAGCCGGCGGGCGCTCCTGGCCCGCGGGGCGTGGACCAGGAACGGGTCGTCACCGGAGCCGTCGGCCGTCAGCACTCGCAGGGTCCGGGTCGGGAGCAGCAGGCCGTGCGCGACCCCCGCGAGCCCCACCGCCGCCAGGATCGGGCCGGTCACGGCCAGTACCGGCCCGAGCAGGAGGGCGCCGGCGACGATCGCGGCGCCGGCGGCTGCCTCGCCCAGGCGGGGGCTCCGCTCGACCTTCAGGCCGCCTATCGCCCGGACCGGCACCTCGTCGAGGCGAGTCCGGTCCCGCTCGTCGCAGGAGAACGGGCGGTCGGGCAGGAGGCGGCTGCGGATGCGGACGAGTCGACGGTCGGTGAGGAAGAGGCTGACCGCCTCCTGCTCCGGCTCCCGCATCACCGACTGGGTCAGGCGGAGGTGGCCGAGCACGGCGTGGTGCTCGAGGTCGACCCGCTCGTCCGTCTCGAGCCGCTCGGCCACCACCGCCCGGCACAGGTCGAGTCCCAGCTCCCCCACCCTCCGCTCGTAGAGGCGCCGCGGCACCTCACCGGCGGCAAAGCGACGGTGAAGGGCGAGGATCTCACCCCGCAGGCCGTCAGCCGTCGTAGGGGTACTCACCCGGCGACACCCGCGGCGCGTGCAGGCGCGGAATCAGGCTGACGACCGCCGCTAGGACGAGGACGAACCCGACCACGAAGGCGAACCACGGGTCCCACTTTCTGACGGTCGAGTCGAAGAGGAGCCACAGGAGGAAGCCGTACAGGAAAACGTTGAAGAGCCACTGCCCGAGCTTGCCCATCGCGGCCCCCTACATGTTGCCCTTGAGCCAGATCTCGTAGATCGCCGCGGCAGCGCCGAGGGACACCGCCAGCAGCAGGACCCAGTAGCCGAGCATCGAGTCGAAAAACCAGCGCAGCGGTTTCGGGCTCATCGTGTCCAACCTCCTCAGGAGACCACCAGGGCCGGCACCCACGGCGGGACCGACTTGCCGTGCTTGTGTCTGACCGCGAAGACGACGAGGGAGATGATGAACAGGCAGAGGAAGATCATCTCGCCCAGGGTGAGCATGACGGCGAGCAGCGCGAGCACCTCGAGGGTCTGGCCGGTGAGCACGTACAGCAGCCGCAGCACCGCGCCGAGGGTGGCCAGGATCAGCGAGTAGCTCAGGATGTAGCGGATGGCCGGCCCGCGCACGTAGGCGGTGGCGATGGAACCGAACTGGGCGCCAAACAGGGCGCCGCAGATCATGAACAGCACCGCCATCATGTCCACGTGCCCCTCGATGGAGTGACGCAGAGCGCCGTAGCCGCCCGAGACCACGATCTCGACCAGGTCGGTGCCGACCGCGATGTGGGTCGAGGCGCCCACCAGGTAGACCAGCGCGGGAACCCGTACGAAGCCCCCGCCGACCCCGAGGAACCCGGCCAGGAAGCCGGTGACGATGCCGATGAGCACGATCACCCACATGGACACCACGATGCGGGCGGTGGAGCAACGCACGATCGGAAACAACGGGATGTTCTGGAAGATCTGCGGCAGCCGGCTGGTCTGGATTTCGCGTCCGACCTTGCGCCCCTCGCGGGCCATGGCCTCGGCCTGGCGGTGGGCGCGCCGGGTCTCGACCTGGGTGTAGAGGAACAGGCCGAACATCACCACCACCGAGGTGATCAGGAGCACCACGCCGGAGATCCCCAGGTGCTTGAAGTAGACCAGGACCCGGACGCCCAGCTCGACCCCGAGCATGGTGCCGGCCACCATGGACAGGGCGAGGGTCCAGTCGATGTTCCCCAGCTGCCGGTGACGGACCGTGGAGACCAGCGCCTTGCCGGCGATGTGGGTCATGTCGATCCCGGAGGCCATGTAGCCCGGGAAGCCGAAGACGATGAGCGCCGGCGTGACCATGTAGCCGCCGCCGACGCCGATGAAGCCGCCGACCGTGCCGACGGTGAAGCCGACGAAGACGAGCAGGAAGATTGGGGCGACGATCCCCGAGACGACGAACTCGAACATGTCCCCTCCCTGACCCTCAGTGCCCTTCGAAGTGGCGGATCTTCTCGAGCTTGATCCCCAGCAGGTCGGTGAAGCCCTCGGCCATGAAACCGAGGGCAAGGCCGATCCCGAGGGTCATGGCGACGTTCCACGCCGCCGCCCACGGGTAGGTCTGGACCCCCTTGTGCTTGAACGTGTCCTTGTACTTGAAGCCCTTGCTCTCGGCGATCTTCCACGGCTGAGTGACGACGATCGCCTCCCCCTCCAGCCGCGCCCGCTTCCCCTCCTCCAGGACCGACGTCAGGATCAACCCGTTGGCATTGGCAGGCAGGCGGTCCCCCGCCTTGACCGGCACCGCCTGGAGGCCCTCGATCCGCTCGAAGGCGCCGACCTCGAGCAGCGCCGGCGCCTCAACGGTCGCGTTCACGAAGTACGTGGCGTTGACCGCGAAGCCGTCGGCCGACGCCCGGTAGTAGTACCAGGCGGCCATCTGGCCCGTGGAGTACGACCGCCATGCCACCGTGAAGAGCGCCACCGCGACCAGGGCCCAGAACACGAACTTGACCACCGCTCGGCCTCGTGTCGGTCCATCCATCGTCAACCCCCCTTCGAACCGGCGACCGGCCTCGCTCCGGGCGCCGATCGTGCCGGAGGAGAGCAAGGGGGATGCCAGCGCAGCCACGTCAGGGCCATGCACCCCTCCCCCAGGCGGCGAGACAATCTGACCCAGCTGTGCTCTCCCCGTCCTGGCGGCGTCAGTCAAGACGCTGCGACGTCGAGGGATGCTCGGGTCCGCCTCGGCTGGGACAGCCTGTCCCAGGGGGACCGAACCGGGGCGCCTTGCTTTCTCCGGCCGCCGAATCTACAGTTCATCCCGGCATGAAGACACCGGTCCGGGTCCTGCTGACCGACGACGAGCCGCAGTTCCTCGACTCGCTGTCCCGGGTCTTGCGCCGCCGGGGGCTCGAGGTCCGGACCGCCGGCGACGGCCTGTCAGCCCTGACCATGGTCGCCGCCAGCGAGCCCGACGTCATCGTCCTCGACCTCAAGATGCCCGGTATCGACGGGATCGAGACCCTGCGCCGCCTCCGCGCTCAGGGGTGCTCGAGCCCAGTCCTGCTGCTGACTGCCTGGGCCGACGTGGAGCTCGCCGCGGCGGCCCTCCGGGAGGGGGCGACCGACTACCTGGTCAAACCATGCCCGGTGGAGGAGCTGGTGGCCGCCATCGAGGACGCCGGCGAGCGAG
>Ga0068714_10006098_pt1 | contig 12429 bp, 10 predicted proteins | sample MTBNYHSulfiMetaG_FD_62988 | JGI IMG/M metagenome (GOLD analysis project Ga0068714, IMG submission 62988) | Enrichment culture microbial communities from rom New York Harbor, USA that are MTBE-degrading - MTBE-NYH (New York Harbor Sulfidogenic)... | ecosystem: Environmental > Aquatic > Marine >... | reverse complement strand
GGAAGTACAAGTCCGTGGGGGCCGCGATCAGCTACAGGAGCGACGAAAAGCTCGGTGTCAATTTCTCCTGGGAGAACCGTAATCTCCTGGGAGAAGGCGAACGGTTGGGGGTGGTGGCGACTTTTTCAGATCTCACCTATGCTGCTGAGGCAAGCTTCCGAAGGCCGTCTTTCTTTCGTGAAGATCAGGCCTTGACCCTTTCCTCCAGACTCGCGGAGGATAAGCCCGACGCCTACACCAGCCGCAATCTGGCGAACTCTGCGCTGGTGGTTCGTGAGGTCACAAAGGCACTCAAGATCGGCGGCGGCTTGGGATTCAAGCACGCTCGGATCACTCAGCTGGGAGAGAGTGAAGACTTCAGCCTTGTTTCGCTTCCGCTTCAACTTTCATGGGACCGGAGCGACGACCTTCTGGATCCTACCAAAGGGGGTCGGCTGGGTCTTCAATTCGCCCCCTACATGGAACTGTTCGGGGAGAATCTGCAATTCTCAAAGGGAAGACTGAACTATGGCCATTATCTCAGAGTCTTTCGTTCGCCTTCCATAGTGCTGGCTGGTCGTGTGACAATGGGTGCGCTCAGCGGAGCGGAGAGACTCGAGATCCCGGCGGATGAGCGTTTCTATGGCGGAGGCGGCGGATCGGTCAGGGGGTATGCGTACCAGTCGCTGGGGCCCAGAGTGGGCGCCGTCCCTACCGGGGGGAAATCATTGCTCGAGGTCTCCCTCGAAACCCGTGTAAGAGTCACCGAAAAGATAGGACTGGCGTTTTTCATGGACGGTGGGAATGCCTTCGAGGACATCAAGCCCTCCTCGGGGGAAGAGCTGTTCTGGGGTGTCGGCGTGGGAGTTCGCTATTTCACCCCGATTGGTCCATTCCGTTTTGATGTTGCGATGCCCCTTGACCGCAGAGACGGTCTGGACGATGCATTTCAGATTTATATCAGTCTCGGCCAATCCTTCTGACGTAGATGCAGGATACAAGATAATTGAATAAATTGAACCGCGAAGGCGCAAAGGACGCAAAGAAGAACGCAAAGATTTGTTTTTTCACCTGCCGGAAGGCTTCCGGCAGGTGAAAAAACAAATGCTTTCTTGGCGCACTTGGCGTCTTGGCGGTTTAAAGCTTTCTTATTTCAGTTGGTGACATGACCTGGGTACATGTTTCAAAAAAAATCCTGAAGTGGGGAGCCATAACAATCGGCATCCTGGTGCTCTCTGTCTTTTTGCTCTTCGGTATCATCCAGACGGACGCAGGCCGGCAGAGCCTTGTCCGCATAGCGGAGAGAATCCTGGCAGACGGGAATCGAAAGTTTGAAATCGGGACCATCACCGGTGTCGTGCCTTTTCATTTTCAACTCGAGCGCATGAGTCTTGCCGACGATCAGGGGACTTTGTTCACCGTGGGTGGGGTGGAATTCGAATGGTCCCCATGGTCCGTGCTCAAAGGAGATATTCATGTGCGGAAAATGAAGTCCGCCTTCTTCCACCTTGAACGCACCCCGCAAGACAAAGGGGAGAAAGACGACTCCCTGCAACTCCCTCGCTGGCTGGCCATGTTCGATCGACTCAGGATCGATCATCTTTCTGTGGATGAGCTCGTCCTGGGTGAATCGGTTGTTGGTGAGAGGGCGACCTTCAAATTGCAGTCCGATCTCAAAGCCGCTCTCCCCGGTGGCGAATGGGCCGCTCACCTGGTGCTGGATAGAACCGACGGACCGGAAGCCAGACTCCGGGTCAATGCAAGCATAAGGGAGAACGGACGCTTCCTTGTCCTGGATGCCGAAGGTCAGGAGGCGCAGGAGGGGCTGCTTTCAAGGCGCGCAGGCATTTCAGGCCCTTTTGTATTCTCGATGCGCGGCGAGGGACCCTGGACGGAATGGAAAGGCGTGATGGAAGTGAGTGCCGGCGGGGCAGGCCTGTTGAAGGCTAAGATCCTCGCTTCCTATTCCGACGGCATCAGACTGGACATGGAGGGCTTTGCAGAACCTGATGGGGAATTTTTTTCCGAGTTCCTGGGGGATGTTCCCGCCGGCCGAATCCTGTTCAATGTGCGGGGAGGACTCGGGACGGGCGGGCAACTCTACATCGACCATCTCTCACTGGAATCAGGGGAAGCCGGGCTCAAGCTTTCCGGTTCGTCCGACCTCGAAGACGAGACGCTTAAAGCGAAATTTCAGTTTCGCCACACTGATCTGAGAAAAATGGAAAAGGGGCTTCACCTGCCGATTGAAGGCACGGTGGTTCTGGACGGCGATGTCTCGGGCACCATCCGCAACCCTTCCGCGGTCCTCTCCGTGGAACTGGCCGATCTCAAAGTGGAGGGGACAAGTGTTGCAGGATTGTCGGGTGAGATCCATGTGGGGTTCGCGGGAGAGGAACAGGGAGACGGTGCGCTGCTGCGCTTCAAAGGGGACGGCCGGATAAAGGGACTCTCCATCAGGGGCATGGACCGGAAGCGGGATCTGCAGTGGGGATTTTCCGGAGAGCGGTTTTCCTCGGGACATGTATTCCTCCAGAGTTTATCCCTGAAGGGAGAGAAAAACTCGCTGAGGATTTCCGGGAAAATCGATCCGGCAACCTGGGATGGAGCATTCGACATAGAGGCCGATACAAAGGAGTTGAGTCCCCTGCTCAGAGGTGTGGGACCGGACTTCCCGGACGATTTCCTGCTGAAGGCCGGCCTGGACGGCAACTTCAAGAGACTCTCCTTTTCCGGCGACCTGAAAGGCAAACTGAAACCGGAGATCGGAGATCAGAGGTCAGAGGCCGGCAGGACCAAGGCCGTAGGATGGGTAGAGCGACCTGCCCTCCGTAGCTTCAGCGAAGGAGGGAGCGAAACCCATCCAGACCTACATGAAACATCGGTGTGGCTTCTTCCGATTTTAAGGGAAGGAGTGGATGTGAGCGCCAGGTTTTCGTTGGAGCAGGGACAAAAGCTTTCGGTCTCGGAAATGCGGTTGAAGAGTCCCTCTTTGTTTTTATCCGCGTCCGGAGCGCTCGATCTTCACAAACGCAGGGGCTCGTCCACCGCTCACCTTCAGCTCCATGATCTCAATGCCCTCTCTTCACCGGCCGAGGTTGTTCTCGGCGGAAACCTCGAGGCAAGCGCAACCCTGGAAGGCTCCCCTGAAAGGTTGACGCTCAACACCGAGATCCGTGGAAAAGAGGTTCGCGCTGGGGCGGTTCGTCTCGGAACGGTCAAACTCGCGCTGAACGCTGCCGGAAAGCTTCAGGCGAACGATGGAACATTCCTGTTCGAAGCGGGCGAGAAAACCGAAGGAGTATCAGGCGAAGGGCGATTTTCACTGAAAGGGGAGAGGTTTTCGCTGACAAAGATCCAGCTGAGCGGTCCCGGAAAAACTCGTGCGGGAGGCAATCTCGATTTCGATCTTGTCACGAAGCTTGCTCAAGGCGAACTTGCGGGCGAGTGCCCGGACCTTTCAGGATTCTCCGGCTTTGTGAATCAGCCGATCAAAGGAAAAGTGGATTTCAATGCGGAGTTGGGAAAAGGCGGAAACAAACAGCAGCTCAACCTCGCCTTCTCCGGAGCCGGTCTGAAGTCCCCGGCTTTTGAGGGGGGAGAGATCAGGATCAAGGCAAGATTCACTGAATTGTCCGGGAATCCCCGAGGGAATGCAAACATGGAGAGCAGGAACTTGCGCATGCCGGGAGTCCATGCCTCATCTCTTGGGATCAGGGCCGAAGGAGACGGCAATGAGATTACTTTCAATGCCAAGGCAAAGGGGGAGGTGGATCGGAGTTTCAACCTGGAGACCGAAGGGCTTTTCCATCCGCCCCGGCAGGAAGGTTCATTTCTGAAGATCAGCCGGTTTCAGGGAAGATATGGTGACCTGCCTTTTCGGATGCCGAAGTCGTTTGAAATCAGCCGGTCGGCAGGGGAGATCTCCGCAGAGAACCTGCAGCTTGTCCTTGGCAGCGGTCGTCTCTCCGGGAGAGGGAGACTGGGACCGGAAGAGGTCGATCTTTCGGTTCAGTTCGAGGACCTGCCTCTCAACCTGATCAGGCCTGCCGGAAAGGTTGCGATAGAGGGCAGTGGAAGCGGTGAAGTGGCGCTCAAAGGGAGGCTGGACCGGCCGGAGGGTACCACGCGCATTCGAGTTGCAGGTCTGAGGGGCCGCGATCCCCAGCTCAAAGGGATGCCGCCGGCAGTCCTTGAGGCCCGGGCGGATCTTCGGGGACAAAGGCTCGAACTCGAAATGTCGTTGCGTGGTGTCACTGCCAACCCTTTCGAAGTGAACATGGAATTGCCGCTCCAACTATCGCTGTATCCTTTTCATGCCTCTTTTCCTGAACAAGAGATGAGGGGGGACCTGAACGGAAAAGCGGATCTGGCGCGTCTGGGGGTATTTCTCGGATTGGACGATCAGTCAATGAGCGGGGTCGCCGAGGTCGAGCTCCATCTGGAGGGTACTCCGGCGCAGCCCAAGGTCACCGGGAGTATCGGTGTTGAGAATGGGGGTTATGAAAATGCCCGGAGCGGAACGCTCGTGAAAGATGCAAATATCCGTCTGAATGCCGGAACAAGAGGTCTGGTGATTGAAAAGGCAACCGCAAGCGACGGAGAAGAAGGCACTGCTGTCGCAGACGGCTGGCTGGAGGTCGACCCGGCGAAGGATTTCCCCTTTCAGGTAGGCGTTACGTTCGAAAAGCTGAAACTTTTGCGGCATGACTGGGTCACGGCCAAGGGAAACGGCCGAGCGGAGCTGAAAGGGTCGTTTTCCAAAGGTGTTCTGTCCGGCGATGTCCAGGTTGAGACCGGGGAATTTCGGATACCGGAGCGTCTGCCGCCCGACATCCCCGAACTGGAGGTAACGGAGATCAATAGTCCGAATCCCACGATGACGACTTCTCCTGAAAAGACGACAGATGACGATCCTTACCTGGATCTTGACCTGCGGCTCAAGAGCACCGGCCATTTCTTTGTGCGGGGCCGAGGGTTGGAATCGGAGTGGGCAGGAGAACTTCGACTGACCGGGACATCCGATGATCCGGCAATTACCGGTGATCTTTCGGTCGAACGCGGTCGTTTCAATTTTCTGGACAAGCGATTTACCCTTACCGAAGGGAGGATCACCTTCAACGGGATGGCCCACCCTTCCCCTTTCCTGGACGTCATGGCCGAGTCGAATGCCAAGGATATGACGGCCCATCTGCATCTCGTCGGCCCGTTGAGGGCTCCTGAGATAAAATTGAGCTCAGATCCTCCCCTTCCAACGGACGAGGTGCTCTCTCGCCTGCTCTTCGGCCAGAGCATGAACCGCATCTCCCCTTTGCAGGCGATCCAGCTGGCGCAGACGCTGAACGCCATGAGGGGAGGGAACAGTCTGGACCTCCTTGGCGCCACACGGAAACTGCTGAAGATCGACCAGTTGGAGGTGAAGCAGTCAGGAGAAAACAACGATGAGACCAGCATCGCCGCCGGCAAGTACCTCAGGGACGACGTGTATATCGAGGTGGAAAGAAGTCTTGGACCCGGAGGCACAAAGGCCTCTGTCGAGTGGGAGTTGTCACCCCACGTCAGCGTGGAAACAGAGATCGGTGCAAACGCCGAAAGCGGTGTGGGCATCAACTGGAAATGGGATTATTAGTTTTTTCCGACCTGGCTTCCTCTTCTGCGAATCGCAATCCCGCATCAATGAAAGGCCCAGATCGAGAGACGACGTCAGTCGCCTTGACACTGCCCCGCAACATGATCATAATCGAATCCACGGGATTGGATCTGATGCCGAGCGGGTATGGATGAAATGAGAGCCGGTAAACGGGAGCGGGAGAGAGTTAAATGATGAGGAACGTTCTTGCTTTTATCATGGCCGGCGGCAGAGGCGAGAGGCTCATGCCCCTCACTCAGGATCGTACAAAGCCGGCGGTCCCCTTCGGAGGCATGTACCGACTGGTGGACTTCACCCTGAGCAACTGTGTCAATTCCCAGATCTACAAGATCGTCGTACTCCCCCAGTACAAGTCTCAGTCCCTGAACGATCATCTGGAAGCGGGCTGGAACATCTTCAGCTTCAAGATGGGACACTTCCTGAAGGTGGTCCCGCCCCAGCAGCGAACGGGTCTCGACTGGTATCGGGGAACGGCAGATTGCATCCGCCAGAATCTCTACCTCCTCGAACGCTACAAGCCGAGCCATGTCCTGATCCTCTCCGGGGACCACATCTACAAAATGGACTATTCCCTGTTCCTCCGGTACCATGAGGAGAAGAACGCGGACGTCACCATTTCGCTCCTCGAGGCGGATGTGGGGCTTGCCGACCAACTCGGTGTTGCGGAGGTGAACGAGGATTATCGCATTCTCGGGTTCAAGGAAAAGCCGAAAGAGAATGTGAAAACCATTCCCGGCAATCCGAACCATGTTCTCGGATCCATGGGGATCTATCTCTTCAGGACGGAGAAACTGATTGAAATCCTCCGGTCCGGAAATGAAGATGATTTCGGCCGCGACATCATCCCCGCCCTGCTGGACAAGGAGAGGGTCTATGCGTATTCCTTCAGCCTCTCCAATCGAATAGAGGACTACATCTATGTGACGATGGAGAATGGAGAGAGGGAGTTCAGGGTGGAGTCGCGCACCAGGGATTCCGCCTATTGGCGCGATGTCGGCACGCTCGACGCCTACTGGAACGCCAACATGGACCTGACCGGGGTGGATCCATTCTTCAACCTCTATGGGTACAAGTGGCCCATCCACACCCATCAGATCCTGGCCCCGCCTGCGAAATTCATCTTCAGCAACGAACGGCAAGAGAATCCCAGGGTGGGAAAGGCGCTGGACTCCCTCGTTGCGCCGGGCTGCATCGTGAGCGGGATCGTACGGAGTTCTGTCCTCGGTTACAACGTGATTGTCAGAAGCTGGGCCACAGTGGATGAGTCCGTGATCCTGGACGATGTGGTCGTGGGACGCGAGAGCAGGATCAAGAAGGCCATCATCGACAAACACAATGTCATCCCGCCCAAAACGGAAATCGGCTACAATCCCAAAAAAGACCGCAAGACCTTCCCCGTGACGCCGAGAGGCATCGTTGTGGTGCCGAAAGGCTACTTCAGCGACAAGGGAAAGGGGATGCAGGTGTGATGACATGGGGACGTTTTTTCCTCAGTGGGGATGAAATCAATATCACCGTAGAAGGAAAACTCGCGTTCCTTTCTCAGCCATTTGGAAATATTTCAAAGACCTCTCCCGGACGGTAATCCGGTTTGAGATCCCAGTACCATGCATTGCCGCTCCAAATCCGATTCGCGCCCAACTTCTTTAGCCTGCATTCAAATTGGGCAAGAACATTTTGCATAAAAGCCATCGCGATCGTAGAGGACATGTTTGTCATGAATGATATCCAGAAACAGAAGACTCCCCTTTTTGACCTCTTCAGGGGTCTTGAAGACTGGAGAAAGCTCTGCCCTTACTCCTCTTTGAGCGGCATTGTACAGGGTTCCTGAGAGACTTGCTTCAACCCGAGGATGGCTTACGGAGCCCTGAGCGCATCATACTATTGCCTCCCCTTCAGGAATAACGGTGAAGCCTTCTCTAATAGCCGCCTCCTTCAGCCGGAGGTCAAGGCATACAAGCTCAAGTCCTTGAGGGGATTCGGCAGCCCAAACCAATGCCGCAGCAAGTTGCAGAGCATCGGCCGCCCTCAATGGATGCACCATCAGAAGTCTTTCCGCTCGTTGGCGAACCCCCTCTGCAGCCTGCACTTCCGACCACTCCGCAGCCATTGCGGACAAGATCGCCCTCGCCTTGCTTTCAGCATCCGCGGAGAGCGCTCCCTCTCTACGCCGCCTGGAAAGCGAGGAAACGCATTCCACGCGGGATCCCCACCAGACCACGATGTCCTCGTCAGCCTCTGCCAGGCTTCGCAATGGACCGGATGCAGGTTCTTTCAGGCAAAGCGGAATGATCCCGGACGAATCCCAGAACCTCACCTTCCTTCCCCCCTCTCCTCAAGAAGGGCTTCCCGAACGAGGCCTTTCCGATCTTCTCCCCTTTCCATCTTCCAAAAACTTTTCGGAAGCCTGGAAGAACCAAGCCTGATGAGCCCTTGTTTTTCCATCAGCACCAGGGACTCCTTCCTCGCCTTCATGTCGGAGTTGGTGACAGGGACGAGGCGGGCCACAGCCTTGCCACGATCGGTGATCAGGACCTCATTGCCGGCCTTTACCTGGGTCAGAAACTCGCTTAGCCTCGCTTTGAGCTCTGAGACCCCTGCGGTTTTCATATTTTGAACCCTCCGGTTTTATTGTGACCATTATAGTCATTCTGGTGAGACTATGCAAGTTAACCGGTCAATACACCGTATCCGAATCAGGGTGAGGAGTGCTTTCCCGCCCATGTACGCGCACCTTCAATCTCATAGTACGGCCGGTGGAGGTAGTAGAGAACGCCAGGTCCGGGCGCACCCTTGTGGGCGCGGTGACATAAAGAAAGCCGTGCCTTCATGCTTCCGGTTGCACTCTTCAGTGTTTCTGCTTCTTCAGGACAATGCTGCCTGCGGGAAGGACGCACAGCGCCAGGATGGCCAGCACCCCGAAACCCAATGCAAAGCTCCCGGTTGCATCTTTGGAAAATCCGAAGAGCAGCGTGAAAAGCACGGCGCCAAGATTCGCAAGGAAATTGACAAATCCGATCATCGTGGCAATGGAATCTTTTTCGACCGCAGCGGAGGCCAGATGGAACAGCGCTCCAAAGTTGATGGAGGAGAAAAGGGCCGCCAGGAGTGAGAGAGGAAGAAGGAACTCCGGACCATTGGCTGCAAACAGCCCGATAAAGATCAATCCCAGGATCAGGATGGACCCGTTTGCGACAAGAAGAGGCGAAATTCTCAGAAGGACGAAACCTCCCAGAAAACGGCCGGTCCCGCTGATGAGCAGAACCGCTATTCCGCCCCACGCAAGTTGGGCAGGCGAGGAATCGACCCAGAACTCGGCAAGAAGCGACGGAATCCAATTGCCGAGATTGATCATAATTCCCCAGGAGAGGGCGTGATACAGGCCCAGTACCCAAACCACCTTTTGACCGGCCAGGCCGCGCAACCTTATGGCTCTTCCCGGTGAGAGCGGCGCCGGCGCCGGACGAATCCCGAAACAGAGAACGAGGAGGAGCAGGCTAAAGAGTGCCGGCAGGAGATAGATCCATCGCCATTGAAAGATGATCAGCCTGGGAAGGAGGTAATACGCAAGGATGTTCCCGAATGAGAAGAGGCCGGCGAAAAACCCCTGGTAAGTTCCGGTGCGGCCCTGGGGAGTATGAACTGAAATCAACTTCATGAGGGTGACAAAGGAGAGTGCGGTGCCGATACCGGCCAGGACTCTTCCTGCAACTGCAAGGGCGAAGAAAGGACCTGCAGCCGGCAGGAGATTCCCGCAAACCAGAAAAGCCATTGCCATCTTCAAGGTGGGCCTGATTCCAAACCTGTCCGCCACCAGGCCGGCCGGGATCTGAATGAGGGCATGAGACCAAAGAAGTGCGCTCATGAGGATCGATATGCCGGTGTAGGAAATATCGTAGAGGTCCATCAGTATAGACATCCCGGGCGGGATGTTCAGGAAAACGATCCCCACGTTCAGTGATGCAAGATAAGCAAACAGGATCTCTCTATTCAGCATGCGGATCCCTGGTCTATCACCGATCCGCCCTGATTTCCATTTCAACTTTATTAAACCGTACTTTTATCTTTCTCGGTTTTGCAGGTTTTATCAGGTCCATCTTGATTAGAGTCGCATAGGGAATCTCCTTATCGTCCTCTCTTCTTGAGGATACTATTCCGGTGAGAACGACAATGAGTGAGATGAGGATCGCTATGATGATTACCGAATTCATGAGGTTTCCCCCTTTACAGCTCGTCTTACGATTGACTCCTGCACATCAACAGGATCAATTTTTGTGCCTCGGCGGCAGGTTTGGGCCGGGTAGAGATTTGGCTTTTGATTACAGAGGGATTGAAAGAATCGGACAAAAAGAGTCTTATCTTTCGGGCTGCAGGAGAATGTAACGCGTTACAACCCTGATTCTTCATCCAACTGCGGGGGTAACCGCTGCCTGGTTCGGTGTGGTGCCTGCCGTGGTGATCGGAGGCATCGGCACGATCATCGTCGTTCTCGCCTGGATGAGGTTGTTCCCGCAACTCGCGCAGATCGACTCCCTTTGACGATGTGCAGTCCAATCAGCGATCCTGTTGGACAAAGACAACACGTCCGATTATGCTATTGTTACACTTTTCAGGCTGAGACTAACCATGCAACACGCACCGACACCCTCTTCTACACCGGAAAACCTCCCGGAGATGCTTCGGCCGTTCTTCTGGGATACCGATTTCCAGAAACTCGATATAAGCAAAGACTCTTTTTCGATCATCAGCCGGCTTCTTGAGCTTGGGGATGAAACGGCGATAAGGATCCTGTTGAAGCTGTACACGGCGGAGGAGATCGTTTCAGTCCTGCAGAGGAGCCGATCCCTTTCGAACCGGTCGCGAAATTTCTGGAATATCTTTTTTGAAACGGATGATCGACTATGCACCCCGAAACGCTACCCGACTCCTTATGGGCGCTGCTCCCTAGATTAGATAGGATTTTGAGGAGGCAGATCTGCAAAGTGAGCCCCTGATGATTTGGAGCATGTCATGGGCTGAGATAAAAAGGGTGCTGCTCGAGGAAGTAAAGGAAATCGCGAAAAGTACCGTCGAATAGGCGAACACGGCATCTTCAGGGTCATTCTTTGCCGACGGCTTTCAGGATTTTGACCAGCATTTCGTCCCGCCAGCTCGCGATCTCCTCGATCGTCTTGTCGCGGATGACGTTCATTTGCCGAACCGCTTTGCAGGCAGAGGCGGCAGTGGAAGAGGGGATGGCCGTCCAATTCACCATGCTTTCCAAGCGAACACGGTAAGAATCTCCAAGCGTCCTGAAGAAGTTCTCCACCCCGTTTCCCGCCAGGTGGATTCTGAGGAATGGCCCCAGTATCGGATCCCTGAGTCCTATGCCTGTGCGAAAGGCCTTGTCCACATCCTCGGCACTGGCGACTCCTTTCTCGACCAGATCGAGCGATTCCCGCAGCAACGCCGCCTGAAGCCGGTTCACGATATAGCCCGGCACCTCAACATTGAGCACGACGGGCGCTTTGCCCAGGTATTCCATGAACCGCTTTGCCAGCGCGACAGTCTCCGGGGACGTCTTCCTGCCCCCTGCGATCTCCACGCATGGGAGGAGATGGACGGGGAGCATGGGATGGACGAGCACGCACCGCTCGGGTCTTGAAACAACTTTTTGGATTTCAGTCATCAGCAAGCCGGAGGCGCTGCTTGCAAGAACGGCGTCAGCCGGCGCGAACCGATCCATATCAGCAAAGACTATCTTCTTGATCTCATAATTGTCAGGCACGGATTCCTGAACGTATGCGGCGTCCGAGACCGCCTCTTCGATCGCTGTTGTGGTGTGGATCCTTTCAAAGGCGCGATCCGCTTCTCCCCGATCGAGAAGATCGTGAGACGCCAGAAAGCTCAAATGCTTTCCGACCTGGTTCAGTCCCTCCTGAAGAAGGGATTCGGATGTGTCCTGGAGCATGACCGAGCTGCATCGAATGGAAAAAACCGTTGCCCATCCCTGCCCGATCAGCCCTGCGCCAATGCACGCAACACGAGAAATGTTCATTTCATCCTCCGAGTAGTGGTGGCACCTTCAGGATTTCCCGCGCCTCCCTGGGACCGGCGATATCACGGTCATAGGCATTCGCAATGCGGACGATCCGCTCCACAAATTGGGCGTTGCTTCGAGCGAGAACGCCTTTGGAGAAATAGAGGTTGTCTTCCAGGCCGACCCTGATATGCCCTCCCATGACCATGGCCATCATTGCTATGGGAAGATGGTCCTTCCCGATGCCGATAGCCGACCATACGGCGTTTACGGGGATCTGATCCTGTAGATAGAGAAGAGATCGAGGAGTCGTGGGAGCTCCCCATGGCGTGCCCAGCACGAACTGAAAATAAAGGGGATCCTCCAGTTTCCCTTGTTCTCTCATCCGAAGGCAGGTGACAATCATCCCCGAGTCGAAGATCTCCAGTTCCGGTTTGACGCCCAGGGTTTTCATCCGCAGGGCGGCCGCTTCCAGGAATTCGGGAGGATTGGCGAAGACAGCACCACCCAGATTGATCGATCCCGCATCGAAAGAGGCAAGCTCGGGTCTTAGAGAGAGGGGTTCGAGCCGCTCCTCCGTGGGGAGGTTTCTGCCCGGAATGCCGCTGGTGGTCAGGCACAGGATGAGATCGGTCCTCTCGCGGAGCGGTTCGACCACCCGCCTGAAGATCTCCACATCCTGGGTTCCGAGACCCGTCACGGGATCCCTGACGTGGATATGAACCGCGGCAGCCCCGGCATTCCAGCACTCTACTGCGGACTGCACGAGCTCTTCCGGGGT
>Ga0068714_10006097_pt1 | contig 12431 bp, 8 predicted proteins | sample MTBNYHSulfiMetaG_FD_62988 | JGI IMG/M metagenome (GOLD analysis project Ga0068714, IMG submission 62988) | Enrichment culture microbial communities from rom New York Harbor, USA that are MTBE-degrading - MTBE-NYH (New York Harbor Sulfidogenic)... | ecosystem: Environmental > Aquatic > Marine >... | reverse complement strand
GTCTTGAGAGTGTAATAAATGAAAAAGTGAGCATTGAGTTGTCTTATGAGGAGGATATATCAGATGAAAAAGAGGGGAACAAAGCAGATGCAAACAATTTAAAATTTAATCAGTTAGGAAATTGTAAATTGGGGTATGGTATGCTTATAGGTCATTCTGTTTCAGGATTTGTCGGGCGACTGGATGTAAGTATAGGACCTGTTGAGAATACCAGGATCAGAGATTTTTTCCCGGACAGCGATGCTGACCTGGCGCTGCAATGTTTTTACAGCTATTTTGTTCCTGCTGAACTGGATGTGAAAACGAAATTATGCATGCCGGAAAGGCAGAAAAGATTTGTATCAGGGAGTAGTACTGAAGCGGAATTTGAGAATTCCTGTCTGGGCTATAACACGGTAATTTGACAGAAAGAGTTTTTTAATAACCAATGTTTATCAGATTATGCCACCAATACTAAAGTATTTTACTGTTAACTGGGAAAATGGTATGAATATCGGCAAAGAGCATTTTATTCAACATGAAAATGTAATTGCCGAAAGTTTTAATGATGTCCGGGCTGTTCTGCTGAATAGCAGGAATTATGGATTACTGCCTGTTGACAGTCAATCAGCCACTTCTTTCAGAACGGTGTTCAGGATTGATAATCAGAACTTTTTAAAAGTTAAAATTTTTCAGTGCCGGGCAGTGAGTGAGGCGGGTATAAGAATAGAGATACTTGAGAGTCACCATCTGAAGGATTTAGAGGTTGATATTTCTACGGATCTGGATTTGGCCTCCGGAGGAGAGGGGGGTGATTATTTTATAATTCTGTCGGTTGATCCCTTTGACCGGCAGGTGTTTGGTGAGCTGAATGCTGAGGAGGATCCTCCCAGGTATCCTTACACAATTCCCTCCTTTAAGGTAAACCTGATTGCAGAGAAAAAGATTGCAAAAGATGGCATTCACCCGAACTCATTTTTTATAGGGAAGCTCAAAATCGATCAAAGCGGAACGGAGATTTATGAGGATTATATTCCGCCCTGCATGACAATGAAAAGTCATTCTGCCCTGATAAATTTCATTACTTCGATGGATAAATTTTTTAGCGGTCTTGAGCTTGACCTGCTGAGTATTATCCGGAAGATAAAGGAGAAAAATCAGGATACAACCCTGGCAAAGTCTGTTTATGAGCTGGCAGACAATCTTCTTCAGTATATTTCTGCAAACCATTTGCGGTTACACCAGGAGCTGCCTGATCTGCCTCCAATCCATGTTTTTACATATATTGCCTCTGCTGCAAGGGTGATAAGAAACACGATTGATTCAAACAGTGCAAATGACAAGGAGGAGCTGCTTAATTATTTTACCAACTGGTCGGAATTAAATCAGGGTGACTTCGAAAAGCTTCTTGTCTACTGCATTAATTTTGAGTACAGGCATTTTGATATACTTTTCAATGTGGAGCAATTTAGCGAGTTCATGCAGATAATAGCTCTGCTATTCGATAAACTTGAGTCGCTTGCATACATAGGTAAGAAAAAAGAGACGAATATTTTTGTGAAAGAGCAAAAAACAAAACGGAGTTTTCTGGCCGACTGACAATAACAGGATTTAATTGATTAAATATGTCTGAATATCTCGATATACCGGTTTCCTTAAAAGAGATTATAAGTCAACATGATGTCCACAGAGTTGATATGAGTAAATCTATTCATAATATGATCCATCTTATAACAGTTACATCATATGATGAGGTCAGGCATGATCCGTTTTTCGGAACAGAAATTTCCAATTACGATTTTGAAAATATATATAACACTCATTATCTTAAAGATGAACTGAAAAAGTCTTTTCTCGCCTCTGTTCGCACTAATGAAAAAAGATTGATTGATGTTAGTATAGACCTGCAAATTGAACAGGTTGAATTTGGCACCAAAATTCATAACAGAAGAATAAAAACACAGATAGAGATGATTATAAAAGGTACTATCGATAAGACAAACGAACCTTTTCAGCATCGCGAGAAATTTTTTATTGGACCACTCTCTTATTAAGTATTAATATTAAAGGAATATGGCGGTTGACACAATCGATACCATTAAATCAAGGCTTATCCGGAATGCTTCAAAATTATGGGGTTATCCGGATGTTCAGGATATAAATTCATTTGATCCTGTTCTGGGACTGATTATGGGAGCTCTTGCAGAAGAGCTGCACAGTATTTCAAGAGAGATAAACAGTGCCGATTCCCGTATTATCGGGAAATTTCTGGAATTGCTGTTCGGTCATAATACCTTTACACATTTTCCCGCCCATTCCATAGTGTACGCAAAACCGCTGCAACCACGGGTCAATATAGATGATCTTTATCAGTTTTACTACACCAGGGATATAAATTCATCTGAAGGCCGGGAAGGTGCTGTTAAAAAGGATATCTTTTTTACACCTACAGCAAATTTTACCCTTTTCAACGGTGAAGTCAAATATATGCTGGCAGGAAAATATCTTTATGAAATAAACGGAAGACTGAAGGAGGTTATCGGGGAGAGTCATTCCGCAACTGCTGTAAGTAATTCAAGAGTAGCTTTAGGCATAACTATTGATCCTCTGACAGACGATATTGATGGTCTCTCTCTCTATTTTTCATTCAGAAATATCCGGGCTGAAGATCGTTTCTATAATCTTCTGCATAATGCAGTATGGAAGATAAACGGCCGGGACGTCATTTTTGAAAACGGAATGAATGCAGATTCGTCTGAATCCGGTAATGAATTAACTACCCTTTTAAAAAAGGCCAATAGTATAACTTTCAAAACTATCAGTTTCATAAACGATTTTTACAGTAAAAGGTTTATGACTCTGAAAAAAAATAATTACCGTCGCAAAGATTTTATAAATAGTGAGCCATATTATCCTTCGCTTTTTATTAAAGATGATAACCTTGTGAATAAAAACGGCGGACTTATGTGGATTGAGGTTGAACTGGCTCAGCCTTTTTCTGCTGAGGATATAAACGATCTTATTGTAAATCTTAACTGCTTCCCCGTGTTAAACAGGGAATTAAATGAATATACCCATTCTGTAATTAAAGGGACAAATGTAATTCCTCTGTTGACTGACGATCTTTTTTTTGATATGAAGAGAGTGAGCGACAGCAGGGAGAATATATATAAATCCATGGATGCGGGGGACGAAGAGGACAAGGGTAACAGTTATATTATCCGACAGGGAGGGATCACACGTTTTGATTCGAGCGATGCAAGACAATCAATAAAGCACTTGCTTGATCTCGTCAGGGATGAATCAGCTGCCTTCGCTGTCACAGGTACTGATCTTATTTCATCTGAATTAAAGCAGTTGGACCAGATTTTGACCAGACTGGAACAGAGAATAGGTAAATCAGGTGTTTCTGAAGAATTAAATCCCGGCATTATCCTTAAGTCATCTTATGAGTATGAAAAAATCAATCTCCAGTACTGGACCATAGCCGGTGGTGCCGCCAATAACATCAGACCCGGTTCTAAGCTTTCAGTATTCAGGGGAGTTGATATTGATGATAAAGGTGTTACCCTGCTTACCCAAGCGGTTGGAGGCAGACACAGACTTACAAGAGAGGAGATGATAAACACTCTCAGAAGATCAGTATTATCTCAAAACAGGATTGTAACTAAAGAGGATATCAAAGCTCTCTGTTTTGAAATTTTTAATGAAATACTGCAATCAGCAGAGATAAAAAAAGGTGTTTCAACAGATAATTCCCATGGAAAGGGTATTATACATACAATGGATTTGCATTTGCGTTTAAACGCTGGAACAGATTTATCATCTTTTGATATTTGGTACAGAACTGAAAAATTAAAAACCACTTTAAAAAGAGATTCTGTGAATTTGTTACCATACAGAATTTTTATAGAGTGAAGAGAAAAAGATTGATTTTAGTTCAATTAAACGAATATTGAATTTTTTTCCGTGGTGGCTTTTTTTCCCCGGTTTTAACCGGGATGGATTAACGGGATAACACCCATGTAAATAACTTATTGAATTTTGAATGTTTAATTTAATTTTATTCAGATGAGAATAATGATTAAATATGTGGTTTTTATATTGGTTTTTTTATCTGTTATTATCAGAAGCTCAGCCCAGGAGAACTTTGCTGAAAATATTTCAACAAGCATTTCGGATGACGGCAAATTATTAATATCCTATGATATTACTCCCGATATAGGAGGGGGATTGTTCAGTGTAATTATGATGGTTACCACTGACGGTAAACAGATAAAGGCTTCTGCAGCGTATGGTGATATAGGATCAGGAATTAGTGCCGGAAAGGAGAAGGCTATTGTCTGGTATTATGAAGATGACTATGACGGTGATATTAAAAATGTGAATGTAAATATTTTTGCATATAAGGAGAATGAACCTGTGGCAGTTTTTCAAATATTATCCCAGAGTAATAACGGATATGCGCCATGTGAAGTAGCATTCATAAATAATTCTGCATTTGCCAATGAGTATCAATGGAATTTTGGTGATCCCTCTTCAGGTCCGGCAAACCTTTCATTTGATAAAGATCCAAAACATACTTACCAGACAGGAGGGATATATTCTATATCATTAACAGCCAGAAATACCAGGCTTAATCTTGAAAATACTTACTATCACAGTATTGAAATCAAAAAATTTGATCCCGTAGTTGCCGGTTTTGAGATAAAAGGTAATAACCAGATGCCTAAAGCAAAAGTAGATTTTAAAAATACATCAGTGAACGCCGACACCTATTTGTGGAATTTTGGAGATCCCTCATCAGGGAAGAAGAACAGGTCTGATAAAGAAAATCCAAATCATCAGTATAAACAATCAGGAACATTTGAGGTACAGTTGATAGTAAAAAATAATTTTAGCGGACTTTCTGATACGGCAGTCGGGATTGTGACAGTAGGAGAGGAGAAAGTTGCTGAAGCAGGTTTTATTTACACAAAATCATCTGAAACGGTTCCGTTAACTGTAGTGTTAAAAAATACATCAGAAAATGCTGCACGGTATGAATGGGATTTTGGAGATCCTGGCTCAGGCCGGAATAACAAATCGGATGAAACAGATCCGGCACATACTTATACTAAACCGGGGACCTATAAAATTGAACTTAAGGCATGGGCTTCAGGAGCCAAAAAACCCGGTACCTATTCAGAAAATATTACTGTAAATGATTTGCCAAAACCGCCAGAAGCAAAATTCTCCATACAGAATAACAATGTGCTCGGTCCTGCAACCATAATGTTTAATAATAGTTCAGTAAACGCTGATGAATTCTTATGGGATTTTGGAGATCCTGATTCGGGAAGTGAAAACTCTTCGAAAAAAGAGAATCCTACTCATACATACAGGAATCCAGGGAAATATGAGGTTGTTTTGACAGCTTCAGGAAAGGGTTTTACCAATAAAAGCACTGCAACCGATTATGTTGTGATTACCGGCCCTTCGGCTCCTGCTGTCAAACCCGCTGCCAAATTCGTAACTGAGAAGAGTGCATTTACCCTGCCTGCCTCTGTCACGTTTAAAAATATGTCGGCTGATGCTGATTTATGGGAGTGGGATTTTGGAGATGCGGAATCGACAGTCAATACTTCAAATGAAGCAAATCCGACACATCAATATACAAAAGCAGGGACATATAAAGTGGTATTAAAAGTAACCAATAAAAGTTCCGGGATAGCGGATTCTTTTTCTGAGGTAATAACAATATCTGCACCTGCACCGGGCCCTGTTGCAGATTTTGATATTGAAAATAATAATACAATTGCTCCTGCGAGAATTGTTTTCAGAAACAAATCACAGAATGCCAATAGTTACTCATGGAATTTCGGAGATCCGTCTTCCGGTAATCTTAACAGCTCAACAGCTAAAGATACTGAGCATATTTTTGAAAATCCGGGCGAATACAAAGTAGTTCTCGATGCCATCAGTAAAGAATCAGGTGGAAGGAGTACGACAGAGAAACTTGTTGTTGTTGTTAAACCTGCGGAACCGCCGGTAGCCGGATTTGATGTAATTACAGAAGGTGAGTATGCTCCTGCCAGAATCGATTTTAAAAATCTTTCTGCAAATGCTGACTCTTACAAATGGAATTTTGGTGATTTTGATTCGGATGAAAATGAGTCATCTGACGAGTCTCCGGAACATTTATACAAAATCCCTGGTAAATACATAATTACACTTGAGGCATTTAATTCAAAATTGGGTAAGAGTCACAAAACGACCAGGGAGATTACTTTAAAAAGCAACTTCTCAACATTTATAAAATCAGAAGATCTGAAGGGGAATCCTGAAAATGTATATGCCCCGGTTAAAGTATCAGATGACGAATTTTTAATTCTGACGAATACCCCGGGCAAAGGTTCCAATATTTTGAAGGTGGATGAGGGCGGTAAAATTTCCGGGGAGAAAAAGCTGGATTACACCGCTTACGGTATAACTCCCCTTAATCGTGGTAATGAATTTATGATTATCGGAACAGATGGTTCAGGAAAACTTCTGCTTCAGGGTATAAACAGCAGATTAGCTGCCGGGAATCAGGTTATGTTCCAGTTGGACAAAGTCTATTCAACCGTGTTTGGAGCTCCTAAACTTGCCCTGAGCCGGACAGATGAGATTGGTGTTATTGCCAACACTCTGAACGACAGATACCCAATAGACATACTATTTCAAAAAGCCGATAACTCCGGCAGAATAATGCCTCTGTTAGACCGGACATTCAAATATGTCGGGACAAAACTCGCTACAGATATCGTTGCAACTGAGGATGGCGGATTTGCTTTAACCGGATACTGGCAGGAGAATGAGAAAGCACAACAGGTGATTCTCTTTGGAAAGGTTGACAGGAAGGGAACAGGAGAGATACATCTTTTACGTTCTGAAGTGAATGCAATAGGATGTGATATTGAGGAGTCATATCAGGGGGGGTATGCTGTCTTGAGGGCAAGAGAGGGACTTGGCCAAAGTAATTTTTATGAGATCAGTTTTATTTTAATTGCCGCCGACGGTGGCCCGACTGATTGTGCTACTCTGCTGCCATGTACAATAAAGAAAGAGGATATGTCATCATATCTTCCGGTGATGATTAAAGCTGGTGACGGATATGTAATTGCAAGTCATCATTTTAACGGTTTTGATTATGATGCTGCACTATATTGGATAGACAGGACAGGAGAGGTATTATCCAGGTATGAAAATATATCTCTTCCGGGCGACCAGTTTGTCAGGGGCCTTATTCAGACATCCGACGGGGGATTTCTGGTAACGGGAACTCAAACTGCTAATAACAGGAAAAGCGGATTTATTATTAAAACTGATCCTTACGGAAAGCTGTATGATCAATAAGGATTTATAAGTTTACCGGCCTCTTATCTTTTCTATCTCCTGTTTCAGGGCCCGGTTCTCCAGGCTGCACTGCCTGAGTTTTTGCTGGGCATCCTTCAGGTCTTTTTCAAGCTGGGCAGTAGCAGCACCACCTCCGCCACCGCCTCCGGCCTGCAGCATGTTTAACTGATTCTGGAGTTGGTTCCTTTCGTTCATGCATTCCTGCAGTTTCTGACTCATTTCATCTGATTCGCCCAGGTCTTCTATCAGGTTAAGCTTATCATTATATGCCAGTTGAAGGTTTGATAAGGCTTGTATAACGTCTTTATACATGACTGTTTCCCAAGTCTCTTCCGGGGCTATTCCATTTTTTGTCTTACTAAGCAGAGCAGCAATATCCTGATTTAAAACCTCTTTATTCTCACCTTCTTCTTTGTATTTTGGTAATTTCGTAAGTAATCCGGATGCCTCATTTACATTTGGAGCAAATATCTCCTCCTGAAATTTAAGATGGTCTTTAAGTTTTTGAAGCTCACTACCCGATTGCTTATCTGCCAGTCGGCCGGTGTTCATAGTAGTAAATCCCACCAAAATGGCTATTATAAAGCTGATAATGAATAATCCCACAACTTTGATGAATGCCTTATTCCGTTCTTTACTGTTGAGTGCCTTCATATTATCATGATTTTAATCGTAAAAATGAAATTCATTATTTTAAACATTGCAACATATTAACAACAGTTCACATCTTGTTTTATACTGTAATCATTAATTTTATAAAACTATACAGATATTTTATTTTTAAATCTATATTACTTTTATGCCTGAACAGCGTCAGGCTCCTCAATAATCTGGTCACTGTCACTTATTATTTTTCCCGCGATCCTTTCGCATGATATAACATCATTTTCTTTTACATTACAATCTGAAATTGAATTTTCAGGATCAAGTGCAGTTTTGATATTCAATAAACGGTTTCTGATCTTAAAAAAGATCCATTCATCGGGTTCGTTCCCGGTTCCTGTAAAAGAAACCGGACCTTCAGGATGGCGACTGTTATAATCATTAATAAAAAAGTAGAAAAGTCTGCCGAGCGACATTGCTTCAGGAGCCTTAGCCCTGAAAGTGGTCGTCTCTTTATCACTGTATCTCTTTTTAAATACAAAACTTATAACAACCGGATTTTCCATCTCCTCATCAGAGGGATCCTCGATATTGACATTCAGCGGGTATGTCCAGCTTTTGAATTTTTTGGGCGGTACTTCAAGCAATTTATTAACTGTTTGATTTAAAAGCACCGGAACAAGAAACCAAAGTATAGAAAGATACCATACAAATTCAACATCCGGATTTACCAAAAAAGTAAATGCCATATTAAAAAAGAAATACCCAAAGAGAAGGATACAAATGATAAAAACGATTTGCATTCCGAAGGTATGTTCATGGTACCAGGGCAGTAGTTTTTTTGACAGCAATACATGCAGGGCACCAAGTGAAATGATGATCAACTGGGCAAATAGGATCGTGGTCATTTCACTCATATTTGGTTTAAGGAAAAGAAAAAGTGAAGACGCCGATATTAAAAGAGAAGTTACCAGTACAAAAATAAGACTTGACCAGCCATACCTTTTTAAACCCTTTACCTTTTTAAACATTATAAAGTAAGTTCCCAGACCGAGTACCAGGCTGCCTATTTTCAATGCCAGACTTGTGCCGCTCATTTGCAATAGTTTTATTTTTTATAAAAATATGAAAGAATACTTTAATTTCCTAAAGCAAAGAGTGTTTTTAAAGATCAAATCTGTTTCAACAACAACTGAAATGAGAAGTAATTTGTTTAGGGGGGATGATTTACAGTATTTTTTTTAAATGTATAAACAGTTTCCCGGTTTTCAGGAGTAAGAGTTATGCGGTTTGGCCTTTTAAAAAAAATAATTTTCCGGCAATATATTTCTGATTTATCTCTTTTTCCACCATTTTGGAATCCCGTGCTGTTCATGAAATCCGTTAATTATTTTTGCTGCATTAGATCCTCCGACAGCAAATGCAGTAGCAATTATGAAGGCGGCCTGTTTCATTCCGGTAAAGCCTTCTCTGAAAACAAAGTTCGATACATCTTCGAATTTCATATCCCGTTTTAGAGGACCCGTATGCTGAGATAATCCTTTCAGCACTGAAGAAATGAGTCCTCCCATGTTTGTGGAAATTACCGGATAACCGTATTTAATGCCTGAAAGTTTTTGGTGGGCAAGTTTTGACCATGAATTGTTCCACGGTTTCCAGTCACCTGTTTTAGTATTCCACGTTGAAATAATGTTGTCGCATATCAATAGTGCCACATCGTAATCTCTTCCTGTCCAAAGCACCCCCTGGTTTCTTTTTTTATTGTATGTCAAAACGCATTCCCACCAGTTAAGACTTAATTTCCATGATTTTACTCTGGCTCCTGATGCTGTTGATTCCCTGTAACATATATCAAGGGCTTCAAACAATTCATTTAAAGTAAGAGCTCTGAACCGGTAGGTGCCCAAAGAATCTTTAACAGAAAACAATAATCCTCCATGCTTTTCTAAAATCCAGGGCTTTTCTAAACGCTCGAAAAGATATTCTGACTGTTCGGTTGCCTTTTTCGGCCAGTTCATCAAACTTCCCGTTTGGTGATTTATTACATAATCTTCATATTCAGTATGAAACTTTATTATGCTTTTTTTAATGCCGGAATTGATGCCATTATATTTTGACATCATTTTCATGCGCCAATTAAATTTGTATATGGTATACCTTTCGCGGGGAGAGCTCTTCAGATATCTTTGCAATTGAGCTTCATCCTGAAACCCAAAATCTTTTAGCATTTGTTTTTCCTGAATAGAGCCCATAGAAGTGACTTTTTATTTTTATCCGCCAATAATGACAGTCGGGCAACCACCCACTATTGTACCGCCATGAACAGTTGAGTCGCCTATTCTTGCAGCAGGCATTCCTCCGATCATAACTGTTGCGGATCCTGTAATTATGGTATTTATTATTACCGGAGGTGCCGCACAACTGGCTATATCTCCTGCGCGTGCTGCCGGTAATCCGCCTATCAGAACTGTGGGACATCCCGGAGGCATTATTGGGCCTCCTATATGAGGTATGGGAGGAGTTCCCGGTGTTTGCATCGGACATGTTTGCATATCATTTATTCTGGCTGCTGGTGGCATATCTTCTTCTGTTTAATTTATTTGTACAATACCTCCTTTAATTTCTGTTGTTGCGGCTCCGTTAATTTTTACCATAGGTCCTTTTATCTCAAGCGATTCAGATGCTTCCAGAACTATCTTTCTGCCCTTTATGGAAATTACACCGCTAAAAGCGATAACTCCCAGATCATTATTCTTTGATTCAACAAAGACATCGCCGCTTTCATTGGTAACCCAGAGGGAATCTTCCTGGAGCCAGACGCTTACTTTACTATTTTCGGGTTTGTCAGGGTCTCCAAGTGAAATGGAAGCCATCGACTTTGCCGTCATGTGAGCTTCGCCTGTTGAATGAACAGAAAGCTTTCCTCCTGCAGAATTCAGAGTGATCCTGTTATTATTGCCTTTATCATATATAGTGATCTTTTCACCTCCGTCAGTATCGTTTAATTCTATTGTATTCCCGGCAGCTGTCCTGATAGCATGAATTTTTGCATTACTTTCATTTCTGTTACCTGCCCAGTCAGGATCAGGATTTGCATCTTTGTCGAACAGTGTGCCAATCACATAAGGTTTTTCCACATCACCATCTTCGAATCCAACCAAAACCCTTGAATTTTTAGCTGGTATAAAATAAAAACCTGCCTCTTTGTGAATGTATGGTGTTGTGATCTTTAACCAGGGAGTTGTCTGCTTACCCTCCATCCACCAGAAACTGATTTTCACCCTTCCCAGCTTTTCCGGATCTTTATTGTCCTCGACCATTCCCAGTTGATTGGATGATGTCCTTACAAAATAGGGATTTGTATTTTCAGGTATTGAAGTTTCCGCCGGTATGGCTGTGAAACTGTTTTCGTATGACAATGTATTGTCCATTTGATGATTGACGGCAGTCACTATATACTTACCGTAATCAATTTTGCCTTTTCTGTCCTGTTTGGAACAATCTATTTTTACTTCCGTACCTGCATTAAGAAAACCATTGACCGAGATTCCTGACAGATCGTTGAGGTTGACGGCATCAACCGATTCAATAGTTTCTCCAACCTGGTCCAATCCTTTTTTATAGTCAGACTCTTTAACATTGATATGTTCAAAATAATCTCTACCCTCCTCAGTGTATAAGGTTTTTGACATTTTCAATGCATGTTTGCCATACATGTTCAGGTTGCTTTCGATTTTGCTGCTACCTGAGTTATAACGGTAAACATCAAGTTTTAGAGGATCTACTGTGAAGAGGCTGAATTTTACCGGATTTGCCCTTAGCTCATATTTTAGGCTTTTAAGATCAGAACCCAGGGTCAGTGTTTCAGATTTCTGTCCTGTGGGAATTTCTCCAAAAATAAAATCCTGACCGTTGAAATAGCACCATTCCCCGTAACGTATCGACAAACGTTTCAGAAATTCAAGATCACTCTCCTCAAACTGTACCATATAAGGAAACCGTTCCTTATTCCGTGGAGAAATTTTATACTTAAGCTGATATTTTTTGAGTACTTCCTTAACAATTTCCTCAAGGGTATTATCGATAAATGCACGGTTTGTAGGTTTCCTGTTCAGAGCTATTTCTGTACTACCTCCTGAGATTATAACCTCATCATAATCAGTTACTCCGCTTCTTAAACTTTGAATTTCCGTGATATATCCCCTGAAATTAATTCCATCTTTATCTTCGTTATTCATTAAAAATTTTGTCTGAATAACTATAGGCAGGCCCAGGAAATTTTTAGATTTTTCTATCAGGAAGCCATCAAGTTCTTCAAGCGCATCATAACGGCATCTTATCTCAAACCTGTCGATGCCATAAAGATTCTGGCTTATTGAAACCTGCCGGAAGCTTGTAAATGGTTTCTGGTTTATGGAAATATCAATTTTAGTAAGTAATGCCATTAAAATTATTATTAAAAATATAATCAG
>Ga0068714_10006096_pt1 | contig 12432 bp, 9 predicted proteins | sample MTBNYHSulfiMetaG_FD_62988 | JGI IMG/M metagenome (GOLD analysis project Ga0068714, IMG submission 62988) | Enrichment culture microbial communities from rom New York Harbor, USA that are MTBE-degrading - MTBE-NYH (New York Harbor Sulfidogenic)... | ecosystem: Environmental > Aquatic > Marine >... | reverse complement strand
GCTGTTCAGACGGCTCTTGTCAGCGGGCGAATAGAGCAGGACTGCGAACGCCGGCTTGTTGTCCCTGCCGGCCCTGCCGCTCTCCTGGAAATAACTTTCGATTGAATCGGGAATGTCCCAGTGTATCACAAACCTGACATCTGCCTTGTCTATCCCCATTCCGAAAGCATTCGTGGCAACAATAACACGTATCTCTCCTGACGACCATGCCGCCTGCTTCCTGTCTCTTATCTCCCCATCAAGCCCTGCATGATAATAATCAGCGCTTATTCCGCCCTCAACAAGAAGCCTGGCAATCTCAGCCGATCGTTTACGGCTCCTGACATATACTATACCCGATCCCTTTACCTTGTTGATAGTTTTAACAAGGTATGATCCCTTATCATCAACTTTCCGTACCAGATAAGAAATATTTTTCCTGTTGAAGCTGGTTCTGAGCACATTCTTCCCGCGGAACTCCAGTTTTTCGATAATATCATCAATAACCTGGGGGGTTGCCGAGGCTGTAAGGGCCAGAAAAGGCACATTCGCGGGAATAAAATTTCTCAATTGTGCTATCTTAAGATATGAGGGTCTGAAATCATATCCCCACTGTGAAATACAGTGGGCTTCGTCAACGGCCACAAGCGACAGGTTGAGCCTCGGGAGTCTTCCCTGAAAAGATTGCATCGATACCCTTTCGGGTGATACATAAAGAAATTTATAATCGCCGTATATGCAGTTTTCAAGAGCAATATCGATCTCCTCCCTCGACATGCCTGAATGGATTGCAACAGACCTTATCTCCATTCTGTTCAGACGTTCAACCTGCTCCTTCATAAGCGCAATAAGAGGTGTTATCACGAGACAGGTACCCTCGAGGGCCAACCCGGGAACCTGAAAGGTAACTGACTTGCCTCCGCCTGTAGGCATCAGACCGAGAGTATCCCTGCCCCCGGCAACCGACCTGATGATTTCCTCCTGGAGCGGTCTGAAGCTTGTAAAACCCCAGTATCTGGTCAGTATCGTCCTGAACTCTTCCATCTCTGTCACATTCGCTTGTTATACAAAAATAATAACTGTATTTCAATTTTTTATGAGGTCTTATTGATTGAGTTGTTTCAGGAGTCGTTATTTTTTTCGTAATTTGCGCATCAAAATTTAAACCATCCCTTCAATGTCATTCACATCTGAAAAAATAGTTTTTGAAGGACTCACTTTTGATGATGTTCTTCTAATACCTCTATACTCTGAAGTGCTTCCCCGCGAAGTTGATATAAGTTCCATGTTCACAAGGAACATAAGGATCAACACTCCTATAGTATCTGCTGCCATGGACACCGTAACTGAGGATGAGCTGGCCATTGCAATAGCAAGGGAGGGTGGCATAGGTGTGATCCACAAAAATATGACTGTTGAAAAGCAGGCTGCCCAGGTTAAGAGGGTTAAAAGGGCTGAAAACGTTATGATATTCGACCCGATAACGATAAATCTCGATGCGACAGTTGCAGAAGCCATAAGCCTGATGACCGAGTATAAAATCGGAGGCATACCTGTAATAGATAATAATGGGATCCTTAAAGGCATCGTAACCAACAGGGACCTCAGGTTTGAGAACAACAGCTCCCGCAAGATAACAGAGGTGATGACCACAAACCTTATTACTACAACTCACCATACAGATCTGGAAGCTGCGGCAAGGATCCTTCAGAAACATAAGATTGAGAAACTGCCGATGGTGGATGACAGCGGTAAGCTGACAGGACTGATAACCTACAAGGACATTACCAAGTCGAAGGATCGTCCCGGTTCCTGCAAGGACAGCAAGGGAAGGCTGAGAGTGGCAGCAGCGGTAGGCATTGCATACGACACCCTTGAGAGGACGGAAGCACTGGTGAGTGCCAACGCCGATGCAATTGTCATCGATACGGCACATGCTCATACAAAAAATGTTCTGAGTATTCTGAGAGAACTCAAAAGGAGTTTTCCCGATATTGATATTGTTGCAGGTAATGTGGGAACAGCCGAGGCTGCCCGGAAACTAGCCGACCAGGGAGCTGATGCCGTCAAGGCAGGTATTGGGCCAGGGTCCATATGTACCACAAGGGTAATAGCCGGGGTCGGCATACCTCAGCTTTCAGCCATCTACAACGTGGCAAAGGCCATTGAGGGATCAGGTATTCCGGTAATTGCGGACGGAGGCGTGAGATATTCCGGAGATATTATCAAAGCAATTGCGGCAGGCGCCGATTCGATAATGGCCGGCTCGCTCTTTGCCGGAGTTGAGGAATCACCCGGTGAAACAATAATATACAGTGGCCGCAAGTTTAAATCATACAGAGGCATGGGTTCCATCGAAGCTATGCAGCAGGGGTCAAAGGACCGTTATTTCCAGGATATGGAAGACGACATACAGAAATTAGTGCCCGAAGGTATAGCTGCAAGAGTGCCCTATAAAGGGACCCTCGCAGAAGTAGTTTACCAGCTCACAGGAGGACTGCGGGCAGGAATGGGATACGTCGGAGCGAAAGACATCAATACCCTGAAAAAGGAAGGGAAATTTGTAAGAATTACAAACTCGGGAATTATTGAAAGTCACCCACACGACGTATCGATAACAAGAGAATCTCCTAATTACAGCAGGAAGATCTTTGATTAATAATCTTTGTTTATTCTGATGATTACCAATACATTAAGATTAATATTCGTCTTTTTGCTGCTGGCACCTGCACTTAGTAATGCCCAGAATCCCGATGAAAGGATACTGATGACTGCAGGAGGGCACGCAGTAAAGGCCGGAGAGTTTATCAGGATGTACAATAAGGCACCTGCGACCGTGGATAAGAATGAGTTTGATGCGTACCTCCAACAGTTCATAACATTCCGCCTGAAAGTGGCTGATGCAATTGCCAACGGCTACGACACCACATCTGCATTTAAAAATGAACTCAGTGGCTACAGGAAACAGCTTGCTCAAAGCTATCTTACCGATACTGATACCAGGGAGAACCTCTTGAAAAAAGCCTACGAGAGGTATCTTACTGATATTAATGCCTGGCATATACTTGTAACCTGCCCTCCCGATGCATCCCCCTCCGATACGCTCAGAGCCTGGAGGAAAGCTCTTGAGATAAGGGAAAGAACAATGAGCGGCGAGCATTTTGAATCTGTTGCAAGAAGTACTTCTGAAGATCCGTCAGTTGTCAGTAATGGAGGCAATCTTGGATACTTCACTGTATTTCAGATGATATTGCCATTTGAAGAGGCTGCATACTCTCTTAAAAAGGGGGCAATTTCAATGCCTGTACGTACCTCGTACGGATATCATATTATTAAAGTTGCCGACAGACGTCCCTCAAGAGGCAAGGTAAGGGTTGCTCATATCATGAAGGCTGCTCCCCCGGGTATAGGAGAGGAGGAAGCTGCAATGGCAGAAGCAGAAATTAAAGATATTTATGAACAGATCATCCGGGGAGCCTCTTTCAGCAGACTTGCAAAAGAACGCTCCGATCACAGGGAATCGTCACCTGGAGGTGGTGAACTGAACTGGTTCGGAACCGGTGAAATTATAAGCGATTTTTCTGAAGCAGCTTTCACACTGAAAGATACAGGAGATATCACCCCACCCGTAAGGACATTGTATGGCTGGCATATTATTAAACTACTGGAAAAGAGAGACCCGGGAACATTTGAACAGACAAAATCATTTCTTGAAAGCAAAATAAATCAGTCGTACCTCTCATCCCTGAGTAAGAAATCTCTGATATCACGACTCAGAAAAGAATACAACTTCTCAATTAACACCGGCAATTTCTCATGGTTTGTCAGAAATACCGATACACTTATAATCAATGGTATATCAGGGTACACGAGGACCAACATCCCCGGAGGAGATATATATAAATTTGCCGACCAGAGCCGGACAACTTCTGAATTCGCTGACTATATTGAAAGAAGAGGTTCGATGATAAATGCACGTACTCCGGAACTATTCATTCAAAAAGCGATTGAAGCAATGTCGGATGATCACATCATTGATTATGAAGAGTCTCTCCTGGAAAAGAAATATCCTGAGTTCGGATATCTTATTAAGGAGTTCCACGACGGCATACTGATGTTTGAGATTTCTGCCGACAAAATATGGAACAGGGTTCAGACTGACTCTGCAGGCCTGAAAGATTATTACAATGAGAATAAAGGGAAGTTTCCTTCTCCCAGATCAATCGACGCAAAAGAATACACTCTGAGGGAGAGATTAACTGGAAAGGCGGAGAAGCAGTTCCGTACATTTATCAGGAGAAATTCCCGGAGGTCCGACGGTGACAGGAGAATCAAAGAAAAATACAACACCGGGGCAGACACCATTCTGTATATTACTGAAGGAAACTGGCGAAAAGGCGATGATCCTGAACTGGATAAGCTGAACTGGAACAGGGGAATGCATTTCTTCAGGAAGAACGGTTATCCGTCAGCCCTTCTGATAAGCAGGGTCAACGATTCAGCACCAATGCCCCTGAATGAGGTGAAAGGTGAAATAATGTCGATGTATCAGGATGAACTGGAGAATGAATGGATAAAACAATTAAAGGAAAAATATCCCGTTAAAATTGACAATGCAGTTCTTAAAGAAGTGAGGCAAAGGTTGGAAAATGAATAAAATATTATTATTTCTTATTGTTATCATTTCTGTATCAGGATGCGGCAGGTTAAGGAATGCAGATAAGCGGATCCCGGTAGCAAAAGCTCTCGATGAAGTACTATATTACGACCAGATACCCGGTAACATTATCCAGGAAACAGGCACCCCCGATAGTCTGGCTATCATTCAGAATTATATTAACAGATGGGCGAAAAGAGAGTTCATTTACCAGAAGGCCAGGGAGAATCTCTCCACGGATCTCAGAAATGAGATTGAAAGACAGATCAATGAAACCAGGACCGATCTTATCATTTACCAGTACCAGAGGCAGATGATGATCGAGAAGATGGATACTGTTATAACAGAAAAGGAGATAGAAGACCATTACAATCTGAATCCAAACAGTTTTACCCTGAGCTCAAATATTGTAAAGGCCCTTTTTCTCAAACTGCCGGTTGAAACGCCAAACCTTTACAGGATCAGATTGCTTGCCAGATCAAATAACCAATCTGATCTCCAGGAACTTGAAAGTTACAGTTTTCAGTTCGCAGAGAAGTTTGATGACTTTGGAGAGAACTGGATCACACTCGACCGGCTTGCCCTTGAGATACGTGAGAGGATCACCGACCAGCAAAACTTCCTTAAAAGATACTCCTTCTATGAGACATCTGATTCTGTTTATGTTTATCTGCTCAACATAAGGGATTACAGACTCCGGTCAACCATTGCTCCCTTTGATTATGTCAGGGAGGATATTAAAAGAATCATTCTGAATAATCGCCGTTTTGAATTTATTCAGTCGCTGGAAAACGGCATTTATAATGACGCTATTAAAGAAAACAAGCTTAAGATATATTGAATATGATGCACAAACGATTCAGTCTGCTGATACTATTGCTTTTATTAACCGGTTTTGCCTCCGTCAGATCCCAGGCGCTTGTCGAATCAATCGCTGCAATCGTGGGAGATGAAGTAGTGCTCCTTTCGGATGTTGAAAATATGGTATACGATATGAGGAGGCAGGGTAGCAGGAAGCCGGTCGAACAGATCAGATGCGAAGTCTTTGAAGAGCTGCTTATTAGCAAGCTTTTTCTCGATCAGGCAAGGATCGACAGTATAATCGTTACCGACGACATGGTGGAAAGTGACCTTAATGTCAGGATAAATGAAGCAATCAGACAGATAGGAAGCGAAGAGGCACTGGAGAACTATTTCAGAAAAAGTTTGGTAGAGATCAGAAGGGATATAAGAAAAACCCTTAAAGAACAGCAGATAGCCATGGAGGTACAATCAAGCATCGCTGCTAACCTGGCAGTTACTCCTGCCGAACTGCGAAGATTTGTTGCATCAATACCTACCGACAGCTTGCCGTTAATCCCCTCTAAAGTCCAGGTTAGTATAATTCAGCTTGATCCTCCTGCCAACGAAGAGAACAAGGCGGAAGCAAGACAGAAATTACTCGATATCCGCAGCGAGATACTTGAGGGAAAAAGCTTCAGCGTGCTCGCAATACTGAACTCGGAGGATCCCGGATCTGCCACCAGCGGCGGCGAAGTGGGTTACAGAACCCGGGGAGAACTTGAAAAAGAGTTTGCTGATGCAGCGTTCAGCATATCAAAAAACCAGGTTTCAAGAATAGTGGAGACGAGGTATGGTTTTCATCTTATCCAGCTGATTGACAGAAAAGGCGACCTGGCAAATACACGTCACATCCTGATAAGACCCAAAGTCAAGGATGAAGAAGCCCAGCTGGCCATTCACCGCCTCGACAGTATTGCCGGCCTGATTCGAAAAGGGACCATGGAATTCGAAGAGGCAGCTTTACGCTTCTCGAGCCATAAAGACAGCCGCATAAACGGCGGCAAGCTGGTCAGCACCAATCCCTCGGCAAGGATCAACTGGTTCACTCTCGAGGAACTCGGTACAGAAATGTACCTTAAAGTAAGGGACCTTAAAATCGGTGAAATATCAGAACCCTTCCGCACAACAGATGAAGATGGCAACATTGTTTTCAGGATCGTCAGACTCGACGATGAGATTCCTGCCCACAGGGCAAACCTGAAAGAAGATTATCAGATTCTTTATAATGCAGCACTTCAGCAGGAAGTAAGAAAAGCATACAGCGACTGGATCAGTAAAAAGATTGAGACAACATATATAAAAATAAGCGAGGAATTCAGATCATGCAGCTTTCTTTCACAGGGATGGCTGGACTAATAATCACACCTGAAGATTACTCTTTTAAAGTATCCGGAAGAATCCTCATCCTCCTGATGCTTCTATTCTCTTCTTCGCAGCTGATTGCACAGGAAGAGACCCGCCGGGAAGACAGTATGAAAAGAAAGATTATTGTGAAACACGCCGACGAGGGAATTGATGAAGCTGAAAAGGGAACCGGAAGAAAGCTTACAAGACTTCTTGGAAATGTAGAACTGGAGCATAATGAAATTACCATGAATTGCGACAGTGCACATTTCTATCCCGGAATGAACCAGGTACAGGCATTCAGCAGAATACACATACGCCAGGGTGATACCCTTCATCTTACGGGCAATTATCTCAATTATGACGGTTCCACTGAAATTGCATTCGTTGAAGGCGATGTTGAACTTATTGACAGGGAAACCCACCTTTTTACCAACTCGATTAATTATGATGTTACCAACAGGATAGCCCGATATACCTCAAATGGCAGGATCATTAACGGAGATAATACCCTTACAAGCAAGACGGGCATCTATTATGCCGAAGAGAAAACATTTCACTTCAAGGATAGCGTAAGGATAGTAAATCCTGATTATGTAATGATCGCCGATACCATGGATTACAATACCGTAACCGAGACGGCATTCTTCACCGGACCTTCAGTGCTTGAAGGAGACAGCATCTACATTTACTGTGAAAAAGGATGGTACGATACAAAAAATGATCTCTCCCGGTTATGGAAAAATGCTGTTATCGACAACAGAAGGCAGGTGATACGCGGAGATTCACTCTATTATGATAATAATATGGGTTACGGCGAAGCATTTGGCAGCATAAATATCGCAGATACCACAAACAATATTATTATCTGTGGCAATTATGCCTGGTATTACAAACAGCCTGAGGAGTTCCTTGTTACCGATAAGGCACTTTTCATCCAGATTTCAAACGGAGATTCACTCTTCCTGCACGCAGATACAATTACTGCCATAACCGTTAATGACACTACGGATGCAAGCTACCGGCTTATGCGGGCATACAGGGGATGTCGCGTGTTCGGGGAACAGATACAGGCAAGATGCGATTCCCTCGCTTATTCCTACAGGGATTCCGTGATTAGATTATACCATTATCCGGTTATCTGGAATGAAGAGAACCAGCTCACAGCGGATTCAATGGCAATATTTACCGTTAACCGTCAGACTGACAGAATGGAACTCTATAATTCCGCATTTGTGATAAGCCAGGTTGATGACCTGAGATTCAATCAGGTCAAAGGAAGAATGCTAACCGGATACTTCACAGATAACAAGATTTACAGAATAGATATTGAAGGTAACGGTGAAACAATATATTACCTGGTTGACGGTGATGAAATTGTAGGCATCAACAGGGCAAAATGTTCGAGAATTGAAATATTTGTTGAAGATGGTGACATAACTGAGATTTATGAACACCAGAACCCTTCAGGTATAATAGATCCCCCTGATCCTGACGTAAAAGATGTACTGAAACTTGAAGGCTTTGAATGGCTCGATAACCTGAGGCCTAAAAAAATGAGCGATATTTTCGAGAAATAATTTACCCGGTTAAAAATATTAAATACCGGTGTTAATATTCATCTTCATTGAAAAAAAAGTCATCCTTGCTTGGATAATCAGGCCATATATCTTCAATGCTTTCATAAATATCTCCCTCATCCTCAATCTCCTGCAAATTCTCAATAACCTCAAGTGGGGCACCTGACCTGATGGCAAAATCAATTAGCTCATCCTTTGTGGCTGGCCACGGAGCATCTTCCAATTTTGATGCTAATTCAAGTGTCCAATACATAATTTCCCTATTATATTAACCTGTTTTCTAAAGCTGCAAATATATATATTTTACTTAAAAAACAATACCTTATAAAAAGTTTTCGGAGATATCAGATAGTCCATATAACTTCCTCTATGTCAAGTTCTAACGAAAGAAGCCTGGCAAGCATGAATAAATAATCGGAGAGTCTGTTCAGGAACTTGTGAATAATTACGGGTGTCTCTTCCGACAAATTTAGCCGCAGGACAGCTCTTTCAGCCCTTCTGCAGACACATCTTGCTAAATGACAGTAAGATACAAGCTGATGCCCGCCAGGGATCAAAAAATCTTTAAGCGGGGGGAGCATTAGTTCCATTTTATCGATCTCCTTTTCCAGGACTTCCACCGATCCCTCGTCAGGGAAATATCTCTGCATTGAAGGGGAATTATTTTCGCATGCAAGAATGGCTGCACACCTCATAAGCTGATCCTGGATATAAACAAGGATCTCTTTTCTGGGCTCATTTTCCCTGTGATCGCGGAGAAGACCTATCCATGACGTCAGTTCATCAACGGAACCATAAGCCTCCACGCGAACGTGATGTTTAGGGATCCTTTTTCCTCCTGATAACGATGTTGTGCCATCGTCACCTGTGCGGGTGTATATTTTCATTCGAGAAACAGAACAGAAAGATTAAAAGAGAGCCGCGAAAGCTTTGTAACTATCAGGCTTTAACATACTTCTCATTGGGGACATCCTGTGCAACCTCACCGTCGAATAATCTTATTATTCGGGCCGCATGCTTTGCAATGTCTTCCTCGTGAGTAACAACAATTACAGTGTTTCCCTCCCGGTGTATATCATCGAGCAGGCCCATAATGTCGAGTGCTGTTTTGCTGTCGAGGTTACCTGTTGGTTCATCAGCAAGTATTATGGCAGGATTGTTTACCAGTGCCCGTGCAATGGCCACACGCTGCCTCTGCCCTCCGGAAAGCTCGTTGGGTTTGTGCTCCATCCTGTCGGCCAGTCCGACATGATCAAGAGTTTCGATCGCCAGCCTCTCCCTTTCAGCTTTTGGTATCCCGGCATAAATAAGCGGCAGAGTAACGTTCTCCAGTGCTGTATATCTCGGCAGCAGGTTAAAAGTCTGGAAGATAAATCCTATCTCCTTGTTCCTTATCTCTGCGAGGTGATCATCCTCCATTTTCGACACATCGGTTCCGTTCAGTATATATGACCCGCTTGTTGGTGTATCAAGACAACCAAGAAGGTTGAGGAGTGTCGATTTACCGGAACCCGAGGGTCCCATGATGGCTACATATTCATTCTTCTCAATATTGATTGTGACCGACCTTAATGCCCGGACAACAATAGTACCGATCTGATAATTCTTAACAATATCGTGAATTTCAATAACTCTGTTCTTCATGGCATGCTTTATTTGGATTTGCGAAAATAGATTAATTTAGTTAAATACAGAATAATTATATCTTAATTTATGTTAATACCTGATAGTGTAATATCCCCCGTTCAGACCCTTACTAAAGAACAGTAATCCCATACGGAAGATATCAATTGCAAGTGTAACTTTTTCCATTTTTATCACCTCTTTCCAGGCTGACTCCATTTCTTCCGACATATGGATATCATCAATTACAATAACAGTCTGGTCACCCGTGAGTCGGGCAATCTCCCTGCAGTAGCGCACCACCGGCTCTTTCCTGTGATTACCGTCAATAAAGACAAGTCCCGGAGAAGGCATCTCCTTCTTCAGACGAGGGACTACCTTGTCAAAAGGTTCGTTATAAATCTTTATGTTATCAATGCCTGCTTTCAGGAAGTTGGCAGAAGCAATTGCTGCTGTTGCACTGCATCCCTCAATTGTATGAATTGTAATATCTGTTGCAGAGGATGCCATATACATTGCACTGATGCCTAATGAGGTTCCCAGTTCAAGGATAGCCGGTTTACCGAATTCTGCCGAGAGGTTCGAGAGAAGAATCCCATATTTACGGGGTACAGATGAGTATCTGGCTATATCTGACACTTTCCTGATATTTGTTTTAACCCTTTCCGGTCCGGCTCCAAGATCATTAACACAAACTGATGCCGGAGAAGATAAAAGCTCTTTTCTTATCGATTCAATATTAAAGACAATAGCAGGATCGGTTTTATTCCTGAAAACCTTTGAAACAAGATTAAATACAAAAGGACTGTGAATCCCGTGCCCTCTTCGGTGACGTGCAAAGATAAAATATCTTATAAATGACCAGATTGCTGAATAATCCATTTACTTATCTAAAACCGGCTATTAGGACAGATTCGCAAAAATAACTATTTTTCGGATACATTTTTTCTGCCAATATCCGGCTGTTATGATAAAGGATTTTCTCGATACCGATATTACCTATTTGCAGGGGGTTGGCCCGAGGCGGGCAGAACTCCTGAGCAAAGAACTAGGTATCAAAACATTCCGGGACCTTCTTTATTATTTTCCTTATAAATATTACGACCGGACAAGATTTTACAAGGTTGCCGAGATAGATCCTGACTTCCCCTATGTCCAGGTAAAGGGATTCATAAAGGGATACTCTACTGAAGGACATGGAACAGGTAAACGTCTTGTCGCCGATTTCGGAGATGAGACAGCCACTGTTAAGCTTGTCTGGTTCAGGGGTACAAAGTGGATAACAGGCAGTTATGTTCCGGGTGTTGAGTATATAATTTTCGGAAAACCGGGGGTCTTCAATGGCGTAATAAATATAATACACCCTGAGATTGAAGCAGTAAGCAGAACCGATCAGAAGCTTCAGTCAGCCCTGCAGGCACAGTATGGCATGACAGAGAATCTTAAGAGCAATTACATTTCTTCCAAAACCATAAGCAAGCTGACAGGGACACTGCTGAAACAGATCAGGGTGCGGATACCCGAAACTCTTCCAGCCTGGCTCACTGAGAAGTATAAACTGATGGATTTTCATGATGCGCTCCATAAAATCCATTTCCCGGCCAGTTACGACGAAATGGAAAGATCGCGATACAGGTTCAAATTCGAGGAGCTCTTTTATATCCAGCTTAACCTGCTCAGATATAAATCGAACAGAAACAGGAAACTTAAAGGTTTTGTGTTTTCAAATATCGGGGACCTTTTCAACGGCTTCTACCATAACAACCTTCTCTTTTCTCTTACAGAGGCACAGAAGCGGGTAATGAAGGAGATACGGAGAGATCTCGGATCAGGAAAACAGATGAACCGTCTTCTGCAGGGGGATGTAGGCAGTGGCAAAACACTCGTGGCACTTATGAGCATGCTTATAGCAGCTGACAACGGATATCAGTCATGTCTGATGGCCCCTACCGAAATACTTGCCGGACAACATTTTAACACCATAACAAGATTTCTCAGCGGCATCGATATCGAAGTTAAGCTTCTTACCGGTTCATCCAGGAAAAGTCACAGGAAGGTTATTGAAGAATCCCTTGCTGTCGGATCTCTCAGGATACTGATCGGCACGCATGCACTTATTGAGGAAAATGTGCAGTTCAGTAATCTCGGTCTTGTAATAATTGATGAACAACACAGGTTCGGCGTGGCACAAAGGGCAAGATTGTGGGAAAAAAGTCTCAATCCGCCTCATGTACTGGTAATGACGGCTACCCCTATTCCGAGAACCCTTGCAATGACTCTTTATGGCGATCTCGATGTTTCGGTAATCGATGAGTTGCCTCCCGGGAGGATCCCGGTAAGAACAATGCATTTTACCGATCCGGAGAGAAACAAGGTTTACGGGTTCATAAGAAACCAGATTGCTGA
>Ga0068714_10006095_pt1 | contig 12433 bp, 8 predicted proteins | sample MTBNYHSulfiMetaG_FD_62988 | JGI IMG/M metagenome (GOLD analysis project Ga0068714, IMG submission 62988) | Enrichment culture microbial communities from rom New York Harbor, USA that are MTBE-degrading - MTBE-NYH (New York Harbor Sulfidogenic)... | ecosystem: Environmental > Aquatic > Marine >... | reverse complement strand
GTCAACTATGTAATAATCCTGACATCTGTTGTCATGGTTTATATTCTTGCCAAACTGATACATTTGCCGGCACTCCTTCTTGTTCTTGTTTTCGGACTGGCCCTGTCCAACAGCAAGCTTATGGAGAATACCATCATCAGAAAGTATGTTGATTTTGTAAAGTTCAGAAGCGATGTGGAATCCTTCAGGAAAATTCTCAGGGAACTTACTTTCATTGTAAGGTCTTTCTTCTTTATAATGTTCGGATATTATACGAGTATTGAAGGTCTTTTATCCCTTAACAATATACTCGTTAGTTTAATAATAACCGGCGGCATGCTTTTTATCCGCTGGATATTTTTAAGGTATGTTTTGAAGATGCCCTCATTGACCCTTGTCTTTTTTGCTCCCAGGGGACTTATTACCATATTGCTATTCCTTAGTATACCGGAGATCTCGAAAATACCTTTAATCAATGAGGAGGTTGTTACACTGGTGATAATTCTGACAATCATCGTAATGATTGTCAGCAATATGCTTTACAGGAAAAAACTTGAAACCCCGCCCATATTTGAAGAAATGATTCAACTGGATACAAAGAAAGACTCCGCACACAAATGACGGAGTCTTTCTTCAGAAAATTTATTTTGGTTCTAAACTGCGAGTTAGTATAAATCAGTTCGTTACCAGAACCGGCCTGCCCAAACCGATTTTCTCCAGACTTTTCAGCTGGGTGGCAGCATCGCCGGCAACAACGTAGTACATCCTTGAAGGATCAATATACTTCCTGGCCAGCTCAAGCTGTTTCTCAGCTGTCAGGCTTCTGACAAATGCTTCTTCCTGCTTTATATAATCATAAGGCAGATCATAGGCTGTCATTGTATTGAGCATTCCAAGAAGGCTGCCGATAGTCTCAAAACGTAAAGCATTGCTTTTTATCAGTGCCGATTTTGTAAAATCAATATATTCCTGAGGCATGCTTTCACGGTATTTTTCCATTTCGGTCTTGAAAATATCAACCGATTCAAGAGTAGCATTGGTGCCGACACTTGATGATGCCGTAAATGCTCCGTAATTCTTGGATCCAGAGAAATTTGAACGGGCGCCATAAGTGTATCCCTTCTCTTCCCTGAGAATAAGGTTGAATAACCCGTTAAAAGAACCTCCCAGCTTGTAATTGGTAACATATGCCGGATAATAGTCAGGATGAATTCTGGGTATTGAGGGAGCCCCGATTGCTATAACGGATTGCTTGGCCCCAGGCACATCAACAAAGTAGATCTGTGATTTTTCAGGCGGTCCGGGGATACTGAACCCGGGCATCACCACTTCTTTTGGCTGCCATCTTTGCGACAGGCTTTCCAGCGCTGCCTCAACCCTCGACTGGTCAACATCTCCAACAACCAGTAATTTTGCAACAGATGGTGAGAAATACTTATTATAGAATTCCTTAAGATCATCAATTGCTATTCTGCTTACGGTTTCTTCTGTGCCTGAAGCTTCAACAGCAAGGATATTATCCCCGAAAATAAGCTTGTTCAGGGTACGGGAAGCCAGATAATCAGGACTTGCTTCATTACGTTTGAGAGTATTAATAATCCTGCTTTTTGCCAGTCCGAACTGCTCCTCATCCCATCTTGGTTCAAGAAGCATCTCTTCAACCAGTTCGATGGTTTTTTCAAAATTTCTTGAAAGAGTACTTACACTTATGGTTATCTGTTCGTTCCCGGATGAGATCCTTATTGAAGCGCCAAGCAGGCCAATTGCATCTTCCAGTTCTTCGGGAGTTTTATTCTTTGTTCCCTCATTCATCATCGTTGCAACAAAACTGGCAAGACCGGCTCTCTCCATATCGTCAAGCAGGTGGCCTCCTTCAAGTACAAGCGAGTACTGCACCAGCGGCAGTTCGTTGTGCTCTATACCCCATATTTTAATTCCGTTTACCAGGGATCCGCTCCATGGGGTGGGGATTGTAACTTCCGGATCAGGTCCCACAGCAGGCATTATACTGCGATTGATCTTTGTGGGAGTTTTGACTATCGGCTCCTCGGTTAAAGATGTCAATTTTACTTCAGCGGCGGTAGCCAGATCTTCTTCCCTGACTCCTGCATCAACCGATCCTTCGGCAACCAGGTTAAGTTGTCCCTTTGGCACAAAACTTGTCTGAAGAAAGTCCTTCCCTTTAATATATTTATTATAAACGGCTTTAACATCATCCATTGTAACAGCCTGTATATTTGCAAGATCCTTTTTATAGAACTCAGGATCGCCGGTATTCATGGTATATTCCGCCAGTGTAAAGGCCTTACCCTGAACACTGGCAAGCCTGTTGTAGAAACTTGTTTCATATCCTGCTTTGATCCTTGTAAGGTCCTCTTCGGTGAAGCCCTCGTTTTCAAATTTCTCAAGCCCTTCAAAAATTGCCTTTTCAACATCCGTGAGATTCACTCCGGGATTTGCCATCACTGATATTCTGAAATATCCTGCCAGTTCCTGCGAGCTGTTGCCTGCCATTACACGGGATGTCAGTTTCTTATCCTTTACAAGGATGGTGTAGAGCGGAGCTTTCTTTGTATTTGCAAGAAGATCGCCAAGGAAGGTAAGTGCATAGGAATCTTTTGAATAACGTTCAACTGTCGGGAATACCATTGTCAGCTGGGGAGCCCTGGCAAAATTGTCTTCGTGATAAAGCCTTTTTGTGGAAGTAGCCGTCACAGGCATAGACCCTCTTTTTTCAATTGGTTCTCCGGCCGGGATTTCACCGAAGTATTTTTCAACCAGAGCCTTAACCTCATCTTTATCGATATCACCGGTAATCGCCATGTAGGCATTCGATGGCGAATAAAATTTTCTGTGAAATGCTTTTACATCATCAATGGTTGCATTCGCAAGATCTTCCATCTCTCCTATTACTGTCCAGCTGTAAGGATGTCCCTTGGGGTATAAGTTTTTAAGAATCACCTCACTTGTAAAACCGTAGGGTGCATTATCGTAGCTCTGGCGTTTTTCGTTTATTACCACATTCTGCTGATTAACAAAGGCTGCCTGTGTTACGGTATTCTCAAGATAACCCATTCTGTCGGATTCCATCCAGAGAACCATTTCGAGGGCGTTCTTCGGGACAACCTGGTAGTAGTTGGTGCGGTCCTGGCTGGTGCTCCCGTTCAGTGAACCGCCAGCTCCCTGAATATTCCTGAAGAATTCATCTTCGCCGACATTTTCCGATCTCTGGAACATCATATGCTCAAAAAGATGGGCAAAGCCCGTTTTGCCTTCAGTCTCGCGACTTGAGCCAACGTGATAGTAGATTGCCACAGAGGCTATCGGATCCGATTTATCTTCGTGAAGAACTACAGTCAGACCATTATCAAGTGTATATTTCTCAAAGGGTATTGAGAGGGTTGTCCCTTTTTCGCCTCTGCTGCATGAAAATGTAACCGCGGCAAGAATGACAACAATCAAAGAGATTGATTTTTTCATGATGATGCTATTTGATAGATTATGATTATGAAACACGAAATTAAGAAAAAAGATTCAAATCAATGATAATTTTTATAAAACCAGACGTGGTTACTATCAAACAAAGAAGCCACTGGGATCTGAGACGGGATTGCCCCGATCAGATGATCGGGGCGGACCCTTTGGGGGATGCTATCAAACAAAGTCGCCGCGTTGCGGCTCCATTTTTTATTTCCTTATCCCTCCCCCATGTAAACATGGTGTCGCGCTTCGGAAATAAAAAATGCCGCACTTTCGTGCGGCTTTGTTTGAGCGGGAGACGGGACTCGAACCCGCGACCCTAACCTTGGCAAGGTTATGCTCTACCAACTGAGCTACTCCCGCTGATTCAAGCGCCAAAAATAAGAAATTTTTTTCATCTGCAAAACAGAGAGGGCAAATGTTATCTCCTGACGGGACCCCATTCTATGAGACGGTCATTCTCGAAAAAGAGCCAGGAGTTCCTGTAGATCCACTCTTCCCTGATATTGTTGCCGCTGATGACACGATTTATTTTCTGTGGTACTCCCCAGCTGTCCTGTACCATTTCAGCTGTCATCCCTTTCCATATCTTACCTGCATCGAGCCTGGCTGCCATAGACGATCCGTACTTACCCTCAAGATAGGCAAACCTGCTGACCACCCTGCGGGGTTCCTGCCCTGCCGGTTGCGCCTCCTGAACATTGGCATGCTGCTGCACCTGTTGTCTCTCCGGAACCTGCGGTTCCTTAACATCAGCATGACTCCTGATAATGGAACCTTCATAACCTTTGTAAAAAACATACAGATAATCAGGATCCTGATTAAGTACCTCAACTATAGAATCTTTCGGAACTATAAGGATTACTGAAGTGAGATCACTGGGATCGGCAAAAAGCCTGCTGGCTGATTTTAAAACAGCCGTCACAGCCACATCCTGACCGCCCTGGTTGTTTCTCTCAAGATCCTGAAGGACCTCCGTTTTGCCGGTCTGAGCCCGCATCACACATAACATCATCAGGGAGATTGATATAAGTAATAACCTTTTCATGATAGCCGGTTTTTATCAGAAGAATCAAAAACTATACCATTTATGATCAACCTTCTGCTGTTTTGCGGATAATCATTAACCCGTCACGAAGAGGCAGTATAAGTTTCTCAACATTCCCTGCTGACCTGATCATATTATTGAACTCTGTTATGCCTTTTGTCTGAGGATCGGTACTCCCCTTTTCAATGGCTTTGCCTCCCCATAGAACATTGTCAGCCAGTATAAATCCCCCAGGCCGGACCTTCTCAATCACAAGCCTGTAATATTCAGAGTATTCTCTTTTATCACCGTCGATAAAAACAAGGTCAAACTTCCTGTCCAGATCAGGGATAATATCCTGCGCACGGCCTGTAATCTGGGTAATCTTCGATTCCAGACCGGCCCTGCAGAACCAGGAATGACTGAATCCGGTCAGTTCATCATCATGATCTATCGTGAAAAGCATACCTCCGGATCTCAATCCCTTTGCCAGACAGATAGCGGAATAGCCTGTGAAAGTCCCTATCTCAAGAACAGATTCCGGATTAATCATTTTTGAGATGAATTCGAGGATCCTTCCCTGGAGCCATCCCGAAATTCTGTTGGGATTAACGAACCTGATATGAGTCTCCCTGTATAGTTCCTCAAGGACCGGATCTTCAGGGGACGAATATTCCCTTATGAATTCTTCGAGCTGACGGCCAGGTATCATTTATATATAAGGGTTGATAACAAGGACGTTTCAAATATTTCATTTGCAGTCTCAAGCAGATCTGATGAAGAGATTTCATCAATTTTCCGGTAAGTCTCTTCGGGAGTGTCGATCTTTCCGAATACCAGCAGGCTTTTACCAAGACTCAGCATAAGGCTTTCATGATTTTCATAGCCTCTTGCCAGATATCCCTTGATCTGGTTCCTGGCCTTGCTAAGCTGAACAATGCCGAGCTTAGTGGTCCTCAATCTCTTAAGCTCTGACATTACTATTGAGAAGCTTTTATCCATGTTCCTGCTGTCGGTGCCGAAATAGACTGAAAAAAGCCCTGTTTCAAAGTAGGGATTGTAGCTCGATTCAACGTTGTAGGCAAGTCCGTTCTTTTCGCGCAGGGAGAGATTCAATCGGGAATTGAGCCCCTGACCTCCAAGGATATTGTTAAGCATAAACAATCGTATTCTCCTCTCATCTTTGAGATTATAGGCTATATTACCTGTTATGCAGTGATTCTGATAAGTGTTCTTCTCTTTTGTGATGGAGACCGGGCTGTACCTCCCGGAGGTCTCAGGTCTTGCTCCGCTGATCATTGGAGCCTTATCGGCAAAATGTTTCCGGAACAAATTCATCATTTTATTACCGGGTATGTTCCCGACCGAACAAAATACCATCTGATCGGTAAAATAGTTATTTGAAATGAAGCGGGAGAGATCCTCCTTCTTAAAACCTTTAACCGTCTGTGGTGTTCCGAGTATGCTTCTGCCAATTGGCTGACCTGCAAATATCATCTCCTCAAAATCATCGAAAATAAGTTCTGCCGGATTGTCAAGATAAGAGTTGATCTCCTCGATGATAACATCCTTCTCTTTTTCGATCTCCTTCTCCGGAAAAACGGAATTGAATGCAATATCACTTATGATCTCCACAGCCCGTTCATAATCGTTACGGATAAAAGAAGCATAGATTGCCGTCTCCTCCTTGGTTGTGTAGGCATTCAGCTCACCTCCCACATCATCGAGCCTGCTGAGAACGTAGTAGGCTTTTCTTTTTCGGGTCCCCTTGAACAGCATATGTTCGATAAGGTGCGCTATACCATGCTCTGCTTCTGTCTCGTTGCACGAGCCTGTGTTTATTATCAATCCGCAGTAAGCCACCATGCCGGGAATAGTATGATGGACAAGCCGTATGCCGTTGTCAAGCTGGTGAAAGGTAAGTTCCATTATCTGTTTTTGCCGCTGCAAAGGTAATCATGATTTAAAGCTGTTCCAAACCAGAAGTAAAATCCCTCAGTTAATCTGACTTTAAGTATTTGTTGAAATAGGATGGGGATGGGGATGGGTGTGAGTGTGTGTGTGTGTGTGTGAAAAAAGAGTGAGAGTGCTCGCTCTCGCTTCGTCCTCCGCAGTGGTAACGAAGGAGGGCTCCCATTCTCACTCTTTTTTATGTGGTGCCACCAGGAATCGAACCGGGGACACCAGGATTTTCAGTCCTGTGCTCTACCTACTGAGCTATGGCACCTCCTTTTCGGTGTGCAAATATAAATCTCATATTCGAGTACGCAAAACTTTAACCTCAAAATTTATCATTCATGGAATCCGCCTTCCATCTTTCCGAACTGAATAGCTTTTGTTTTCCGGCTTTTTTAATAACTTTAGTTCATTAAACTATAATATCATTCCTCATTTTATCACCAATATTACACGGTAATGAAAAAGTACTTTTTAAAAATCGCGGGATTTGCTTTCTTATTATTTGCATTATGCTGTACATCCCGGAAAGAAGATTTAAAGGTTAGTCATTTTGTCACCAATCAAAGGGAATTGACAGGCGTTATTACAATTTCTGATTATAGCGACAGTCTGAAAATAATGCAAATTACGGATGCTCATATAAGTATTGCTGACACAAATGAGTCTGATTTAATGAAATATGGTGACCGTATGCACAAAGCTTATATGGTCCCACGTAAACATTACTTGCAGGAATTCTATAAAACGACATTTGAATATCTGGATGATTTGCTGATAAAAGCGAAAAATGAGGATGTCGACTTGCTTCTACTAACCGGAGATATTGTTAATTTCCCATCGGCTCAATCTGTAAAATATGTCTTTGACCGTTTAGAAGAAACAAATATCCCATGGCTCTATATTTCGGGAAATCATGACTGGGATTATGAAGGGATGCCCGGGAATCCCGATTCTTTACGAAGAGCCTGGATGGAGAAGAGCCTGGCTCCACTATATCGGGGTCACAATCCTTTATACTATTCTGAGATTATAAATGGGATCAATTTTGTCGGCATTGATAATTCAACATACAAGATAAACGATGAACAGGTTCAATTTTTTGAAGAGCAATTATCAGGGGATGAGCCAATAATACTGATTAGTCATATCCCCTACAGTTTAAGCAAAAACCCCATTCAACCGGGGACAATTGCTCTTGTAGATCTGGTGTTATCAAATTCCGACAAGATAATCGCCATCTTTACGGGACATACACACAGGACATCATTTTATTTTACAGGAAATTTATGTCAATATACTTCCTTACCTGCCTTTCAGGGTGGGTTTTTTATTGTTAATTTCAAATCTGAACAACCCGTTAATATAAAAACTGACGGGCTTTGAATCGCCCCCCGGTTGCACCGTAGATTATTCACATTGGGCTCTTGCAGAGCAAACCAGTAAGAGTAAGCATTTAAGGGGAACCTGCTTGTAAGCGGACTTGCGTCACAAACGCTCTGTCGGTGTGTTGTGAAAAATAATGAGATAGCTGAAGAAGATGTTTCACTTTCTATTGCTTCTCCGGTGTCTCTGAAGCATGGAGCCTGCCTTCCATCTTCTCAAGCTGGATCCCTTTGGTTTCCGGCACAAAGAATCTGACCCAGATCAGTTGTAAGACCATCATTCCGCAGAACAAGCCGAAGATAAACTGAGGAGCCAGAGCTTCAGCCATCAGCGGGAAAACAAGTGTAAGCGACGCTGCAAAGAACCAGTGGGTAAAACTCCCCAGTGACTGGCCGAAGGCGCGCTGTTTGTTTGGAAATATCTCGCTGATGAAGACCCAGATGACAGCACCCTGGCCGACGGCATGAGCCGCTATGAATGCAAAAATATAGACCGGCACCATCGTCATTCTGCCTGATGCAAAGGCCCAGGCAGTAAGGCCTAATGAAGCTATGTATCCGAAAGAACCTATGTAGAGCAGTTTGCGCCGTCCCAGGCGATCGATAAGCCATAATCCCACAAAGGTGAAGATAAGGTTGGTAATGCCGATGCCTACCGACTGAAGCAGTGCTGTCTCCGATTCCAGGCCGGTCATCTCAAAGATCCTCGGTGCAAAGTAGAGGATGGCATTTATACCGGAGAGCTGATTGAAAAAGGCAATCAGAACAGCAAGAAATATCGGCCTGAGCAATCTTTTCGTGAACAGGTGCCGGGGCTGTTGTTTCTCATTTGCAGTTGCCTCTATCTCATCCAGAATAAGCGTCATTTCTTCATCACTGATTTCAGGATTGGTCTTCTTCAGGATATTCATTCCGCCGATCCTGTCCTTCTTATAGACTATCAGCCATCGCGGGCTCTCTGGTAAGAGGAAGCAGAGCAGGAAGAAAAGAAAAGCAGGAAATGCTTCCACTCCCAGCATCCAGCGCCATGCGTTTTCGCCAATTCCCCCGAGCAGTGAATTTGAGAGAAACGCCATTAAAATGCCAAACACGATGTTGAACTGGAACATACCGGTCAATCTTCCGCGGTATTGCGGCGGCGCTATTTCTGAAATGAACATGGGAGCCGCAACGGTTGAGATACCGATACCCAGTCCGCCAATGAAGCGGAAAGCCATGAATGAATATACCTCAGGGGCAAGAGCGGACCCTGTTGCTGATATCAGGTAAAGTATTCCCACCCAGAGGAGTGTCTTTTTCCGTCCGAAGAACTGTGCCGGCCAGCCGCCGATAAGCGACCCTGTAACCGTGCCCCACAAAGCCATGCTGATGGCCAGTCCGTGAAGGGTGCTGTCAAGAGACCAGAGCGCCTGAATCTTCTGCTCGGCGCCCGATATCACTACCGTGTCAAACCCAAAAAGGAAGCCTGCCAGTGAGGCCACCACCGCAGACTGATAAAGGAAACCTTTTTTGCTCATACATTTACACCGGTGATCAAAGTCTGTATTTACCGGGTAAAAGTAACCAATATGTCGAAATAAATTGTATTGTGCAGTGTTAAGAGTGATCCTTCACTGAACAACTCTGGCTATAAAATGAATGTATGAGTGTATTTAACCATGATTGTCCGGTTAAAGAACCCGGGTATCTCAGGTACTGAGATCGTTTTGGATACAGCTCTGAAATCGTTAAGCACCAGGTAGAAATCATTGCCTTCGCGCGGATTGTAGCGTAACCTGAAATTGGTTATCAGCTCGTCTTCGGTGTTGACATATTGTGTGAACAATGTAGCCGAGAGTTTTGTACTCAGCATGTATAGTGCTTTTATGTTCAATGAATGGATATTCAGTGAATTATCCGTCACTCGCTCCGGAAACCTGATGGCATTGAACTCATACCCTGCCGAGAGGTTAAAACTTGATGATATATTGAAATTTGTCTCCGCCTCAAAACCCGCCCTGTTGCCGTCATAAAACTGCCCGCCGAACAGTTGGCCTCTTACCGATATCATCCTTGAATCGGAAGTCCCGAATCTGCTCTCAAAGCCCAGAAAAGAATAATCACCAGCGCTGATAATGATATTTTCAGATAACGGGAAGTCATGCAGAACTCCTTCTTTCTGGTATTCCAGAGAGATCTCCAGGTGAAGGTTCTTCTTTGTATTGATCTCGAATCCCGGCGAGATCTGCATCGACTCCAGCTTTCCGTCTTCAAGCCTCGTATACCGGTCAGCCCTTATATTGACATTGTAGTTGAAGAGCTTTGAATCCTCCCCTGGTATCCATCCGTAAAGCATTCCCCCTCTGGCTCCCTGTACAGCACTGCGCCTGACAAATCCGACACCGGGATTGAACTCCTTTCCGGAATATGTATAATCAAAATTATATGCAAAGCCCTCTTCTGATCTCCTTTCCCAGCTTGCCAGAATAAAGGAAGGATCAAGAGAATTCAGCTTACTGCCTGCCTCGCTGTCGTAGGTTTGTGCCCATTTTATATTCAGGTAATCATCGCCATATACCCTGAAAATCCCGTCAAGTCCGTAGGCAAGGTTATGATCTCCGTTCATTCCTATCCGTGAAGTAAAGATCCCTCCAACATAGCTGTTGGGATTGATAACCTGACGGCGCAGTCTGAAGACTCCGAAATTTTCTGAAGGAGTATCCTCATGTTTTTCGGTATGCATATCCAGGAATCCCATGTCCCATTTACCCATGCGTCCCACAAGCCTTGCTCCGCCGTAAATCCTTATGGGTTCACCTCTTGAGATTCCAATCCTCCGGCTGTAAAAGAGATTATCCGAACGGCCGCCCAGACTAAAACCAAAAAGACTCGATCTCTCCTGAAAGAACATCCTCTTCTCCGGGAAAAAAAGTGAGTACCTTGTCAGGTTGACCTGCTGGTCGTCTGCCTCCACCTGTGCAAAATCGGTATTGGCTGTTAAATCAAGGGTAAGGTTGCTGTTAATGTTGTATTTAATGTCAATTCCGGCGTTGTATTTTGGATAGTCCTTTTTAACATACTCTGTTTCGGTATCATCTAATGACCAGTCACGGGTAAAGCCGCCAATGACATAAGGAGAGATATAGACAGGTCTGGAAGGTCTTGCTCCGTCGATCTCTATTTTCTGTGCCAGCGACGGTTTATTCGTTGCCATAAAACCATACCTGGGATCTATGGGGGGGTATGTGTTTGTTTCATTATTGGCACTGATATTTCTAACTATTATTAGTCCCATTCGTGCAATATCGTTCTCGGCCTTGAACTTGAGGCTTGAAAAAGGAATCCTCATCTCCGCATACCATCCGTTCTCATCCCTTGTAGTTTTTACATCCCAGAAGGTGTTCCAGCTTGTGTTAAGGGCCGACATGCCCGGACCTCCACTGCCAGCTGCGTCATTGGAGATTGTATAATCTGTCCGCAGGCCGGTAGGCGTAGTAAAGAATGCAAGAGCATTTTCATTGTCATTATATGTATCGAGAATTATCCCCAGGGCATCCTGGTCAAAAAGCATTTCGTCCCTTTTCTTCGTTTTCGCATAGATCTTCGAAGCATCTCTCATATAGAGACTGGCTCCGATCCACAGGAATTCATCATCGTAACCTATTCTCACCTCGCTCTCTTCAGAGGGCTGAGCCCCGTAATTGGGCTTATGCATTGTAAGTGGGAACATTTCAAGTCCGCTCCATGAGGGCTCCTTCGGTATACCATCAAATTCAACCGGTTGGATCAGTCTTTCTATCCTGATAATTTCCTGTGCATAAGAAGGATTTTGAAAAAGCAGGCACAACAATACCGGAATAAAACGTAAAATCCTGGTTAATAATCTTTTATTGCTATACGTCATAAATGATCAGATTTAATTTATAATTATCGCATTAAAAATATAGACACACTTCTGTATACAATTATTCCGCGGAAAATACAAAATTTAAAGCAGGGAAGGAGAAATTTCTTGTAAGCGGACTTCCGTCAGAGATGCTCTATCGGTGTGTTGTTAAAAATAATGAGATAGTTGAAGAAGATATTTAATCCGTGTGACTCAGATTTGAATTAATTTTCTTCTGCCGGGAGATTGAATCGAAGGTAAAATCATCAATAGTGAAAAAAGTGTCATCGGCTTCGTCTGCTATCCTGATATTTGAGCAGACTCCCCCAAACAATATCCGGATGGCACTTTCAACATTCTGTTTTAAAGGGGCATGTATCCAGGAAAACTCTTCAGGACCCTTTTCAAGTGATTTCTCTGTCTCTGTACGGTACTCTTCTTTTATAGTGTTGGCATATTCGTAAAGGTCGTCACTCGCCATCCATCTTTTCTCTGCCAGTGGGTTCTGACTCCTGTATTCATATATTTCAAAGAAATCCCACTCCAGCTTCCTGTTACCGAAAGACAGGAACCTGGGAGTAATGTTAGCCACTGAAAGTTCGTCTTTTAAAGGATCGTATCTGAATCTGAGTTCCTTACAATCAATGCCATATTTGGCTGTTAACATCACATAAAGACTTCCGAAGTATTTGATATTCCTCCCATCCAACGTTTCCTTCTTGCATACCGACCTTGTGAACC
>Ga0068714_10006094_pt1 | contig 12434 bp, 8 predicted proteins | sample MTBNYHSulfiMetaG_FD_62988 | JGI IMG/M metagenome (GOLD analysis project Ga0068714, IMG submission 62988) | Enrichment culture microbial communities from rom New York Harbor, USA that are MTBE-degrading - MTBE-NYH (New York Harbor Sulfidogenic)... | ecosystem: Environmental > Aquatic > Marine >... | reverse complement strand
AGGGAGCTTTTTTACGTGGAGAGCAGTCGAGGTTGCCCCTACAACTGCGGCATGTGTCCCTATATTGTGCATCAGGGAAGGCGCTGGCGAACCCGTAGTTGCCAGAGAGTGCTCGATGAGCTTACATACCTGCAAAACACAATAGGCACTCGACAGATTATCTTTCGCGACCCCAACATTATTATTGATAAAAAGCGGTTCGCGGACCTCCTCCACGGCATCATTGATAACCAGCTCTCCCTGGATATCACTATTGAGACTTCTCTGGAAGAATTCACCCCGGAGATATTAAGCTTGTGCCAGGAGGCTGGTGTAAGCCAGATCCTAACTGGCATTGAATCCGCCTCAGAGGAATGCCTTCAAGAGATAGGACAGGACCCACGTTACCTGGAGGATTTGAGGCAAAATATCTCCCTGTGCCAACGCTTAGGTATTCGAGTTTTTGGCTTCTACCTGGTAGGCTTTGCCAATGATTCCTGGAATTCTGTACTCAGGACACTGACCTTAAGCAAAGAGCTCGGAATAGGCGCACATTTCAACATAATCATGCCTTACTACGGCACACAAATTCGACAGGAAGCTTTAGCCCAAAACAGGCTTACCAATAACCACAGTTACCTAGATTACAATACAGAAACCTGTCTAATGCAAACAAGGTATCTTACCGCCCTGGATGTTCAATTGGCAGCAAAGTATATGACTTATGATTTTTATCTGGACTCTTTATTAAAGTCGGCTAAAAAACTTTTGTCGTGGAAGAACTGGCCGTCCGTCTTGATGCTGGTTGCTCGTATAGTGGCACGCTGGGGAAGTGTCCAACTAATACGCTTACAACTGGCCAAGGGAGGACTACCGACCCACATGCAGAAGGTAGAACTGAATGATGCACATGTCGAACAGACATGACCATCCATGCGTGAGCGTTATCATTCCAACCAGAAACCGTGTTGAGACCTTTTTACCACGGGCGGCAAAAAGCGTTCTTGTCCAGACAGAAGCGGACCTGGAACTCATTATTGTTGATGACGCTTCCACCGATGGCACGGCTGAATTTGTCAAGTCCTTGGGAGATCCAAGAATAAAGTATTTACAGCATAGCAAATGCGCCGGGCAGTGTGCTGCCAGAAACACCGGGCTGGAAGCCGCAAAAGGTGATTTCGTCGCTTTCCTCGATGACGATGATGAATGGATGCCACATAAACTTGAAGTCCAATTACGTGCCTTTGACGAGAGCCCTGAGTTTGGCCTTATATACTCAGGCTGGTTATGGGTCTTTCAAGAGATAAATACAGTCGAGAGAAAGAACGTACCTGATAAGAAAGGCCTGATACGCGGATACCATCGCTGGTTTCACAATGTTTGTGTTGATACTCTGATACGCACGGATCTCGTACGAGCCGCCGGTGGATACAATGAGGCTTTAGTTTGCTACGAACATACCGATCTCCTAATCAGGCTCACCAGACTGTGCCGTTTTGGCCATGTTCGAGATGTGCTTGCAGTCTGTTGGTCTCACCATGGAATTAGGGTAAGTAACTCCAGCGAGTGTTTGGCCAACGGGATAGACTATCTGCTGGCAAATTACCGAGATTTTATCAGGGTACATCGCAAAGCTTGGGCAGAGTTCAATCTTCGCCTGGGTGCTCTAAAGTTACAGGCATTATACGATACTGCTGACTCGCGTGAAAAACTTTTAGCCTCCGTGAAGGCGGAGCCTTTTCGTAAAACAGCGTGGGCCTATGTTTTAGCTTCGTTACTGCCGTCTCCCATGTTGCGGGGTCTTAGCCGGTATTTCTTTGTCGAACCAGATCAAGATTCGACTGAAATTACTGCCAAAAGCAACGAGCAATGTAACAAGAGTGCCCTCCTAAAGAGCTTTGGGTGGCACAATACTGGCGTACCTGCAAAGCGAGTTAGTGTTGCCGCTATAGTGGTCACCTATCTTCGAGAAAAACTCTTGTTGACAGCACTTGAGGCAATCGTGGGGCAGTCACGTCCACCAGATGCAGTTATTGTTATTGATAATGGACCTACAGGAGAAACTGAGGAATCTGTAAGAAGAAGGTTCCCCCAGGTCATCTACAGCCGCTTGGGAGAGAACAAAGGACCTGCCGGTGGGTTCGCAGCTGGACTGAAGATCGCTTATGAGCACGGCCATGACTGGTTCTGGTTATTTGATGATGATTGTCGGCCAGAAGGGCCTAACTGTCTTGAAGCACTCCTCGCACATCAAAGGGATCATCCGGCCCTTGGCATTATACGGCCGGTTGTAAAGGATCCTTCTACCGGAAACGTGGCAGGAGCAGGGCCATGGAGTGGAGCCCTTTTCAGCCGGGATGTTGTGGGCACGGTGGGCTTCCCGAAAGAGGATTTATTTTTTGGGAGCGAGGACATTGAATATGCTAGTAGGATTTTAAGACAAGGCTTTACAGTTATAAAATGTGAGGATGTCATTGTTTTTCACAATGTGCCCAGTAGAAGAACCTGGAGCTCCGTGATCAGGAAAGGGTATGTGGAGCCACCTTGGCGTCTCTATTATGAGGTGCGGAATCTGGTATGGTTACAGACACGTAGGCATCCATTCATCGGATTCTTGCGAAGCTTCAATATTACAACCAAAATTCTCATTCTTTCCATGCTATTCGGGAAGTTTAGAGTTACTCAGAGCTGGATGACACTAAATGGATTCATTGATGGGGTGATGGGGAGGCTTGGCCGAAGGGCGGGCTAATAATCCAACCAAGAGGTGGTTTGAATCGTGGCTCATACTTATAGGATTCTGCACGTTATTGATAGTTTGGGCATTGGTGGGACGGAGCGCCAGTTAATTCTGAACTTGGCAAATCTCGATCGTAATCGCTTTCAGAATTTCCTGTGCTACCTTTACCCAGTTGATGACCTCGCTGACGAAGTCAAAAACCTTGGCCTACATACTTTCTGCCTTGGGCTTAAGGGTAAAAGAGATTGGCTTTCTGGCGTTCGCCGCCTCATGAATTTCATAAAGACTATAAAGGTTGACCTGGTCCACACTAACCTGTTCGAGGCTGCTGTGCTCGGGGGGACAGCTGCCAGATTGTCAGGAGTTCCGGCAGTCAGTACTTTGACCCACCATGCTGACTCACCAGTACGTTTTTCTCGCGAGCTGTATGTAAACAAGTTCAAGCTAAGCTTGGCTAGATTGCTGACCAGAACAGCGTACAATATGTGCTACAACCATCTTATAGCCGTTTCAGAACCAACCAGAACCTCGTGGATCCACAGCTTCGGTATTAATGAAGCACGCGTGACGGTAATTCCTCGGGCGATTGGCCAGAGTCTATTACAGCTGGAACCCTCCTCCATAGTCAATGAAATTAAAACGGAGCTGTCTCTAGATGGCTGCTATCCTGTACTTCTTAATATTGGCAGATTGATACCTCATAAGGGACAGAAGTATCTCCTCCAGGCAATACCTCTCATCCTGAAAAATTTTCCCAGAGCCAAGCTCCTTATTGCAGGTGAAGGTCCCCTGAGAGATGACCTGGAGAGAATAAGTAAAGACTTGGGACTGGATGGGGTAGTTTCTTTTCTAGGAAGTCAAAAGGAAATAAAGAGACTACTTCAGACCTGCGATATCTTTGTATTTCCCTCACTTTCTGAGGGTATGCCGGGCTCTCTTTTAGAGGCTGCTGCCCTCGGGAAGCCCTGCATTGCTTCCAACATAGACCCCGTACGGGAAATACTGGAGGACGGTGAATCAGGTCTGCTGGTGGCTCCCAGTTCCCCTCAGGCTCTGGCGGAGGCTGTCGTCCGACTAAGCTCCAACAAAGAAGAGGGTGAAAACTTGGGCAGGCAGGCTCGCAACACGATAATGAGTAAGTTCCTTATTGAGAACAGAATCAAGAGCCTTGAAGCTATCTACATCAAGATTATCGAGAGAAAATAGCGAGAAATAAGAAATGACTTGTATCTTGCACATCATTGAGCGACAGTGTCACAGGGGAGCCGAATTATTTGCCAGTCAATTATCCGGCTCCTTAGCAGCACGCGGCTTTCATAATGTTCTTTGCAGTCTCTACAAGCCGGATACTAATGGCTTCACAATCGCGGAGCCAGTTGATTCTCTCATTATAGAAGCTAGGGAGATTGGTCTACTGGCTAAGGTCGGCTTTCAGCCTTCAATCCTGTTCAACCTAATCGATATCGTTCGCCAAGTTAAACCTGACATAGTACTTGCCCATGGGGCAGATACTTTGAGGTATACTGCCCTCGCCAGCCGACTTTGTCCCAGACCGCTAACGGTCTACAGAAATATTGGTATGGCCAGTTTCTGGAGCAGCAATCCGCTAAAAATATGGGCCAATAGGAAGCTCCTGGGGTGGGTCGATGCTGTAATATCGGTGAGTGATATCGCGCGTGAAGATTTCCTCGAATTCTATGGACTGTCACCGAACAAGGTTTACGCCATCCCCAACGCCGTTGACACAAAGAAGTACCAGAGTTTGGAACTTGGCCGGGAGCGGTTTCAGATGCGGCAGAGACTGGGCCTGAAAGAAGAGGATTTAGTTCTGATTTCTGTGGGTAGCCTGTCTTTCGAAAAGAACCACAGCGAACTCCTTACTCTGGTGAAAGAGCTACAAGAAAAGTCGCCCCACCTCCTTCTGATAGGGGATGGCCCTCTGCGGCGTGAGCTCGAATTGAAGGCTGATGAACTGCGACTGAAAGACCGCGTTCACTTTTTAGGCCTTCAGCTTGATATTGTCCCATTTCTGGTAGCTTCGGATATCTTCTTGCTGCCGAGTAAGTCAGAAGGAATGCCTGGAGCACTGATAGAGGCAGGCATGGCGGGGCTGCCAAGCGTATCCTTTGATGTTGGAGGCACGGGAGAAGTGATAGAGACCAACATCACGGGTATTATTGTGCCACCTGAAAACTACGATGAGTTTAAGATAGCCGTAACGTCTTTGATAGAGAACCCCCAAAAGCGACGGCAAATGGGTGCTCTGGCCAGAGAAAGGTATCCAGAGCAATTCGCGATAGAGAAGGTGGCCGCACAATACGAAGTACTTCTGCTCAAGTTACTGGCGGAGAGGGGAAAGAGGAACAATGGCCAGTCGTGAAAAAGTTATGTTGCTGATTAAAGGTTTGGGGTTGGGTGGTGCCGAAAGACTTCTGGCTACGGCTATTCCCTACCTCAACCGCGATGCCTTTGACTACGAGGTCGCTTATTTACTCGTCCATAAGAACGACCTAGTGCCGGAGTTCGAGCGCGCCAATATCCCAATCTTCTGTCTCAATTTGAAAATCGCATTTGACCCCAGAGGGCCTTACAGGTTGTGGCGTCTACTAAGAGACCGCAGGCCACGCATCCTCCACCTCCATCTCCCTTATACCGGTATTTTGGGACGGATAATTGGCCGGCTGGCTGGAGTGAAAGTCATCGTCTATACTGAGCATAGTGTCATGGGGGTGTATCACCCTCTGACCCGATTGTTTAATCTTCTGACCTACCCACTGAACAGAACCACTATAGCTGTGTCAGAGGAAGTACAGCACTCGATACTAAAGTACAGAATATCAAATGGAAGTAAGCTTCTCGTTATCCATAATGGTGTAGAGCCGAACAATAAAAGCGGCGACGAGGTATACCTGAAAAAGCTTAAGAAAGCCATGGGCATACCGGCTGCTCATCGAGTAGTAGGAAGCGTAGGCCATATTCGCCCCGAAAAGGGGCAGGAGTACCTGCTACGAGCGGCCAAGTTCGTAGTTGACCGCTGCCCCAGGGTTACTTTCGTAATCGTGGGCCGCGAGAAAGAGAACGGTGAGACCCGCCGCCTGGAAGACCTGGCGGCGACGCTGGGGATAAGGAAAAATATTATTTTCACGGGGTTCCGTCCAGATGCTATTGACTTGATGTCGATTTTCGACCTCTTTGTGCTCTCCTCTTTATATGAGGGTCTTCCCGTAGCTCTTTTAGAAGCTATGGCCCTGGGTAAGCCATCTGTCGCCACATCTGTTGGCGGGATACCAGAGGTAATCGATAACGGACTGGACGGATTCCTAGTGAAACCAAAAGACCCTGAAGAACTAGCCGCCAAAATCATTACTCTCTTAGAAATACCCGACTTGCGGAGGCGCATGTCTAAGATGGCAAAGCAGAAGATTCGCGAGAAGTTCTCGCTCCAGGACATGATTAGGTCTATCGAAGGGGTCTACAGTACACTGCGGAACGGAAGTGCGGAATAGGCCCGACTGGTAGGTTAGAGGAGGTCGTTATGCACCTGGATTTACTTCAATGGCTTAAGTGTATTCACTGCGGAGATTCAATGCTGGCTTGCTCGGCATTCAAGACAAGCGGGGACGGTGAGGTGGAAGACGGGTTGCTTCTTTGCCCTTGCGGGGCGAGTTATCCAATCATCAGCGGAGTGCCACGAATGCTGCCCGCGGAACTCAGCGAGCTAGTCGTAGAGGACCACGGCTGGTTCTTCAACCAATATGCAGACGTTCTTAACGAAAGATACGGAAGCGGAAATCATGGCTCCGCACCAGGCGAAGGTCAAAGCAGTGTCGTAAAGGACACTGCGCGGAGTTTTGGCTACGAGTGGACCGAGTTCTCACGGATGGTGGAACAATATGAGCGTAACTTCCAGCACTACTTTGAGGGGTACTCCCCCGACTTTTTCCGTGGTAAATTGGTCCTCGATGCCGGCTGTGGCCTGGGACGGCACAGTTACTATGCCGCCAGGTATGGAGCTGAAGTTGTCGGCATTGACCTCAGCCGAGCCATCGATGTTGCGTATCAGAATAACCGTGCCCATACCCGGGCTCATTTCATACAGGCTGACCTGTATCATCTGCCTTTGCGAACCGGGTTATTTGATGTCGTGTACTCCCTTGGCGTGCTGCATCACTTACCGAACCCTGAATCGGGTTTTCACGAAATCCTGAGATACCTTAAGGACGAAGGTATGATGCTGATTTACGTCTATGGAAATCTTGAGGACGCTCCAAGCTGGCACCGGGCACTGCTGGCCGCAGTCACCGCGTTTCGCAAAATAACCACGCGAACGCCGCATCCTCTTTTGAAGAGGTTCTGTGTTGTCTTTGCGGCCTTATGTTATGCTGGGCTGATTACTCCAGCCCGGCTGCTCAAGAAATCGGGCAACCTGCGGCGGGCAGCCGAAATTATCCCGCTCCACGGTTACTCTGAGTCTCCCTTCTACGCAATCTACAAAGACACGTTTGACCGCTTTTCGGCCCCTCTGGAGCGGCGCTACGGGCGGAATGAGGTGCTCGAGTGGTTTGTCAAAAATGGTCTTTCCGATCTGCGTGCCCTGGGAGGTAGTGGGTGGCGTGTCTCCGGACGGAAGAACAGTGTGGCCAGGTTGACTCACGGAACTACACAGACAATAGATGCACCCGATGAACAGCATCTGGCCAAACATGGAAACATCTGATAAATGTATATTTCAGTGCCAGCAAGTGGCAAGCTTGTGTTAAGAAAATGTGTGGCATCTGCGGACAATTCAATATAAAAGAAAAAGTGGAACCTTCCCTCATCGAAGGGATGTGTACTGCACTGGCCCATAGAGGTCCGGATGACTGGGGAGTTTACGTCAAACCTTCAATCGGCCTGGGCAATCGGCGCCTAGCTATCATAGACCTGAGTGCGGCTGGTCACCAGCCTATGTCAACCGCATCGGGCAGGCTATGGATTACCTATAATGGAGAGGTCTATAATTACAGAGAGCTCAGGAAACAGCTTCAAAGCTATGGCTACCGATTTGAAAGCAATACCGACACCGAGGTTGTGCTCAACGCCTATCATAAGTGGGGTCCGGATTGTCTACGCCGATTTAACGGAATGTTTGGCCTGGCTATCTGGGACGAAGAGGAGCAACGACTATTCATTGCCCGTGACCGATTAGGCATAAAGCCCCTTTATTATTATTTCGATGGAACCAAAATCATCTTCGCTTCAGAGATTAAGGCTATTCTGCAAGACCATCAGGTATCCAGAGAACTCGGAGCCGAAGGGATTCTCAACTATTTCACCTTTGGGCACTCTATGGCGCCTAACACCATCTTCAAGAACATTCATAAGCTTCTTCCAGGTCATTATCTGACTTGTGTCCCGGCCGGTGGGGCCAAGCTTCAGATGGAAATTCAACGCTACTGGGCACCACCCGTACCGCAGCCAAGCGAGGACGCTGGTGAGAAGTACTATACTGAAGAGGTTTATCGCTTGCTCATGGAATCCGTCCGTAAACGGCTTATTTCGGATGTTCCTCTAGGCATGTTCCTGAGTGGCGGTATCGATTCCAGCATTATCACCAGCCTGATGAGTTCTGTAGATCCATCTCAGGTCAAAACGTTTTCTATAGGATTTCCCGTTGGAGGCACGGCTTTTAACGAACTCGATGATGCCCGACTCGTCGCTCGTCACTTTGGCACCGAACATCACGAGCTATTGCTGGATGAAAAAGACCTGACTCAAGCTCTACCAGATTTAATCTACCACTATGATGAACCATTTGGAGATTCGGCCAGCTTCCCTACCTATTTACTGTGCAAATTTGCCAGGGAGAAAATCACCGTAGCTTTAAGCGGTGAGGGTGGTGACGAGATTTTTGGAGGCTACCGGAGATATGTTTTAGAAAACTTATTCGCCCGTTATCCAGTGTTAGTTGGTTTACTGAACAACAGGGTGGTACAGAAATCATTTGTCAACCTGCCCAAGTTTGGCCGGTGGCAAAAAACGCTGACGGCAGCGGGTACACAAGACGATGCCGAGCGCTATGCGAGCTGGTTATGGATATTTAACAAGGAGATGAGAGCTGAACTGTTCGGAGAGCATACTCTCTATGAATTACAGAATTTCGATCCCCTGGATGTATATCACCGCCTCTATAACCGAAACGGTAACGAATGTGTCGGCCGATTGCTTCATATTGACCAGCAGACGTGGCTGCCAGATACATATCTGGAGAAGGTGGACAAGGCAAGTATGGCGGTAAGTCTGGAGGTGCGTGTTCCATTTTTAGACCACGAGCTACTGGAATTTACGGCCACAATCCCGGCTAAATATAAAGTTAGAGGTCTGGCCACCAAATATATACTTAAGAAGGCCTTTGCCTCTCAGCTTCCCGATAAGACTCTGCGGAAAGGCAAACACGGCTTTGCCGTTCCTTTAGAACCCTGGCTCGTTAATAAGCTGGGAGGATTCGTACAAGAGGTCCTTTTTGATGAACGAGCCCGTACTCGAGGTCTGTTTGACCAGGATTATGTAAAGAAGCTGTATCGCTGGCACGCAGAAGGCAAGGGACTCTATCACCGCCATCTATGGCTACTCATTGTCTTCGAGCTATGGTGCCAGAGATTCCTAGATGGCAAATACGCATCAATGTCATTACCAGGCAGTAGCAATCATGTCAACGGAATTTGAAATTCGAGACTATCAACCAGAGGACGAGAGCTCAGTTTTAGCTTTAGTCCAGCGAGGCATGGGTGGCGGCCCGACCGGTACACGAGATGAAATCTTCTGGCGTTGGAAACACCTGGATAACCCCTTCGGACGCTCCCTCGGACTTGTGGCTACTAACCATGCAGGACAACTCGTTGGATTAAGGATATTTATGCGATGGCGCTTCACCACAGGAAACACGACAGTCAGGGCTGTCAGGGCTGTTGATACCGTAACTCATCCAGAATACCGACGCTATGGGGTCTTCTCAGCCCTGACCAATAAGGCTGTGGAGCAAGCTAAAAACGAGGGAGTTGACCTCATTTTCAATACACCTAACAACCAGGTTCTGCCCGGCTATCTGAAGTTGGGCTGGAATTATGTTTCTGCTATTCGACCTCTGGTGAAGGTTCTTAACTACCCCCGCTTTGTGGCCGGACTTCTCCGCAGTCGAAACAAACGTCAATCCTCACAACAGCTTTCCGGCGAGCAGATTTTCCGACACAGGCCAACCTCAATGGAAGAATTCCTGAGCCACTCAGAAGCACTAGAGGAGCTATTACATCACCATAACCAAAAAAGAGACGGCAATCTGTTCACCGACCAGTCTCTGAACTATCTGCGCTGGCGCTACTCTGAGTATCCCTATGCCAACTATGCGGTCTTACCTCAGGAGAAGGATGGAAAGATATCAGGCATCATCATCATGCGACCAAACGCCCGCTTCGGCCTGAAGGAGGCCGTCCTGGATGAACTGCTACTACATACACCTGACGAGGACCTGGCCTTCTCCCTTCTGAATGACATGAAGAGATATGTAAGTGCTGATTACATAATCGCTTACTTCCCCCACGGCTCCTTTGAGCGACACATCCTGCGCAGGTATGGCTTCCATCAGGTGCCCAGGGATAGCATGAACTTTACCGTAAACGTACTCTCTTCACATCTTCCATGCAATCCAATAATCCTGGAAAACTGGGGGCTCAGCCTCGGTGACCTGGAAATATTCTAACGACCGCAACCACCTATCAAAACTATGTGCCCATGTTGAATGCATCAGTATTGCGACCCCTATTGCTCCTCCCTCTCATTCTCTTAGCGGCTTTAGCCGGGGGTATAGGCTTATTTACAGCCAGAAGCAACTATGATTGGCAGGGGCTGATTATCGTGGTCGCAGCTGTGGGAATTCTGTCCATTTTCCTGATACCACGTCTAGCCAAAATAGAAGCGGGAGGTTTCCTGTTAAGAATTCTAGCCTGCGGCCTGGTGTTAAAGCTTGTCTTCGCCATGATACGTAGCTGGGTTGCTTTTGGCTTATACGAAGGCATTGCTGATGTCACTGACTACGATAGTTTCGGGACTATCATTTCACAACACATCTGGAGAGGGGAATTTGACCAGGTAGCACCTTTTCTGGAAGGAGGCACCAACTTTCTCAATTTCTTTACCGGTGTTACCTATTCTATAATCGGTCCTACCTTGTATGGGGCTTATATCGTATATGCTTTTCTCGCCTTTCTGGGTAGTTACTTTTTCTACAAGGCTTTTCGGCTAGCCGCCCCTCAAGGTAATTATAAGCTTTATGCTATCCTGATCTTTCTCTTTCCATCAATTCTCTTCTGGCCGAATGGCATAGGAAAAGACGCCCTTATTTTCCTTTTTATAGGTCTCTTCGCTTATGGCAGCGCTCAGCTGACCAGGGACCGGTTACAGGGCCTGATACCATTAGCTCTGGGAACGCTGGGAGTACTATTAATCCGTCCACACATTGCTACCATGCTGGCCATTGCACTTGTGCTCGCCTTTTTGGTTCGCGGGGTTGGGAAACGGGGTGTTCGTCCGGCAACTTATATTATAGTGCTCCTTGTAGTTTCAGGGGTGGTCTGGTTTTTAATACCGATCGCCATGGCTTTCGTAGGTTTAGAGAAATTATCTCCAGATGAAGTATTCAGCGCTTTACAGCTGCAGCAAAGCCTGACGTATCAAGGCGGATCAGCCTTTCAGGTCATGGACATCACGAAACCCTGGACATTTCCTATGGGTGTAGTCACCCTTCTCTTCCGTCCTTTCCCCTGGGAGGCCCATAATTTTCAAGCGCTGGTTCAGAGCTTAGAAGGGGTGCTGTTTATTGGTATTGTCCTGTGGCGCATCAAGAGTATAGGCAAGGCGTTAGCCGCCTCGATTTCCAACACCTATGCACGGTACCTCCTCATTTACATCATAGTCTTCGTTTTCTCCTTCTCCATAATATCAAATTTCGGCATCCTGGCTCGAGAGCGAAGTATGCTATTACCCTTCGTATTCATGCTCATCGCCTACACCGGTCCAGTTGCTCGTACTGAGAGCAAACCAGTTGAGAGCCAACCAGAGGAGGCCATAGCTCTATGCAAGGCATGAGAGAGCGAGGGGCATTCTTACTTTCCATAGACACGGAGCTGGCCTGGGGTACAGTACATCTCGGGCAAGTCAAGCGTTATCAAGCCCAATATGCAAGATGCCGGGAAGTCATCAACCGACTTCTAGAGCTGATGGAAAGGTACAATATTCGAACCACCTGGGCAGTAGTAGGTCACCTGTTTCTCGAGGAATGCCACCCCGTTGACGGGATTAAACACCCGGAGATAATCCGACCCAGCTATCAGTGGTCCTCCGGTGATTGGTTTTCCACAGACCCCTGTACCCAACTGGAAGCTGCACCTGAGTGGTACGGGGCAGACATCATGGAACGGATTTTCTCTTGTAAGGTGGCGCAAGAAATTGGCTGCCATACCTTTTCTCACATCCGCGTGGGGGACCCCGGCTGTAGCCCGGAATGTATTGAATCGGAATTGAACGCCTGCCAGGAATGGGCAGAGAAGATTGGAGTGAAGCTTAGCTCCCTTGTCTTTCCGTGGAATTCCGTGGGGCATCTGGACAGCTTGCGCAAATACGGCTTTATTGCTTATCGTGGCCCGTCTTCCAGCTGGTTTGCTGGATTGCCGATTCCCCTGCG
>Ga0068714_10006093_pt1 | contig 12436 bp, 10 predicted proteins | sample MTBNYHSulfiMetaG_FD_62988 | JGI IMG/M metagenome (GOLD analysis project Ga0068714, IMG submission 62988) | Enrichment culture microbial communities from rom New York Harbor, USA that are MTBE-degrading - MTBE-NYH (New York Harbor Sulfidogenic)... | ecosystem: Environmental > Aquatic > Marine >... | reverse complement strand
CAGGGTCACTGGACCTGGCAGCGCTGGCAGGGGTGTGGAACCGTGGGAGCGTGATCCGGTCCTGGCTGCTGGAACTGGCAGAGAATCTTTTTTCAAGAGAAGGGTATCTTTCGGACATAGAGGGATATATCGGGGATTCGGGCGAAGGGCGTTGGGCTGTCCAGGAGGCCATGGAGACGGGGGTGGCCGCGCCGATCATGACGGAGTCCCTCATCCGTCGGTTGCGGTCGCGCAATCCTTCGCCCTTTTCCGATAAAGTTGTGGCTGCCCTGAGAAGGGAATTCGGTGGCCATGCGGTCCAGCCTGCATCACAGGAGAGGGATGCCGATGACCCGCGGAGTTGAAGCGCCTCCCGCGGATTCGCTGGAGCCGGGGACTGCCGCGGTTTCCTGTCTGTCTACGCGGCCTGCCCACAACACGAATCGGCCGGAACCCTGCACCTTCGTCATTGTAGGCGCCTCCGGCGACCTTACCGGACGCAAGATCGTCCCGGCCCTTTTTGATCTCTACCGCAAGGCGGAAATGCCGGACCTGTTTCGCGTAACGGGGTGTGCGCGGACCCATTTGAGCGATCAGGAATTCAGGGATAAAATGCAGCAGGCCCTGGAATCAAAGGTTCATTCCGATAATCGGGCCTGGAACGGATTTGCCGACCGGCTTGAGTACCGACCTGTTGATTATGGCGATGTATCCTCTTTTTTGGCCTTGATGGAATTTCTGAACAGAGAGAAGGGGCCTGAAGGACGCAACCGGATCTTCTATTTGGCCATCCCGCCATCACTGTGCGAGTTGACGGTCAAGATGATCGGAGAAGCGGGCCTTGCGGCCGAGGGGACAGATACATGCGGCTGGTCCAGGATCGTGATCGAAAAGCCGTTCGGGCACGATCTGAAAAGCGCTGCATCCCTGGACAGGCGTCTGCACGAATACTTTCAGGAACATCAGATCTTCAGGATGGATCATTATCTGGCAAAGGAGACGGTCCAGAATACCCTGATGTTCCGTTTTGCCAATGCGATCTTTGAACCCCTGTGGAATCGACGGTATGTGGACAGCGTCACTATCCGGGCCTTGGAGACCGTGGGGGTGGAACACAGGGCCGGATACTACGAGCAGGCCGGAGTCCTTCGGGACATGTTCCAGAATCATATGATGCAGCTTTTGGCCCTCATGGCCATGGATCCCCCATCGGCCTTTGAGGCCGACAGGGTCCGGGATGAGAAGGTGCGGGTGTATCGCAGCCTCAGAGCGTTTCCGGTGGGCAGGTTGAATGATTATCTGGTTTTGGGCCAATACGGGCCGGGAAGGGTGAATGGAAAAGAGGTCCCGGGCTATCGGGAGGAGCCGGGCGTTCGCCATGATTCCCTGGTCCCCACCTTTGCCGCCATGAGGGTATTTATCGACAACTGGCGGTGGCAGGGGGTTCCCTTTTACCTCATTTCAGGCAAACGCATGGGGGAGAAACTGACCGACATCAGCATCCGGTTTAAGGAGGTCCCCCATTCTCTTTTTCGAGATGTCCTGGGGGGGCGCATCACTGCAAACACATTGAGCATGGGGATATATCCGGATGAGCGTATCTCCCTCGTATTTCAGGCCAAGCAGCCCGGCCCCCGTGTGGCCTTGACGCCCGTCACCATGGATTTCCAGTATTCCCAGGCCCAGGGGGATGCCCTGATGGAGGCGTACGAAAAGCTCCTCCTGGACTGCATGTTAGGGGATCAGATGCTCTTTTTGCGCCAGGACAGCGTGGAACTGTGCTGGTCTTTTTTAACCCCCATTCTGAACGCCTGCGAGACATGCAGCGACCGCTCGGAAACACTGTTGTTTTACGAGGCAGGCGCCCTGGACGCCGAGGCTGTAACCCAGCTGAACCTGACCCGGATGGCCGCCGGTTGAGCCAAATGGCATCGGTATGAGCGCGGATCGAGACCATCCCATGCAGCCTTCCCGATTCCTGGTGGAAAATATGGAGCTTTTGCCCAGGGGCCGGGTGCTCGATTTGGCCATGGGGTACGGCCGCAATGCCCTGTTTCTGGCGCAGGCCGGTTTCCGCGTGGAGGGGGTCGATATATCGCCGAAGGCGGTGGCCGGGTGCTTGAAGGCCGCAAAAGCGGCAGGAGTGGGCCTGACAATCCAGACGGCAGATCTGGAGAGCGGATCTTATTCCATCCTGGCGGGGGCGTACGATGTGATCATTTGCTTCAACTATCTCTACCGACCCCTCATCCCTGAAATTAAGAAAGGCCTTCGCAGCCGGGGGATGGCGGTATATGAGACCTTTATCGTGGACCAGGCCCGGTTCGGGAGGCCCAGAAATACGGATCACCTCTTGGAGCATAACGAACTGCTGGATCTTTTTGGCGACTTCCGGTGTCTCCGGTATCATGAGGGGGTTATGGAAACCCGCAGGGCCGTTGCAGGCATCATCGCGCAAAAGCCTTAACCAAAGAGGAAAAGGAGAAAAATTGGATAGGCAGGTCGATCATGCAGCAAGGCCGGGAGGCCGTCGACTCAAGGCAGAAGTCCGCCGTGTACTGACCTCCATGGATATGGACCGGGCATTGGATGTGCTCTATCAGATGCCGCTTCGCAGGGTGATCAACCCCCTATTCTCGTTTTTGTACGCGGGGGACGATCTTCTTCGGTGGAAGGCCATCACGGCCCTGGGCCGCGTAACCGCGAGGCTTGCCGAGACAGACATGGAGGCTGCCCGGGTCGTGATTCGGCGCTTCATGTGGAACCTCAACGACGAGTCAGGAGGGATCGGCTGGGGGTCTCCGGCGGCCATGGGAGAAGCCCTGGCCTGCCACGAGGGGCTTGCCCGCGAATTTGCTTCTATACTTATATCTTATGCAAGAGAGGACGGGAATTATCTGGAATACGAAATGCTTCATCCGGGCCTTCTATGGGGGATCGCGCGGCTTGTTGGCGCAAGCCCCCGCCTGGTTCAGGACGCGGCCTTTCATTTCCTGCCCTACCTCGAATCGAAGAATCCCGCGGTCAGGGGACTGGCCGCACGCATCCTGGGCCTCTTGAAGGCCAGAGAAGGCCAAGACAGACTCGCGCCCCTTGTGGATGACAAGGCCGTGTTTCACATCTGGGAAGACAACCGGCTTGTGAAGAGACAGGTGGGCCAAGAGGCCAGGGAGGCCCTGACACGTCTGTGATGCGAACCTGAACCGGTCTGTTGCCTGTCGTGCATATTTCCATTATGCTTGAGTCTGGCTGCTGTCAAAGGCAGGCCCCGCCGGGTCGTTCAAGGCCCTGCAAACAATGGCGCTGAACCATGACTTATCCCTTCGAAAAAATACCGCCCGAGCTTCTTGACGCGCTTCTGGAAAACCCCCACGAATCCCAGATCCTGGTGGACCGGGAGGGGATCATCCGCTTTATCAGCACGCATACCGAAGAGTTCTATGAGATGTCCCAGGAGGATGCAGCAGGCCGGCACATCCTGGAAATGAATCCGGAAAGTCTGCTCCCCCGGGTGATCGAGACAGGCAGGGCCGAGGTGGGTCGTGTCATGAAGATGGGCGGCAAAGAAAGGATCGTGGCGCGCATCCCCCTGAAGGACCGCAGCGGGAGGATCGTGGGCGCGGTAGGCAAGCTCATGTTCTGGCACATGAACAAGGTCAAGGATTTAGTGCGGCAGGTGGAGATTTTGGAGGACCGGCTGGACTATTATCAGAAGGAACTCCAGGCGATTTATTCGGACTGGTTTGCACTCGAACGGGTCGTGGGAGAATCGCCTGCCATGCGCCAGGCCAAGGCCGTGGCAGCCCAGGCCGCAACGTCAGACCTCCCGCTGCTCATCACCGGCGAGACCGGCACAGGCAAGGAGATATTCGCCCATGCGGTCCACCAGCTTGGACCCCGGCGCAACAAACCCTTTGTCAAGGTCAACTGTGCAGCGATTCCTCAGGAGTTGTTTGAGTCGGAGATGTTCGGGTACGAGGCCGGGGCCTTCACCGGGGCGAACCGAAAAGGGAAACCCGGCAAGTTCGAGCTGGCGGACGGGGGCACCATCTTTCTGGACGAGGTGGGGGATCTGCCTCTGCCCATGCAGGTGAAGCTGTTGCGGGTCATCCAGGAACGGACAGTGGAGCGTCTGGGCGGGACCCGGACCCTGAGTCTCGATTTCCGCGTCATTGCCGCCACCAACCGGGATCTGAAAGCCCTGATTCGTAAAGGGCTCTTTCGGCAGGACCTTTATTATCGGCTCAACATCTTCCACCTGGAAACCCCGCCCCTCAGGTCCATCCCCGAGGACATCCGGCGCATCGCCTACCACGTCCTCTCGGAAATCGGAAAGGAAAGAAAAATCCGGATAGGCCCGATCACGCCTGAGGCCATGTCTCGATTGATGTCGTTTCCGTGGCCGGGCAATGTGCGGGAACTCAGGAATGTGCTGGAGCGGTCAGTGGCTGCGGCCGGCGAAGGTCCGTTAAAGGAGGGGCATCTCCCCATGGACCTGCTGGAAGAGGCCCCTGGGGTCATGCATCATGAGAGTCGGCCCGGCCCCTTGCGAAAAGAAATGGGCCTGGCCGAGCGCCGCATCATCGAACAGGCCCTGCGCCATGCCAAGGGCAACCGGAGCGAGGCTGCGCGGATTTTGGGCATCCACCGTACCGGGCTTTACCAGAAAATGCGTGCCCATGGCCTGGTATGAGGGTAGGGTTGTACAGACATCTAAACATGTCGATTTATTTCTACATCCGATTCAAAAAACCTTCCATCTAATATAAATAATAGATATTGTTAGCTAAATTAAGCAATTGGCCTGCTGCGATCTGTCGATATTTTTCTACATACTTATCCCCGTCCACGGATTCCGCGCCTGATTCCAATTGTCAATAATCAACATAAGTCTTATTATTTCAAATTGTTATGTACCTGTCTCGCGTTGGCGGCATGGGCATTGCAAAACTTTAACCCATCAGTCTCTGACAGATAAAAACAATTGGCCAGGGCGCCTATGAATCTCTGACCACGTCAATCCGATTTATCCAGATGCAGGATATCGCCCATGGATTATGAACTTCCCGAGGCCATGCGCCTCATGGTGGATACGGTCCGCCGTTTTGTAAAAAAGGACCTGGAACCTATCAGTCAGAAGGTGGAGGAAGAAGACCGCATACCGGACAACGTTGTTCAGACCATGCGGGAGCTGGGGCTTTTCGGGCTCTCTATCCCCGAGGCCTACGGCGGTCTGGAGCTGGGGGTCCTGGGGGAATGCCTGGTGTACGAGGAACTCTCCAAGGTCAATGCCTGTTTCCGGACCCGCATCGGGACCAACAATGGGATTGGTTCCCAGGGGATTGTCATCGACGGGACTGAGGAGCAGAAACAGACCTATCTTCCCCGCCTGGCCTCGGGGGAGTGGATCGGTTGTTTTGGCCTGAGCGAGCCGGAGGCAGGCAGCGATGCGGCCAATGTCCAGACCACTGCCGAACAAAAAGGCGACGTATGGATCCTGAACGGACGCAAGCACTTTATCACCAACGGCGATATCGCTGATCTGGCGACGATTTTTGCCGTTACCGATAAGTCCAAGCGTGCCAGGGGCGGCATAACGGCCTTCCTGGTGGAGAAGAGCTATCCGGGCTTTTTCGTGGGCGCCATTGAACGGAAAATGGGAATGCGGGGGAGTCATACCTGCGAATTGATCTTTGACGGCTGTGAGGTGCCGGTGGGGAACGTCGTCGGCGGGTCGTCCATGATAGGGCACGGTTTCAAGACGGCCATGAAGGTCCTGGACAAGGGCCGCCTGACCATGGGGGCATCGGCCCTGGGTTCGGCCCAGCGGCTGCTGGAACTCTCTCTGGACTATGCCAAGCAGCGGGTCCAGTTTGGCCAGCCCATTGCGGACTTTCAGGCCATCCGTTTCATGCTGGCCGATATGGCGACTCAGATCTATGCCGGCCGACAGATGCTCTACCATGCGGCATGGCTCAGGGACCAGAAGGGGACGGCCGTAATTAAGGAGGCCTCCATGGTGAAGCTCTTCTGCACCGAGATGGCCGGTCGCGTAGCGGATGTGGCTGTGCAGATCCACGGCGGCATGGGATACATGAAGGACTTTCCTGTGGAGCGATATTACCGAGATCTGCGGCTTACCCGAATCTACGAAGGGACCAGCGAGATCCAGAGGCTGGTCATATCGCGTGAACTTTTGAGAGGAAAATAGATAATGGGCATCAACAGCATCTTTATTATGGGAAGCGGGCTCATGGGGGCCGGAATCGGCCAGGTATGCGCCCAGGCAGGCATCCAGGTAACCCTCTGCGACGTCTCGGATGAGGTCTTGGGCAAGGCCATGAAGGGGATCAAATGGTCTGTGGGAAAACTCGTCGAAAAGGGCAAGGTGAGCGGAAGCCTGGATGAGATCATGGGCCGCATTTCCCCCACCACGTCGGTCGAGGCCGCGGGCGGGGCCGATCTGATTATGGAAGCGGTCTTTGAAAACCTGGATGTCAAGCGCGAGGTGTTTGGCACGCTGGGGCCGGTCATCCCAGAGCAGGCCCTAGTGGCCACCAATACCAGCGCCATCCCGATCACCGAACTGGCAGCGAGCGTTCCCAAGCCGGAGCGTTTTCTCGGCCTTCATTTTTTTAATCCCGTGCCCATGATGGCCGCTGTGGAGGTGATCCGCGGGATGGCCACCAATGATGAGGCCTTTGCGGCAGGGAGACAATTCATTGTCGATATCGGAAAGGAGCCGATCCTGGTCCATCGGGATGTGGCCGGGTTCGTCATCAACCGGATTAACTTCCCCTCCACCATGGAGGCCATGCGCCTGGTGGAGGAGGGGGTGACATCCGTGGAAGATGTGGACAAGGGTCTCCGTCTGGCCGCGGGCCGGCGCATGGGGATCTTTGAGACCGGCGACATGGTGGGTCTGGACGTCACCTACGGGGCCATGATGGCCATGTATCAGGAAACGGGCGATCCCCGCTGGCATCCGCCGCTGCTCCTGCGGCGCAAGGTGAAGGCCGGGCATCTGGGAAAGAAAACCGGGAGGGGATGGTATGTGTACGGTCCGGACGGGGAGCGCCTGGGCCCGGCCGGTTGATGAGATGAACTGCTTTTCTCGAAACTGGGCAGCATGGCTCCGTTTATTGCCGATGTTCCTTTGAAGATGCACAGCAGTTGAGGAAGTCACATGAAACAGGCAGTCATTTTAAGCGCGGCACGCACGCCGGTGGGGCGATTCGGCGGGACATTGAGGGCGGTGACCGATCGAGACATCGCAGGTCTGGTCCTCAAGGCGGCCATTGATCGGGCCGGCATCCGGCCGGACCAGGTGGAAGAGGTCATTTTTTCCCAGCAGTATCGCACGGGGGTCCTTCCCCCCAACATGGCCCGACCGATTGCCATAGACGCAGGCATTCCTCTGGAGGTCCCGGAATACACCGTGGCCAAGGCCTGTGGCGGGTCGCTCAAGACGGTCTTTTTGGCGGCCCAGGCTGTCAAGGCGGGGGATGCGGACCTTGTGGCCGCAGGCGGGGTGGAACATATGTCCAATGCGGCCTACCTGGTCCCTACGGGCCGGTGGGGGGCGCGTCTGGGCCATGCCCAGCTCATGGATCAACTGGTCCTGTTCGATCCCATCAGCGGCAATACCATGGGCGAGACCGCTGAAAATGTTGCAGAGCACTGGCAGGTGGCAAGGGAGGACCAGGATCAATTTGCCCTGGAGAGCCAGCAGAAAGCGGCCAGGGCTCTGGACAGGGGGCTTTTCAAGGAGGAGATCGTCGCGGTTCCCATCCCCCAGAAAAGAGGAGATCCTGTCCTGTTCGCTACGGATGAACACCCCCGCCCTGACACGACTCTGGAGGGACTCAAGAAGCTCAGGCCGGTCTTCCGGCAGGGCGGGTCGGTCACGGCCGGGAACAGCAGCGGCATGAACGACGGCGCGGCCTGCGTGATGGTGGCCAGCCGGGAAAAGGCGCAGGAGCTGGGCCTGAAACCCCTGGTTTCCATTGTGGGGTATGCATCGGTGGGGGTAGAGCCGGCGGTGATGGGGATCGGACCCATCTATGCCACGCGAAAGGTCTTGGAAAAGACCGGGTTGGCTCTGGGCGACATGGATCTGGTGGAACTGAACGAGGCCTTTGCCTCCCAGAGTCTGGTCTGCATCCGGGAACTGGGCCTGGATCCTAAAAAGGTCAACGTAAACGGCGGGGCCATTGCCCTGGGGCACCCCATCAGCGCCACGGGCGGCGTGATTTTGACCAAGCTCATCTATGAAATGAAGAGGCGCAACAGCCGATACGGTCTGGCCACCATGTGTCTGGGGGGCGGACAGGGGGTGGCCCTGATTATCCAGAACGAGGGAGAATAACGCTACAGGGAGGTTCCCATGAACCTGGCCCAACTCCTCATTGACAGCACCGGCCGTCGGCCGGAACACCCGGCCGTTGTCTTCAGGAACCAGGTGGTGACCTATTCGGACCTGGACCGTCGCACCGATGCCCTGGCTTGGGGGCTCAGGCAAAAGGGCTTGGGGCCGGGCGACATCGTCGTCCTGATGATGCCCAATTCCATTGACTGGATTATTGCCTACTACGCCCTGGCCAAACTGGGGGCCGTGGTCCTCCCCGTCAATTTTCTGTATCGCACCGACGAGCTGGCCCACATCTTCCGGGATTCAAAGGCCCGGGCCTTTATGGGCAGGGCCGACCACCTGGCCTATGCAGGCCCCCTTGTTCTAAAATCCGGACAGTTTGATCTCAAATTGACTGCCGGGGACGACACCCCCCCGGGATTTGAACCCCTTAATGACCTGTTTCTGGACCGGGGGCCGTTCCCTGCCTATGAGGCCCAGGACGACGATACCTTTGCCATTATCTATACCAGCGGCACCACCGGGCTGGCCAAGGGGGCCATGCTGACCCACCACAGCCTGGGAAGCAACGCCCGTACCGTGGCGGACATGCGCCATACCGAGCCCCACGATGTCTGTCTGGGAGTCCTTCCCCTGTTTCACATCTACGGCCAGACCAGCTCCATGAACGCCAGCATGTATCTGGGTCTGACCATTCGGCTCTGGGAACACTTCGAGGAGGAAGCGGTCTTTAAGGCCATCGAAACCGAAGAGAGCAGCATCCTGATCGCCGTGCCCACCATCTTCAACCGCCTCGCCGAGATGGCGGCACAGACCCCGCCGGTCCGGTCGTCTTTGCGGTTCTGCGTGTCCGGAGGCGCCTCCCTCCCGGTGGAGGTCCTGAGGCGTTTTGAAAAGGCCTTTCAGGTGACCATCTATGAGGGATACGGCCTAACCGAATGCTCGCCGGTCTGTGTGGAAAACCCTTACGGACGACCCACCAAGCCCGGATCCATCGGCGTGCCCATCCCCGGTTTTGAGGCCCGGATTGTGGATGAAAGGGACCGGGACGTGCCGCGGGGAGAGGTAGGCGAGCTGATCGTTCGGGGACCCGGGGTCATGAAGGGATATCTCAACCAGCCCGAGGCCACGGCCGAGACCCTTAAAGGAGGCTGGCTCCATACCGGGGACCTGGCACGACAGGATGAGGACGGTTATATCTATATTGTTGACCGAAAAAAGGAGATGATCATCCGTGGCGGTTACAATGTATATCCACGGGAGATTGAAGAGGTGCTTTACAGTCACCCTGCCGTTCTGGAGGCCGCAGTGGTGGGGGCGCCTCATGCCGACCTGGGCGAGGAGGTGGCAGCGGTCATTGTGCCTCGTCCGGGTGCATCGCCTACCGCGGATGAGATCCGTGCCTATGTCAAGGAACGGGTAGCACCCTATAAATACCCAAGGGTGGTCCGGTTTGTGCCGGAACTCCCCAAGACCAACACCGGCAAGATACTCAAGCGCCGGATAAGCCTGTCCGGCGCTTGAAGGCATATACAGAGAAGCAAACCTTAACCGCCGGCTGAGCCCGGCTTGTGTGAAAGAAAAGGAGGAGAGCAATGAAGCGATTCCTGGTGGTGTTGGTTTGTCTGGTATTCTGTACGGTGTTTTTGAGCTCTGCTGTCATGGCAAAGACCCTGCGCGTCCAGTGCGCCTATCCACAGACGGCCTATGCAGGCCAGTCCACCCAGTTTTTTGCGGACAAGGTCAAGGAACTGACCAACGGCCAGATTGAGGTGAAGGTCTTCTGGCCGGGGCAGCTCGTCAAGACCAATGAGGCCTTTGATTCGGTGCGTCAGGGGATGATCGACGGATATTCGGGCTCGCTTCTCTACTTTGCCGGTCTGGTGCCCGAGGTCAACTGCCAGTGGCTTCCCTTTAACTGGTCGGATCCTGAAGACGCGGTGAATGTTCTGGTCAACAAGGGGTACATGGAGATCATGGCCCAGGCCGTGGCCAAACACGGGGTCACCTATCTGGCCCCCCTCTCCGTGGCCACCATGGGGCTCATGACCAAGTTTCCCATTAACAAATTGGAAGATCTGCAGGGGAAAAAGATACGGGCTGTGGGCATGGAAGCCCAGATCGTCAAGGCCCTGGGGGCCTCGGCCGTGGCCATTGCCGGGGCCGAGCAGTACATGGCGCTCCAGCGGGGCACAGTGGACGGAACCGATTATCCCTGGTACACCATTGAAAAATATAAATTCTACGAGGTCCTGGATTATATTACGGCGCCGGCCCTTCATACGCCGGGCGTCATCGAGATCGTCGTTAATCAGAAGTGCTTTCAGTCCCTGAGCCCGGATCAACAGGCCGCGGTCAAAAAGGCGGCCATGGCCGCCATGGAGCGGAGTTTCAAGATGACGCCCCAGTTCGATCAGGAGGCCATAGATGCGGCCGCCAAAAGGGGCGTCAAGATCATTACCCTGTCGAACGCGGAACTGGCACGATTCCGGGAGGCCGTCCAGCCCCTGTGGGACGAAGAGGCCAAAAAATCACCGTATTCGGCCAAGCTGGTCCAGATCCTGAGGGAGAATCTGGCGTCCAAGAAGAACAAGTAGCAGATTCCCATCGTTATTAAAACAGGATGCGGGGCCTTTCAAGGGGCCCCCATCCGGAAGGAGGGGCATGCAGGGATTCATTCGTTTTGTGGACAGGATGAATCTGGCGCTCGGCAATGGGGTTGCGCCTGTGAGCCTCGTGGTCACGGTCATCGTCCTGCTGGAGGTGACGGCCCGCTACCTCTTCGATTCGCCGACCTCCTGGGCCAATGAGGTCAACCAGTACCTGCTGTGCGCCCTGGTCATGTTTGGCGGGGGCTACACCCTGAGCAAGTACGGCCATACCAAAGTGGATATCCTCCATGTCTGGTTTCCGAGAAAGGTGCAGGCCATGGTGGAGATCCTCATTGGCGTCTGCGTTATTGTTATTGCCGGCCCCATCATCTGGTACGGGGCCATCCTGACGGTCGAGGCCATTCAGACCGGCCAAACCTCCGTATCCGGGGCCGAACTCCCCCTGTGGCCATCCATGGCGACGGTCCCCCTGGGTGCTCTCTTTCTGGGCCTTCAGGGCATGTCCAACGCCCTCCATGCGATCAAGTTCCTGGCATCCCCGGAGGCGACCCCGGAAAGGGAGATGCGGTCATGAGCATCGGTCTCCTGTCCCTGATCATCTTCGGATCCCTCGTGATCCTCCTGTTGATCGGCGTGCCTATCGCCTTTTCGCTTCTGACCATATCGGCGGTCGGGATTTTTTTCCTGTGGGGGCCGAAAGGGCTCATGGCCCTGTACAACTCGGCCTACGGGGAAGGCACCAGTTTTCTCCTCCTGGCCATCCCCCTTTTTGTGCTCATGGCCAATGTCCTCAAATTCAGCGACCTGGCGGATGAACTCTATGAGATCGTCCATCGGTGGATGGGCCGGCTGCGCGGGGGCCTTGCCATGGGAACGGTGGTGATCTGCGCCGTGTTTGCGGCCATGGCCGGCATCAGTTCGGTGGCCACGGTCTCCATGGGACTCATCGCCCTCCCGGCCATGCTGGACCGAAAATATGACCGGGTCATTGCGGTGGGGTGCATCAATGCGGGCGGGGCCTTGGGGATCCTCATCCCGCCTTCCATCATTATGATCCTCTATGGCTCCATGGCAGAGGTCTCCATCGGTCAGCTCTTTGCCGGCGGGATCCTGCCGGGGATCCTCATGTCGCTCATTTTCATCGTTTACATCGGCATTCGCTGCTGGATCAATCCTGTGCTGGGGCCAGCCATTGAAGAACGCTACACTTTTTTGCAGAAGGTGCTCTCCCTGAAAGGCGTGATCCTGCCGGTGGGCCTGGTGATCCTGGTTTTGGGCGTGATCTACACAGGCGTGGCCACCCCGACGGAGGCGGCTGCGGTTGGGGCCGGGGGGGCCATTCTGACCGCTGCCCTTCACCGCAAACTGCGCTGGGCCCGCCTTCGCCAGGCGTGCATGGAGACCCTCCACCTGAGCGCCATGATTTTCTGGATCATCATCGGGGCCGTGACCTTCACCAATTTCCTGGCCTTTG
>Ga0068714_10006092_pt1 | contig 12437 bp, 10 predicted proteins | sample MTBNYHSulfiMetaG_FD_62988 | JGI IMG/M metagenome (GOLD analysis project Ga0068714, IMG submission 62988) | Enrichment culture microbial communities from rom New York Harbor, USA that are MTBE-degrading - MTBE-NYH (New York Harbor Sulfidogenic)... | ecosystem: Environmental > Aquatic > Marine >... | reverse complement strand
AATGGAAACACTCTACCCGGTTTTGTACTCGGCATTGTGCGGGACAAGGGACACCCCATCCAGCTCGTCAACGCCTTTGAAAATCCGGTGAAGTGCAATGGCGGAAAGGGACTCTTCGAGATCTCGCAAGAGAGACTTGTCGCCGAATATGAGGACCTGAAAAACACCTGGGATCTGGATCAAAAGGAAAGGGTTGAGATGCCGGGAAATAGCCTGCAGCAGTTCATAGAGAGGATGGGCAGTTATGTCCGGTAAAACGGCTTTTCTCGCTCTCAGGCTGGAAGGACCGCTCCAATCCTGGGGATATGACAGCCAGTTTGATTACCGCAAGACCGGACTCATGCCGACCAAGAGCGGCATTGCCGGTCTGTGCTGTGCAGCCATGGGCATCTCCAGGGGAAGCGAACAAGAACGAGACTTTTTGCAGCGATTTCACAGAGTAAACATGCTGACCGTATCCATTCCGCGCAGACATCCAACCAGGGATCAAACGACGCTGGAAGTGCGCCGGCTTCGGGATTACCACACTGTTAAGGATACTAGAAAAGCAAGTGGCGGCACTAAGGATACCCATTTAACGTATCGCTATTACCTTCAAGACGCCGCATTTGGCGTTGTTCTGGCAGGGGATCACGATTTCCTCGATACCCTGGCCAAGAGCTTGCGCGATCCCATATGGGGAATGTGGCTTGGTCGGAAGAGTTGTATACCTGGCGCACCGGTTTTTTCCGGTATCTTTTTGAGTGAAAATGAAGCACTTGATCTCTTGCTGGCAGGCCGACAGCTTGGAGAATTTACCTACCAACGGGAGGTTCGGAGTTTTGAAATGGGAAATGACACGCTGCCCGATCAACCTGTTTGTTTTGGCTCAGAAAATAGGGGCAGGGAGTTTGCTCCCCGCAGAGTGGAACTACGAGAGAGAACAACATAAAGGGGTGAGGCATGAATGAACCTGTTCTTCCTCCACTAAAACCTCTCCCCATAAAGGACCGGATATCCGTTGTCTATGTCGAAAAAGGCAACCTGGACGTTATCGACGGGGCCTTTGTGGTGGTGGATAAGACCGGTGTGCGTACCCATATTCCTATAGGCGGTGTGGCGTGCCTGATGCTGGAACCCGGAACACGGGTTTCCCATGCGGCGGTGAATCTGGCTGCCAGAGTAGGATGCCTGTTGGTCTGGATCGGTGAAGCCGGGGTACGACTTTATGCTTCGGGGCAGCCGGGAGGGGCACGAGCCGACCGGCTTCTCTATCAGGCCAAACTGGCCCTGGATGATCCCGCCCGGCTGAAGGTGGTGCGCAAGATGTACTCCATGCGCTTCAAAGAAAACCCTCCCGAACGACGGAGCGTGGAACAACTGCGCGGCATCGAGGGTGTTAGAGTGCGTAAGATGTATGAGCTCCTTGCCAGGCAATACGGCGTAGCGTGGAAGGGGCGCAATTATGACCATACCGAGTGGGGAAGCGGCGACATACCAAACCGTTGCCTTTCCTCAGCCACCGCCTGTCTCTACGGCATCTGCGAAGCGGCGATCCTGGCTGCGGGTTATGCTCCGGCGGTTGGCTTCATCCACACTGGCAAGCCTCAATCTTTTGTCTATGACATCGGCGATATCTTCAAATTCGAAACCGTCGTGCCCGTGGCTTTCCGTATCGCAGCCAAAAGGCCCCGGGAGCCGGAGCGAGAAGTACGGCTTGCCTGTCGCGATGCTTTTCGTCAGACGAGATTGCTTCGCCGAGTCATTCCAACGATCGAGGAGGTATTGGCCGCCGGCGGGCTGACCTTGCCCAAATCCCATGACGAAGCGGTTGCACCTGCAATACCGAATAAGGAGGGGACAGGCGATGCTGGTCATCGTGGTTGAAAATGCTCCGCCCCGCTTGCGAGGGCGGCTTGCCGTATGGCTGTTGGAGGTGCGGGCCGGAGTATACATCGGAAAAGTTTCCCGAAGAGTCCGGGAGATGATCTGGGCTCAGATAGAGAAAGGGATCGAAAAAGGTAACGCGGTAATGGCCTGGAGCACCAACACTGAATCCGGTTACGACTTCCTGACCATGGGAGAAAATCGGCGAATACCGATTGAAATGGACGGAATCAAGCTTGTATCGTTCCTACCGGATAACAACGAAAAAAACAAAATGGAATCATGATATTGCAGGTCTTTTTTTTCGGTAGAAATTTGCCGTTCAAAATTTCCATTAAAACTCAAAGGGATAGGTGAAGAGTGTTCCCCACATGCGTGGGGATGAACCAGAGGACAGCCCAATGCTGAAAGCCGCAGGTCTTGTGTTCCCCACATGCGTGGGGATGAACCTCGAGTCCCCTTTATTACCACACTTTTGCTTGAGTGTTCCCCACATGCGTGGGGATGAACCGTTGCGGCAGGCTCCGCCCCTCATGAATGGATCAGTGTTCCCCACATGCGTGGGGATGAACCGGCTCTAGAAATGACCTTGGATGAGCTGAACGAGTGTTCCCCACATGCGTGGGGATGAACCGAGAGGCTACCCCGGGGCTTGCACCAATTTCAGGTGTTCCCCACATGCGTGGGGATGAACCGCGATCGGCACCGCCAAAATCTCTGCTGAAACAGTGTTCCCCACATGCGTGGGGATGAACCGCGATCGGCACCGCCAAAATCTCTGCTGAAACAGTGTTCCCCACATGCGTGGGGATGAACCGAGATTCAAGAGGAACTCAACGATGCAATTTCAGTGTTCCCCACATGCGTGGGGATGAACCGTTTTAGGTTTTAGGTTGACGGCCGGCTTTATGGTGTTCCCCACATGCGTGGGGATGAACCGGACGTGATCCGCGCCTACGCGAGCCGCCGCAAGTGTTCCCCACATGCGTGGGGATGAACCGTTGTCCCACTGGCGCTGCTGCTTCTCTATGGAGTGTTCCCCACATGCGTGGGGATGAACCGCGTATATATGTAGGAGTCATACCTCCTGCTGCAGTGTTCCCCACATGCGTGGGGATGAACCGCAAAGATCCACTAGCCTCTGTTCTCGAATCGTGTGTTCCCCACATGCGTGGGGATGAACCGGGGAACGGTGATCGCTCATGGTGCATTCATAGGTGTTCCCCACATGCGTGGGGATGAACCGCAGAGGGATTCCGTCAATGTTTGGTTGGTGTGGTGTTCCCCACATGCGTGGGGATGAACCGCTGTTTCAGGGCTTCAATTAGACGGGAAAAAGGTGTTCCCCACATGCGTGGGGATGAACCGCGGAGCACCTTGCCGGCCGGCTTCTCGTAGATGTGTTCCCCACATGCGTGGGGATGAACCAAAAACAGTGATCCGCCGGGCAAACAGGCCAGCGTGTTCCCCACATGCGTGGGGATGAACCGTGAGATGTCTTTTGCCTCAATTTGATCCGCAGTGTTCCCCACATGCGTGGGGATGAACCGTTGATACCCACAAAACCGGATACTCAGGTGCAGTGTTCCCCACATGCGTGGGGATGAACCGGAAGAGTGTTATAGTAGTGGTATGTGCGGGCTGTGTTCCCCACATGCGTGGGGATGAACCGGACCACACCTATCTCGAATACAACGGCGGTGTGTGTTCCCCACATGCGTGGGGATGAACCGAGGCTGCAAACATTGCAGAGACCAGCTTTGATGTGTTCCCCACATGCGTGGGGATGAACCGATATCAACGGAGAACCGAGTAAGATCTTTCCCGTGTTCCCCACATGCGTGGGGATGAACCGTCTCTCTATTGCCCTAAAAACGGCCTTAAAATGTGTTCCCCACATGCGTGGGGATGAACCGCCGCTCTCCATGTTCCAGCCTTGGCTAGCTAGGTGTTCCCCACATGCGTGGGGATGAACCGTTGCAGTTTAGCTGGAGACATGGTTTGGAGGGGTGTTCCCCACATGCGTGGGGATGAACCGTCACCGGTCACCAGCGAACAGTTGTAGAGGCTGTGTTCCCCACATGCGTGGGGATGAACCGAAAGCGCGACTCCTATCAGGGTGATCGTGTGCGTTCCCCACATGCGTGGGGATGAACCGGCCGGTGTTAGGCTCATGTGCCTGGATTGTGAGTGTTCCCCACATGCGTGGGGATGAACCGAGAGTATAGAGCTAGGAAAAGTGGACTATGAGGTGTTCCCCACATGCGTGGGGATGAACCGCGCCGCGAAGCAGATGAACGGGATAGCCCCTAGTGTTCCCCACATGCGTGGGGATGAACCGTCGAATGTAACGGGGAGCAATCCGCGTTTTGAGTGTTCCCCACATGCGTGGGGATGAACCGTTCCTCATTCCAGACGCTTTGGTAGATGTCATGTGTTCCCCACATGCGTGGGGATGAACCGGAATACGAAATGGTGACGCAAAATAGGGAAGGGTGTTCCCCACATGCGTGGGGATGAACCGATCCTGCAAGAGTGGGAGACGGCTGCAAGGGAGTGTTCCCCACATGCGTGGGGATGAACCGCTCCCAATGACGCGGGTGGAGCTGTTGGCACGGTGTTCCCCACATGCGTGAAGAAACCGTGCCTACCGTCTTCAAGATTCCGCCAACCGCTGAAGGATCCCGGCGAGCAGAGCGGTTCTCGGGGCCAGACTGGCTACTTCGATCCTTTCCTCATCTCCGCACATATCATGACAGACCGGGCCCAAGGCATCGAGTGTCGCCACGCCGAGAGCCGAAGTGAAGCATCCATCGGAACCGCCGTATTCCTCGACAGCGGCAACCTTCATGTTGACGGCTTCGGCGACTTCCTTGGCCAGTTCGAACAACTCTTCAGTCTGCCGATGGGGTTCCATTGGCGGGCGAGTCATCCCGCCCTCCAGGTTGACACGGATGCCAGGCAATATGGGGGCTCCCGCAACTTGCCTGATTTGTTCTTCCACTTCCTCTGTGAGCGCCGCTTCGCGAATGCGCACGTCGATATCCGCGCGCGCTGAAGCGGCGGTGACCTGCCGAGAGCGGCCGCCGCGCACCAGATTGACCGATACATTTATGCCCCGCTGGATATTGGTTAAGGATTCGAGGGCAAGGATTTTGAGAGCGAGCTCGCGGCATGCGTTGACCCCGTCAGAATCGGGCTTCAGCACGTGAGCCGCCTTGCCATGAATGGTGAGGTAGAAGGAGCCTATTCCCCATCGTCTGACCGCTATCGATTCAGGAGTGGAAGCCGGTTCCATAACCAGCACATGCGTTGATCGACGGGCAATCTCTTCAATGTGAGGTCGTCCTCTTATACTTCCGATCTCTTCGTCTGCAGTCAGGAAAACCGATAAGAACGGCGAGGCTCGGCGATGATGATGCAGTGTTTTCAGGGCATACAGCATTTGCACGATTCCGCCCTTGATGTCGCCTACCCCCGGACCGAATGCGAGATTGCCCTGCCTGCGGAAAGGCCTGGCAACTGCGGTTCCTTTCGGAAACACAGTGTCGAGGTGAGCCGAAAGGAGAACGCGTTTGCTGCCCGTTCCGGGGCGTTCCGCCCGAATATGGCTGCCGCATTCGGTTTCCTCAACCACTTCCGTACGGAATCCAAGGCCTTCCAGTTCAGCTGCTACGACCCGGCCGCAAATGTTTACGCCGTCAATGTTATACGTTCCACTGTCGATATTAACCAAACGTTCAAGCAGATCGAGCATTTCCGGTTCTTTTGATTCGACAAACCGTAAGAATTCATCCATCTATTCGTCTCCTCTCTTGCTGGGCTATAAGCTATGTTAAGACCGGATATGTGAATTTGAAGATGTAGTAGAGAGCTCAAAATGAGACTCGGCTTGCAGTGCTGCTTGTTTTGATTGACAATGAGAGAGCCTGAATCCATGCTCGATCTAGAAGCTGTAAGCGGCTCGGCAGAGCCATTTGCGGACGAGAACGAGCCGGGGTGCTCCGCGGAATACATCCATAGGGATTGAAGCGTTATGGTTCGAAAGCTTTTCAGAAATGCGGATATTTATACTTCGGTGGACCGTGGGGCACCGCTTGCCGGCACGGCGCTGGGTCGTGTGGCCCGCCTTCAAGGAGGTGCCCTCTACAGTGTGAATGGTGTATTGCGGGCCGTTGGAGATGAGCGAGATGTGCTTGCGGTAGCCGCCTCCTCCGGTATAGACATGGAGGTTGACTGCCAGGGGCTCTGCCTCATCCCGGGCTTCGTTGATTGCCATACTCACATGTGCTTTGCAACGCTGCGGGAGGAAGAATTTGGACTGCGCCTGGAAGGTTTGGATTACCTTGAAATATTGCGCCGGGGTGGCGGAATTCTCTCTTCAGTGCGCTCGGTTCGGAGCGTTTCCGAGCAGGAGCTCTTTTGTGCGACCCGACGACAGGTCCTAAAGGCACTTCAGTTTGGCACCACAACGGTTGAAATCAAGAGCGGATACGGCCTGAATACTCAATCCGAGCTGAAAATGCTGCGGGTGATCGAACGTGTGGGAAAGGAGACCGCTCTGGATGTGATCCCCACCTTTATGGGCGCTCATGCGGTGCCCGAGTCCCATACCGGCAGAGCAGGCGAGTATGTGGATCTTGTCATTGATGAAATGATCCCGGCGATAAGCGCCCAGGGTATTGCTCGTTTTTGTGACGTCTTTTGTGAGACGGACATTTTCTCGGTAGAACAAAGTCGACGTATTCTCATGGCTGCGAAGGCCTCAGGATTGGGGCTCAAGATTCACGCCGACGAGGTGCACGATCTGGGCGGGGCGGGGCTTGCGGCGGAACTTCCAACGGTGTCGGCGGAACATTTGCTGGCTGCAAGTGATGCCAGTCTTCTTGCCATGGCTGAGGTGGGTGTCATTGCCGTACTGCTGCCGGGAACCGCTTACAGCCTGCGAAAAGAATACGCTCGCGCCGCCTACATGCGCAAAATCGGAGTGCCCGTGGCCATTGCCACCGACTGCAACCCGGGCACCTGTTATACGGAATCGATGCCCTTTGTGTTCGGGCTGGCGGTGCTCAAGATGAATCTCACCGTATCGGAAGCCCTGGCCGCCGCTACTCTAAACGGCGCCTACGCCTTGGGCATGGCTGATCGGGTAGGCAGTCTGGAGCCGGGTAAGTACGCCGATTTTTTGCTGCTGGAAGGCAGTACCCCCGCCATTTTGGCGTATCATGCTGGAGTGTCTCCAGTAGTGGGGGTTTACAAAAAGGGAGAGCTGGTGGCGGGGCAGTAGCAGGTTTGTTGCCCATTCACCGCAGAGTCCGCAGTGCGGCTAAGGCCGATGCCAATCACTCACTTTTACCACGAAGGACACCAAGATCGCGAAGGGTTTCACCAGGAGCTCGTCCGAGAATTCGCTTTTCATGCAGCGCAGCCCTTTAGGGCTAACAGTTTAAGCAGGGCTAAAGCCCTGCGCTACATATTGTCTGACAGGCTCTTGGTAAATGGTTTTCCACTTCGTGATCTTCGCGCTCTTCGTGGTTTGATTACAGAAACTGCAGAGGACTTTTCAGCCATGCAGAAAATCTTGCTCGGTAAAGAGGGGATGACTTTCGAAGCTCTGGCTGCCATTTCCAGAGAAGGTGTGAAGGTGGGACTGACCGAAGAGTCCGAGGCTCTCATCGGTGCGGCCAGGAAATTGATCGAAAAATGGGTCCGGGAAGGGAAAATCATATACGGCATCACCACCGGATTCGGGGCCCTGAGCGATGTTGTTATTTCCAGCCGGGACACTCGCGAGCTGCAGGAAAATATCCTCAAGAGCCACGCAGCGGGTGTGGGCAGCATTTTGGATGAAGAAACGGTACGCGCCGTTCTGGTTTTGCGGATAAAAGATTTTGCCAGAGGCAATACGGGTATTCGGCTCAGTACGGTGCAACAGATTATCTCGCTGCTGAACTGCGGAATTTGGCCGGTGGTACCGGAGCAGGGATCGGTGGGGGCGAGCGGCGATCTGGCTCCCCTGGCGCATTTATGTTTGGTCTTGGTGGGGCTTGGCGAAGCGTTCTATCAGGGGCAGAGAATGCCTGGAGGGGAGGCGTTGAAAAGGTGCGGCATGCAACCCGTGCGACTGGAAGCGGGGGAGGGCCTGGCACTTGTCAACGGTACCCAGGTTACCACAGCAATTGCCGGGCTCGCTCTGCATGATGCAATAAGGCTCGCTAAACTGGCGGATATTGCAGCAGCCATGAGCCTGGAGGTGCTTATGGGCAGTCGGACCGAATTCGACCCGAGGATTCACCGCTTGCGCCCTCATCCGGGGCAGGCGGCTGCCGCCGATAATATGAACAGGATTGTGCAAAACAGTGAAATCATCTCTTCCCACAAGGATTGCTCCCGCGTGCAGGATGCCTACACTTTGAGGTGCTCTCCCCAGGTGCATGGCGCCACCAGGGATGCCCTCTCGTATGCAAAGATGGTGGTGGAGACAGAGATGAATTCATCCACTAACAATCCTCTCATTTTGCCCGAGACGGAGGAATTTCTGCTTGGTGGCAATTTCCATGGGCAGCCTCTGGCTCTTGCTGCAGACTTTGCCTGCATGGCGGTTGCAGAGCTTGCCAATATTTCGGAAAGGCGCATCGAGCGTTTGGTGAATCCTCATTTGAGCGGACTTCCAGCTTTCCTGGTCGCCAATGGAGGGCTCAATTCCGGCTTCATGATAGCGCAGTATACTGCAGCTTCGCTGGTCTCCGAGAACAAGATATGGTCCCATCCCGCCTGTGTGGATTCCATACCCACTTCCGCCAATAAAGAAGACCATGTGCCGATGGGCACCATTTCGGCCCGCAAGCTCAGAGATATCACCCGCAACGCGGAAAATGTCATTGCCATTGAATTGCTGTGCGCCGCCCAAGCCCTTGACCTTTTCACCAACCTCAGACCGGGAGAAGGTACTCTGGCGGCTTATCGTGCCATCCGAAGGGCGGTTTCACACCTGGAAAAAGACCGCGTATTGTCCACCGATATCGAAACGGTTGTGCGAATGATGAAGGAATCCAAAATCCTGCGGGAGGTGGAGACCGCCGTTGGCCGGTTGCATTGACGAAAAGCGCATCTCCTACCTTGTGAATTGTTGCCGGACGCTGCCGGGAAAGATTAGACGGGCAGCACGATTCTTAGCACGACGAAATCGTGGCCTTCGAGCCAATTGGTTTGCTGCAGTTCCTCAAGCTCCATTTCTTTGTCATTGAGCTGTGCCCACTCCAGGCTTTCCCAAAAATCGGGCGAACGGTTCTCCAGGAAAACCTTGAGGTCGAGTGCCTTCAGCCGCGCACCGCGTGCCAGGAAGACCGGTCCAAGCTCTTCGGCCAAGACGTTGAAGAGCTTGACGGTTATGGCTCTTTCGGCGAGCTCGCTCGCGACCCCTGACTGTTGGTGAGATATAACGCTTCGAAATTTCGCATAATAGCCCCCCCTGCGCATGGTTGCTCCCACCAGACCGGGCATTGCAGCCGAAAGGGCAAGGATTGATCCTTCATTGACAATAGCGGTTTCCATATCGTCAACCGGTTTTCCGTCCAGAAAAATGGTGCTGATGCGATTTTCCACGTACCCGGAATCCAGGTTTAGCTGTTCGCACAAAAGTTGCCTGATGCTGCAGCCGACTCGAACATCAATCTGAAATCCGCCCTGTAAGATCTGGCAAAAATTGGGAACTCGGTTCAGCTTCAACGTGAGAGAAAGATCGGGAGATTGGTGGGGGCATTCTTGGTTCATGATTCACGCAGTCCTTTCCAGCTGATTTTGAAAAGCTTCAAAATCGAGGCCCAGTTTAGCGCGATTTGTGAGGCAGGCGAGCCTGGCCTGTTCCATCACTTCTTTGAGCGGGACATGGTTGGCTGCAGCCGCTTTTTTGCAGTCGTCGTATTCCGGCGAGATGTTGATAATGCGCCCAGCTCCGGTGGCGATTTTGCACCTGATGGTCCCATAAGAGGTCTCGATTTCCAGAGTCCTCCTTCTGGCTTTAAAACGATTTTCCAGTCTCCATCTTAGTCCTATGGTGGTCGTCTCGCTCATGATGATATCGGCAAATTTATCTACTGCTTCCACCGCACAGATCACTGTCATGAGGATACCCGGACGATTCTTTTTCATCTGCACCGGCTTCAGCAGAACATCCAGAGCACCCTCTTGCAGCAGCTTAGTCATAAGATGGTCGTAGATTTGGGGATTCATGTCGTCAATTCCGGTTTCAATAACGGCCACTCTCTCTGTTTCAAAGCGATCGGCACCGGACGACTCTCCGATAAAGAGTCGCAGCAGGTTGGGAATTGAGAAGTCTGATTTGCCTGCACCGTAGCCGCTCTTTTCCACGACCATAGCCGGCATCGCTCCAAAATCGGAGCTGAGTGTGGTGAGAATAGCGGCTCCTGTTGGAGTTAGCAGTTCCCCAACGACTCCGGTAGAGTACACCGGCTTTCCATGGATCAGTTCGGCGGTTGCAGGAGCAGGTATCGGCAGAGTGCCATGCTGGCATTGGATGGTTCCAGTACCCACATGCAGCGGTGAGCAGAGAACGCGCTCCACCCCTAGGGCTGCAAGTCCGGCCGCTGCACCCACCACATCCAAGATCGCATCTACCGCTCCCACTTCGTGGAAGTGGATATTCTCTATATCTGTGCCGTGAACTTTGGCTTCGGCTTGAGCCAGTCGCTTGAATATTGCCTGGCTCCGGGCTTTAACCGGCTCCTGCAAGTCGCTTTGGGAGATGATTGCCTGAATGTCCTGCAGATGGCGCGAGTGATGCTTATGATATGACTGGTCTACCATGATTTCGATTCTTGTGCCGGCCAGTCCGTGCTTGATCGACTTGGTTGCGTGAATCTGATAATGGCTGAGCTTTAGCTTGGAAAGCTCCCTTTTCAAGTGCTCCACGCTCCAGCCGGCATCCACCAGAGCTCCCAAAATCATATCTCCACTTGCCCCGGCAAAGCAGTCAAAATACGCTATTCGCATCGTTTGCTCTCCGCATAAGCTCACGCTTACATGCCAAATCTTCACTACGCTCGACGCCCACGGCGGTAAGGCAAAAGATTCGAGCTTCAGTATCTCTGTCAGTCGCACCGGCTTCTCAATGCAACGAGTGCCGTCGGCAAATCTTAGCAGGTATTTACTAATTTTTCGAGAAACTCTAAACTGATTCATGAGCGGTCTATTGGCGGCAGTCATGGGTGAAAAAAGAGCGACCCCCTGCCGTGATGACCGGCCAGGCCGGACGGAATGCGCCCGTAAATACAAAGCGGACAAAGCTTAACAACACTTTTCAGGAGATATGGGACAAGATGACCTTGGAAGGAGACCTCGTTCTGGTGCATATGGATGGACAGCCGGCGTTTTTTGCCCGCATCGAGGCGATAAATCCCGACGTGAAGCCGAACTGGTATCAAGTGAAGATTCTCGTTCTACAGATTCCTCTGGTGGTCATTACCTGGATTCTACGAGATCCTTACATAAATGGTGAAGAATTTACCATGGGAGGGCGTCCCATAAAGCTGGTCAAAGTAGTCGCTCCGGAACAGGAAGCCGCACCATCTCCGTCGGAAGAAAGTGGTAAATCCGCAGCCCCGGCGCCGAGCCCGCAAAAATCTTCCGGAGCCGAAAAGGTGGTTTCCCTGGCCGACAGGCGCAAGAAGGATCATCTTTCCTGATCGGGGTGCCACCAGTGGTCGTGACCGTCAAACCACCAGGATGATGAATCCGTTTGCAGGACTTCTGCGGCCACTTCCTTGGCTATCTCCGTTTTCAGTCGTTTCAGGGCGAAATGAATCCACTGGGGAGCATAATTGTTTCCCAGATCGCTCTGTTCTTTAAGCTCCAGGATCAGATCCAGCTGGTCTGCGTCATGGGCAAGTCTTGCTGGTAACGTTTCTCCTTGACGATATTCCTCCAATGCCGCCTTGAAGTCGGCCCCGAACGGAAGAGACTCGGCAAGATCCGAAATGGCACCTTTTTCATCCGCCTTCACATATTGTTTATTGACATAGTTGAGATCGCCGATACGCGCTTCGGGAATATCGTGAAAGAGGCACAGGCAAACAACCCGAAAAGGGTCAGAATAATGGATCAATTGGGCAAGCGTGTAGCCGATCATGGTCACTCGGAAGGAGTGGTCCGCAACCGACTCGCGACCTGAGCCCAGGAACTGAAACCCGGAGCGCGGAGTTTTTTTGAGCATTCCGAGCTCAAAGAAGAAATTGGCAATGTTTCGATATGAGCTTGCGCCTTGTTCCTGGAGATTTGAGCGATAACCGGTTGCGTCCATTTTCATGTATCACTATCACCTTGACATGCGTTTATTTTCAATCCCGCAGCGAAAAAAAAAAGAATATCACATGCTGTAGGGTTCATTGGTCAAGCAGTCCCAAACTTAGAGCTTGCCTGCCTGCCGAAAAACATTGTAACAGAGGTTGCCCGTTTGTCAAATTGGGAGAAAAAAGCACAAATGATTTTTCTTCGATTGACAGTTGCCCAAAACTTTATATAGAGTTATCAGTCTATCTAGCGAAAATTGTTAA
>Ga0068714_10006090_pt1 | contig 12441 bp, 8 predicted proteins | sample MTBNYHSulfiMetaG_FD_62988 | JGI IMG/M metagenome (GOLD analysis project Ga0068714, IMG submission 62988) | Enrichment culture microbial communities from rom New York Harbor, USA that are MTBE-degrading - MTBE-NYH (New York Harbor Sulfidogenic)... | ecosystem: Environmental > Aquatic > Marine >... | reverse complement strand
CTTCCCTGGGAAGATTCCGTAGATGTGGAAAAAGTATCCCCCGTGGAAGCCTCGGCCGCATACCTCGAGCACATCAGACATGCCTGGAACCATTCCATGGCGCAGGACGATTCGTCCCGCCGTCTCGAAAACCAGGAAATACTCCTGGCCGTACCGGCCTCCTTTGATGCAGTTGCAAGGGAACTCACTGTGAAAGCAGCGGAAATGGCGGGTCTGGGAACTGTTACGCTTCTGGAAGAGCCACAAGCCGCGTTTTACGCCTGGATCGAAGGCATGCACGATACCTGGCGAAAAGCGGTCAAAGCGGGTGACACGATCCTCGTTTGCGACGTAGGCGGCGGAACGACCGACTTCAGCCTGATCCGAGTAGGCGAAGACCAGGGAGATCTCACCCTCGAACGGGTGGCGGTGGGAGATCATGTCCTTGTAGGGGGCGAAAACATGGATCTGGCCCTGGCGTATGCCCTGCGTCAAAAGTTTAAGGAACAGGGCCATAATCCGGACTCGTGGCAGATGCGTATCCTCTGGCACAAAGCGAGGGACGCTAAAGAGAAGCTGTTGCTCAATACGGATATGGATACGGCCCCCGTATCGATTCCGGGAAGAGGTACGGGACTCATCTCCGGTGCTTTGCGGAGCGAACTGAGTCGAAGCGAACTCGAGTCCATCTTACTGGACGGGTTCTTCCCCCGCTGTGAGCCCTCGGATCGGCCCGCCGTTTCCCGTCGAGTGGGCATGAGGGAATTCGGCCTTCCCTATGCCGAGGACGCGGCCATTACCCGATACCTGGCCAAGTTTCTGGCAGGAGCCGGAGACGCTCCGGCAGGCGAAGATCTGGTTATCCCCACCGCCGTTCTTTTCAACGGCGGTGTCATGAAGGGAGACCCTCTGCGACGACAACTGCTGGAGGTTCTTCATTCATGGGCGCACTCGGATGCGCATCCTCCGGTTCGGGAGCTGGAAAGCCGTGACCTGGACTACGCCGTGGCTCGTGGCGCCGCTTATTACGGCCTGGCGCGCCAAGGAAGAGGTATCCGTATTCGGGGAGGAACCGGACGTTCCTATTACATAGGCATCGAAAGCTCCATGCCCGCCGTACCTGGAGTGCCTTCCCCTTTGAAAGCCTTGTGCGTGGTTCCTTTCGGTATGGAAGAAGGCACGGAGGCCGTCATTCCGGAGCGACGATTCGGTCTCGTGGTAGGGGAGCAGGTGGTGTTCCATTTTCTCGGGTCCACTCTTCGCAAGGAAGACCGGTGCGGTGATGTGGTCGAGAGCTGGGAAGACGAAATCCAGGAGATCACCACACTGGAGACTCGGTTCGATTCCGAAGGCGAGGAGGGATCGGTTGTACCCGTAATGCTCGAGGTCCGGGTTACCGAGGTGGGAACTCTGGAACTCTGGTGCGTCAATATCGAACGCAATCAGAGATGGAAACTCGAGTTCAATGTGCGGGAGCAGTGAGCCTTTCCGTTCCTTCTATCCCCACATGCAGACGATGACTTCTATCCGGACTCCGGGTCGAAAAGGCCGGGAGGGGGGAACGCATCGTCATCGAGGATGTGGTAACATGATTCAAAGATTTCTTCGCTCGAACAACGTATTTCGAATAACGGACACCCCAAACCGGCATGTTCCGAGAACCTGAAAACCATGGACGGATCGGAAACCAGATACATCATAGGTATTGACCTGGGCACGACCAATTCAGCCCTGTCTTTTGTCAGACCCGAAGGCATGGAGCAGGATCGTCCTCCCATCGAACTGTTTCGCGTCCCGCAGTTGGTGGATGCGGGTATGGTCTCGACGGACCAAGTACTACCCTCGTTCCTGTATCTGTCGGGTGGGCATGAGTTGCCCAAAGGGGCCACTTCCTTACCATGGCGACAGGCGCCGCCCCAGGCGGTCGGAATTTTCGCAAGGGAGCAGGGTGCACGCGTCCCCGGACGCTTGGTCGCTTCGGCCAAATCCTGGTTGTGTCATGGGGACGTAGACCGGTTGGCTCCCATATTGCCCTGGGGAGCGGATTCGGCGGTAGCCAAGATATCTCCCGTGGATGCCTCGGCCTCCTATTTGGAGCATCTCAAGGCGGCCTGGAACCATACGTTTGCCGCTCATGACGAAGAATTGCTCCTCGAGAACCAGGACATCATACTTACAGTGCCGGCTTCCTTTGACGAGGTGGCGAGGGAACTGACCGTCACTTCGGCTCGCAGAGCGGGGCTCCATCGGGTTACGCTTATTGAAGAACCCTTGGCTGCTTTCTATTCGTGGCTGCGGGAGCACGAAGAGGATTGGAGTCATCACATTCGTCTGGGTGAGGCCGTTCTGGTGTGCGACGTGGGGGGCGGCACGACCGACTTTTCCCTGATTTCGTTGCGGGAAGCCGACGGAAGCCCCCGTTTCGAGCGTCTGGCTGTCAGCGATCACCTGATGCTGGGAGGTGACAACATGGATCTGGCCTTGGCCAGATCGGTGGAACACAAACTGACCGGCAAGGTGGGAAGTCTGGATTCGACTCGGTGGCAGGCCCTGGTTCATCAGTGTCGTCAGGCAAAAGAGGCGATCCTGGAAGGACGAGAAGAACAAGTTAAGGTCGTCGTGGCCGGCACGGGCAAGCAGCTAATCGCCGGTACGCTGTCGGACACTCTGACGAAAGAACAGGTGGAACGGATTCTTGTCGAGGGTTTTTTTCCCCTCGTAAAAGAAGGACGCGAATACGAGGATCACAGGAAGGGGATCACTGAGTTCGGGCTTCCATACGCCAAAGAGCCGGCCATAACCGTCCATCTGTGGAGGTTCTTATTGAAGCATGCTGCTGAATTCAGAGAGATGATCGGCAGGTCCGAACCCTATCCCGACCTGATTATGTTTAACGGAGGCGTGTTCCGGTCCGCCGTGCTGCGTGAGCGTGTTATGGAAGCGGTTCGCGGCTGGTTCCAGGAAACAGCGGATCCGGAATGGGATTTTCGAATGCTCCCGAATCCCAACCCGGATCTGGCCGTAGCCTTGGGCGCCTCCTACTATGGAATGGTTCGGCGGGGAAGGGGCGTGCGGGTGGGCAGTGGAAGTCCTCGTGCCTATTTTCTGGGGCTGGACCCGGAAGCCGGAGACCATCCGTCTCCGCGGAGTGACGTCAAGGCGCTCTGTATTCTGGAGCGGGGTGTGGACGAAGGCAAACAGTTTGTCATCACTCAGCGCGAATTCGAGGTCTTGGCCAACCAGCCGGTACGTTTCGACTTATTCAGCTCGACGGCCCGGTCTGGAGACCGGATCGGCGATCTGGTCCGGATACCGACCGACGAGCTGACACAACTTCCGCCGCTGCACACGGTCATACGCTTCGGGAAAAAGGCGGGAGAAACCGCTGTTCCCGTGGTAGTGGAAGTGACCTACACGGAGATCGGGACACTGGAGTTGAGATGCCGTACGGCGTCCGGCTCCAACAGTTGGCGCCTCCAATTCGATCTGCGGGGAACTCAAAAAGACAAGGCCGTCCATACCGGTGAAACGCTGGACGAAGCCCAAATCGAAAAAGCGGTTGCCTTGATTTCCGATGCGTTCGGAAGAAGCGGTTCCGGCTGCGTGGGCCCGGAGAAGCTGGTGCGCGAATTAGAGGAAGCCATCGAGCTGGACAAGGAATCCATTCCCGGTCCGGTCTTGAGACGCTTGGGAGACGCGATTTTCAAAATCGATGACGGCCGAAGCCTCAGTCCATTGCACGAAGCGCGCTGGATGAATCTGTTGGGCTTTTGCATTCGGCCGGGATTCGGAGATCCCCTCGATGAATGGCGGATCGGGCGCGTGTGGAAACTGTTCGGACGCGGCCTGCGATTTCCTAAAGACGCCCAGTGCCGGGTGGAGTGGTGGATACTGTGGCGCAGGGCTGCAGGCGGCTTGAGCGCCGGCCAACAAAAATATCTGTTCCGGCAGTTGTCTCCCCATCTATTGGTTGGCGCCAAGAAATCAAAGCAGAAGATCCGATTGAATCCTCAGGAACTGCTGGAAATGTGGCGTACCGTCGCTAACCTGGAACGGCTGCCGGCCGATATCAGAGGCGAGCTTGGTCGGAGTCTGTTGGCCGGACTTACCCCAAAGAAGAATAGTCCGCACGATTGGTGGGTTCTCTCGAGGCTCGGCGCGAGGATTCCCTTTTACGGCCCCCTCGACCGGGTCGTTTCCAAAGAGGAGGTTTCGAACTGGGTCGAATGGATGATCGAGCAGCCCTGGAAGAGTCCGAATCCGCCGGCTCGCGCCGTATCTCAGTTGGCCCGCCTGGTGGGTGATCGGGAAAGGGATCTTCCTTACACGGTTTTGGAAAGAGCCCGGACCTGGATGAACCAGCAGCAGGTGAATCATCGATATATACGTCCACTCGAGGAAATCGTCGCTCCGGACGAAGAAGAGGATTCGCTGGTGTTCGGTGAGTCTTTGCCGTCCGGGATTCAACTCCGATGAGGAATGGATAGGCGAGTGCATAGGGACGTTGTTGCTTTGTTGACAAGCCGGCGCCAAACGGTTATCGGAGACATATGCCAAGGCAAGGTCGCATTGACGCGCCCGGCGCGCTGCGTCACATCGTTATCCAAGGAATGGACAATGAAACAACGTCCCATTCCGTCCGTATTGTTTTTTTATTGGACCATCAATTGCCGGATTACTCCCGCCGCAGCCCCCACAGGCACCAGATAGTGGATTGGAAGGTACATCTTCCGGAGCAGCAATAGGGAGATTACAGCGGATGCCATGGCAAAGTAATCGACGCCGCCGTTGGATAGGAGCACCTTATACCCGAACCAGACCGCCAGATTGAGCACCACACCCACCACCGCCGCGGTGACGCCGGAGAGCGCGGCTTGAAGCCGTAGGTCCCCGGCCATGGCCTCCATGAAAGGGGCGCCGGCGAAGATGAAGAAAAAGCAGGGCAGAAAGGTCACGTAGGTGGTGACCAGGGCGCCGAAGATTCCCGCCGTTAAAGGATTGAGCCCTCCGGGCAGGTTCCAGGCTCCGAGAAAACCGATATACTGCGTCACCATGATCAGCGGGCCTGGGGTGGACTCGGCCAGGCCAAGGCCGATGAGCATCTGTTGCATCGCAACCCATCCTTTGTTCACTGCAACGTCGGCGATATAGCTCAGCACGGCGTAGGCGCCGCCGAACGTGACGAAGGCGGCCTTGGTGAAAAACAAACCGATCTGCGTCAACGTGTCGCTGTACCCTCTCCAGATCCATATGGAGCCAACCACAATAGTCCATAAGCCAAGACAGACGAGAAAGATCCGTACGACATACATCAAAGACGGTTGTGCGCTTTTGCGCCCGGTTTCCGGTTCAGCCTCGATGCGGCATTCGCGGGTTTGTGCGTCGAAGTTGTCCCTGCAAAAAACCTCCGGCAACCGTCTCTGCAGGAGCAAACCTCCAAGCGCGGCTGTAGCCACAATATAGGGAAACGGGACTTTAAAGACGTAAATGGCGACAAACGCCAATGCGGCAAATGCATAGAGCGCGCGATGCTTGAGCGCCTTCTTGCCGATGCGCAACACTGCTTCGATCACCACGGCCACCACCACCGGTTGGATGCCGTAAAAGGCGGCCGCCACGGCCGGGATCTCGATATGGGCCACGGCAAGGTAGCTGAGCAGCAGCATGACGAAGATCGAGGGAATCACGAACAACGATCCGGCCACGATTCCACCCCATGTGCCGTGCAGCCGCCAGCCGATGTAGGTGGCCAGTTGCTGGGCCTCGGGTCCGGGCAGCAGCATGCAGAAGTTGAGCGCCCTTAAAAACTGGTTTTCACTGATCCAATTTTTCCGCTCCACCACCTCCTGGTGCATGACGGCGATCTGGCCTGCCGGGCCGCCGAAGCTGATGAAGCCCAGCTTGGTCCAGAACTTCAATCCCTCCCTAAACGAGACGACCGGGGTTGAATTTTTCATCCATCTCTCCTTGCAGAGCCCGGCTGCTTCTTGAAAGAGAAATCGAAATCGTCCCGTGCCGGGGCGGGATCAAAGAGAGCATGGCGGATGCGCTTCGCACAGCCCCCATTTCATCACCTGCCTTCGGGTCAAATCCATCCTCATCGCTTTACACAGTTCCAGTGAATCAGGTTGCGACCGGACATGTCTCGGGAAACGGATGTACCGTCCGTGACAATGCAGTCACGAATTTGAACCCCCGCCTCTACACGTACGCCATCCCACAGGAGAGAATTCACGATATGACAGTCGCGCCCGAGAACGGCGCGCCGGCCCACGCACGCCCAGCCCTCGAAGGTCACTCCATTTTGCATCCGGATTTTGCTATAGGGAAAAGTCACTCCGTGGCCGGGGACCATTTTAAATTTGGGACATCGCCGGCCAAGCAGCAGTTCCTTATGTACACGTCGATAATCGTCCAGGCTGCCGAGGTCCTCCCAGTATATATCGCTGTTAATGAACGCGTTTATATGAGCCCCCCGCTCGATCAGTTTCTGATACACGCTGATGATATCTACTTTACCTTCGGGTATGTCCGCCAGCAAATCACGCTCGATGAGATGAATTCCAGTAAAGGCCAGAAGCTTCGATTCCTTCAGCCCGGCAGCGGACCGGCCGGCAAAACCGGTGATGCGGTCGTCCGAAACCGCAACGGAGTTGAAACGGGGCAGGTCGTGCAATGCCAAGGTCGCCGGCGCACCGCTTCGTACATGGCCGGCCGCCATGGCGCTCAGGTCCAGATCCGTAACCACGTCCGCGTTCATCACCAAGAAGGGACCGTTCCCGGCAAGCTGCTGTGCGCAGTTCTTGATGCCTCCTCCGGTACCCAGAATGACCGGTTCGTGTATCAGCGCCACATCCGCCCTGTCTTGGAGCGAGCCGTCTACGTAGTCCCTCATGCACTCCCATAAATGGTGCGCATTTATAGCCGCTGAACGGATTCCTGAACTGAAAAGATAGTCCAACACCCAATCCAGCAGGGGACGGTTCAACAAAGGCACTAATGGCTTGGGCCGCACGAGGCTCAACGGCTTCAGACGCTCGCCGTAGCCGGCGGCCAGTACAATGGCGCTTTCGACGGCGCCGTCCGACTCAGCCTTCAAGAAAGGATCCTCTTTGCGAATGTTCACTTGGGTTTGTGACGAACCATCCGGGCTAACCGTCTTGCTCGATCTTCTTTACAAAAGCTTCGACCGCTTTGGATATCTGCCTGCGGACGAACGTTTCCCGGTCGTTAGGATACGTGTTCAAGTATTCCGCATAGTTGGGGTTGTCCTCGGTCACGTCCGGGAAGCGGGGAGCGAAGGATGTCCTGATCTCCGAGCATTCGAGAACGAGCTGGAGTATGCTGTAGACTTCACCGGGGAAATGGGCGACCCATCCGAGACGCCGCATGCATTCGAAGCGAAGCTGGTCCAGAAGAAAGAGGGAAGCATCCAGGACTTTCATCTTCGAGTGGCTGTCCATGTAGTAAAATTTGGCTCTGTGCCCGTAGTTGAAAGCGCCCATAATCAGATCGTAAATGAGATTCTGACTCTCCTGACCAGGCTTGATCAGGACGGACAGCGTCTCATCGGAGAGATCGGAAAGCCTTGTTTCCGCTGAAAAACGCTCGTGAAACCGTTTTTTCCACCGAGCGAAGGCGCGATGGGCCGCTACGTCTTCTTTATAGCGTTTCAGGTGAATGATCGTAGCCAAGACGCTGTTACCTCAATCGTCCGGAATCGTTTATGCGTTTTCCGACCTTACTATTTAAACGTTTAGATTCATCATCAACGTATGAATCTAAGTGCAGTAGCACCTTCAAAAATATCACTTGTTGCGAATCATAGAAAGGCCTTTGTCCACAGCAGGGACAAACAAGGTCTGATCTACGCGGATTCCAGGAGGATGTCCAGATCTTCAGGTCTGATGCTGGTGAAGGCAGTACCCAGGCGATACATGCCGTTTTCGAGAGGTGTGCAATAAACTACCTTGCATTGAGCTTCCACTATTTGCTCCCCGACTCCGATATCCATCATCAGCTTGACGTCCGGGGAAAGTTCCAGGGCCATTTCCAGTGCGATTCCGCCTCGGCTCACATCCAGTGTTCGACCTACGTTGAAACCGGGAAGAGGGGTTCGATCTTCTCCGTCAGCGGAGAATAGGTAAATGGCTTTGATTCGAACAAATTTTCGCTTTTCATCCATGAGTAGAAGTTCCCATCATCAAGAGTGAACCATTGTGAGCGGATCCTAATTGGTTTACAATATCATACAAGCAATAGACGACCAAATAAAATCCTATTCGGAGATCCGAGAGCCCGTATACCGAGGTTGAAGACGGCAGTGGATTCGGCCTAAACCCTTGTCGTTAAATGTTGTTCAACTTTATAATTTCTCCCAGTAACGCTCGTTTGCTCAGAATTTCATCGAACAATGCCCACTGCCGGTTCACCCGATGAAGGTTGTGCTCCGACCTGCTTGAATAGCGCGAAGGATCCCAGGAAAAGAACGCTTCCTCGAAATAGTCTATCAAGTATCGGATGCCCAACTCTAAGAAGATGAGAGGCAGCGCCTGTAACAAGGTCGCTATTTCTTTGCGTGTCCAGCTCGGAGCCGCCTCCTTATAGCCTCTCCACGCGGCGTCAAACAGGTTCAGGTCAAAACGGGGCCCTTCCGGTCCGTCCTTTTTCCCGCACCAGGAACGAAAAGCATCGGCTATTTCGACAGGATATGCGCCCAGCATGAATGTGTCAAAATCCAGGAGGGCGCAAGGACGCCCTTCATGATCCCATAGAAAGTTGGACACTTTAAGGTCACCATGAATGGGCCGTTTCGGGAGTGCTATACTCGGGAGGTACTTGGGCACTTCCTCACGGAATCGTTCGATGGAGTCTGCCACGGGTACTGCCTTCCGAGGATCCTTGCGAGCCGTATCCAGCAGTTTCCGAACCAGGAACGCCGGGTCGTGAAAACCTTCCAAATGAAAGCGGGGAACGTAGTTGATGTTCTTCAACACCGAGTGCAGACGGCCCGTCATGATACCGGCTTCGAACGCCATGGAAGGAGATGTCAGACTTTCCCGCACGTTTCCCGGCATCCGACGCATAACGCGATACACACCCGAAGCGTCGTTATAAAACGGCTCCCTCCGGTCCGTTAAAAAAATCTCAGGAGCAGGAAATCCGGCCTTGATCAGGTGATCCGTTACGGCATAGGCGTCCATGGCGGTGAGGTGGTTGAAAGGCGGTTTCAGCTCCTGGATCACGAACCAGCCCCGGCTTGTCCGGGCCAGAAGCGTCTCATGTATCTTACCACCTCGGGCGATTTCCAACTGAATCGGTTCGCCCAGCCGGAAACGGTCAAGTATGTATTTCACGCGCTCGGCATTCATGAGTGCTACTCCGTAGCCGTCGGTGGAGCGACTCATCTCTCGAGTGAGACCGTCTACCTCCGGCTGCGACGCGATGGCGGCGCGGCCCGTTTAGAAAGTTTTTGGAAGGTCCGGGGAAGCCTTTTCCAAAAGGTTTCCCCGGATTCAGTCCGAATCACTATAGTATATTAGGCTTGAGTCGGTACCTCAAGTTCTCGTATAGTAAACTTTTGTGACTTTCCCGGTACCAGATGCCTACTTCATCCAAGTTTTACAAGGACGGCGTATGACACCCGCATGTGAAATCGTAACCATTGGAAACGAACTGCTGTTAGGGCAGATTGTGGACACTAACGCCTCCTGGCTCGGACAGACATTGAGCGACGCCGGTATCGCCGTAGCCTATCATACCACGGTCGGGGATCGGCTCAAGGCCATTGTGGAGGTGCTGCAATTGGCGCTGACGCGGGCGGACGTCGCGCTGTGTACGGGCGGCATAGGACCCACGGAAGACGATCTGACCCGGCAGGCCGCCGCTCAAGTGGCGGGTGTTCCGCTGGAATTCAGGCAAGACCTTATGGACGAAATCGAAGGGCTGTTTCGCCGGATGGGCTTCCGCATGCCCGAAAACAATCGGAAGCAGGCTTACATACCCAAAGGGTCCAGTCCCATACACAATCCCATGGGCACGGCCCCCGGCTTTTGCCTGGAACTGAACGGGAAAATGCTGCTGGCGCTGCCGGGCGTACCGAGAGAGCTGAAATTTCTTACCAGGGAGGCGGTGCTCCCCATTTTAAAACAGCACTTCAGCCTCGGAGAAAAGACCATTCGATCCCGTGTCCTCAAAGTAGCGGGATTGGGCGAGAGTGCTGTGGACCGCCAGATCGGCGATCTCATGGATGAGGGAGCGAATCCTTCCGTGGGACTTCTTGCTTCTCCCGGAGAAATCCGTATTGTAATCAAAGCGGTGGCGGATAGCCTGCAGGAAGCGGACGCGCTCATGGACTCCGCGGAAAAGGAAATCCGCGGTCGGCTGGGCAGACTGATTTATGGTACGGGCGACGATACGCTCGAGGGCGCCGTCGAGGAACTCCTGCGCCGACGCCGGCGAACCTTGGCCATTTTGGACACAGTGACCGGGGGCGCCGTCTCTGTCCGACTATCCTGTGCCCCTTCCACGCAACTGAGGCAGGCGCTGATTCTCTCGTCGCCGAATGGGGCGCGGGATCTGCTAAACGATCCCAAGTGGGAGTTTGATTCCGAGGAAATATCGGCTCGCGCGGACGCCGAAGTCTTGGCGCAGCGTATTGCGGAACGTTCCGGAGCCGACCTGGGGCTCGCCGTTCTGGGCATACCGCAAGTCCATAAACGGGAGTTGCGGGTCGATCTGGTTTTGGGCGTATGGGGACCCGAACAGAGCCGGAGCACCTACTATTCGATTGGCGGCGACAGGATTACCCTGTATGAACGGTGCGCCATTATAGCGCTGGACAATGTAAGAAAATGGCTGCTGGGAGTGCAGCCGTAGGAGGTTTGATGAACAGGGCCCGAGCCGTCACCGATCGCTTGACCCTTTTGGAATTCCGTCTCGAACGTCCCGGATATGACGGCTTTTTCGGAAGCTACGTGTATCGCGGCCGTTTGAATCTATTGGTGGACGTGGGACCGGCGGCTTCGGCCTCACAACTTCTGGACTTCCTTCGTACGGAGGGTATCCGCCACCTGGACGCGGTGCTGCTGACCCATATCCATCTGGATCATGCCGGTGCTCTAAGTGCGGTGCTGAACGCATTTCCGGAGACCCCGGTGGTGTGTCATGGGAAAGCGCTTCCCTATTTGGTGGATCCCGCTCCGTTATGGGACGCCAGTCTGAAAACCCTCGGAGACGTGGCTCGGGTGTACGGCAAGCCGGAACCGATCGAACGCAGTCGGCTGACCCCTCATACGGAAGCGGATATAGAAGGCCTCACCGTGGTGGACACCCCCGGGCACGCTCCGCATCATCTTTCGCTCATTTTCGACGGTCTCATGTTCACCGGTGAAGCAGCGGGAGTGCACTTGCCCGAGGAGGATCCTTCCTATCTGAGACCCGCGACGCCGCCAAGGTTTTTTCTCGAAAAGGCGGTGGCGAGTATTGACAAGCTGGTTGCCTTCGGAGACAAGAGGCTGTGTTACGGGCATTTCGGTACAGCCGAATTTTCCACGACTATGTTGGCCGCTCACAGGGAACAGCTGCTCCTCTGGAGGGATCTGTTGGATGACGAACAGCGTTCCGCGCCGGAAGAGGATTTGTACGAAGCGTGCTATAAACGGCTGCTGAGGGATGATCCGAGATTGGCGTATCTTCCTAAGATGGACCCCGAAAAACGGGAACGGGAACGCTTTTTCATAATGAACAGCATCAAAGGATATCTGGGTTATCTGAGGGAGTGACCGGCGAAGAGACCTTAACCGGTGCGTGGTTCCCAGGTTGGTTTGAAAAAAGAAAAGGATTGACAAAAACTTAAAAATTTCTAAATTGCACCTAACGGCGGTGTAGCTCAGTCGGTCAGAGCATGCGGCTCATATCCGCAGTGTCCGGGGTTCAAGTCCCTGCACCGCCACCATTTCTTTCCAATTTCAGAAGCCGAAAACCTAACCCGCTCACGTTGCTTCTTTTTCCCTTTGTTGTTCTCCCTTGTTCTCAACATCATACATAGCTTCCAGCTTGCTCTTACTTTCCCATCAAAGAGCCAGGCCTTAGGAATCCAAGGCGTGTTTCGAATACACCGGGCATCGTTGGGGTGGACGAGATTCAATCATAATGCAAAAATATATGGATATACGGTTGAGCCCGCCGCCTGAGCCTGAATCGTCCGGCGCAGGTAGCACAAAGGTGCGACAGGAGCTATCAATGAATGCGGGATGGATTGGAGGGATTGTCGGAGCAGTCATCGGGATGATCGGCGGAATCGTGGGAACCTACTTCAGTATCAAGAACACGAACGGTCCATTAGAACGGGCTCTTGTCGTGAAGTTTTGCATTCTAGGCTGGATTGCCGTTGTTCTGTTCTTGGGTTTGATGATGGTGTTGTCAAGTCCATACCGGTATTTTCTCTGGCTTCCGTACTCG
>Ga0068714_10006087_pt1 | contig 12448 bp, 12 predicted proteins | sample MTBNYHSulfiMetaG_FD_62988 | JGI IMG/M metagenome (GOLD analysis project Ga0068714, IMG submission 62988) | Enrichment culture microbial communities from rom New York Harbor, USA that are MTBE-degrading - MTBE-NYH (New York Harbor Sulfidogenic)... | ecosystem: Environmental > Aquatic > Marine >... | reverse complement strand
AGGCGATCACCATGACCGCAAACGGACCTTCGTTTGACCTCACGGCCTGTATCCGGTGCTTTTGCTGTCAGGAACTCTGCCCGCGCGGCGCCATCCGCATCCACCGCCCGTGGGGCTCGAGGCTGATATACGGGCCGCGCAGGCGCGGCTGACGGCAGCTGGAAGGCCTCCGGCGGCCGTCCGATCGCTGGCAAATAACCAGCGACAGCAGGAACCGGACGCCATTTTGCAGAATTACATGACAGGGTGTACTTAGCTGCATTTTCCGCTCCACTCAATACACCAACGGTTCTTCTACCTCCGCCCTTGTCTCAATACCTTTTACCGGCGTGAGCACCATCTGTTCCGCTCGCGAGAGGAGGTGGCGCCTGGAACCGGGCCTTTAGACGATCCTTGGGTTTCGCTTCGACGGATCTTCAAGGAGGTGACGGTCTGTGGTATTTGAGCTGGCGGCGGAACCGGCTTTGGGAATCTTCGTGAAAGGCACGCTTTCCCAGCTTGGGACGCTCCTGCTGATGTGCGCCTTAGTCTACATCATGATCAATAGGGCGAAGGCGGGCATGCCGGTGCCGCCAATCCGTAAGATTCAGGGCCTCGAGGCCGTGGACGAGGCAGTCGGCCGTGCGACTGAAATGGGCCGGCCGGTGCACTTTGCCCCCGGTATCGGCGGTCCTGACAATGCAGCGACGTTTGCCGCGTGGGCGTTCATGGGCCACGTAGCAAAGTTGTGCGCCAGGTATGACACACGGATCATCAACACCAACCGCAACTACCTTGTGCATGCAATCAACGAAGAACTCATCCGGCAATCCTACCTCGAGGCTGGACGTCCCGACTCCTTCAACCCCGACGATGTCCGCTACCTGACCGGCTCCCAATTCGGCTACGCCGCAGGCGTGCTGGGCATCATGCAACGCGAGCGCCCGGCGGCCAACTTCCTCATCGGCTACTTCTACGCGGAATCCATGCTCTTCGCCGAGGGCGGCGCCAACATCGGAGCCATTCAGATTGCCGGTACGACCAACACGGTGCAGATTCCCTTCTTCCTTGCAGCGTGCGACTACACTCTAATCGGTGAGGAGATCTTCGCAGCCGGTGCCTACCTCTCCAAGGAGCCCAACCTGGTTGGGACTGTGGTGGGCCAGGACTGGGGCCGCATAACTGCGTTCTTGGTGATGCTCGTCGGCTGTCTGCTGGCGAACGTTGCCGCGTCGCAGCACCAGTGGCTCGTGAATCTCCTCAAGAAGACGTAGGCGGGGAGGTGCGAGAATGCGCAAGCAACTGCCCTTGCTCCTAACCGGGGTCGCGGCGCTGTGGGTTGTGCTCTGCAAGTACATCGACGCGCTGAGCGTGGGTCTCCGTACCCAGACGGACCACTGGTACCAGGTCATGACGGCGGCCATGCTGCTCATCGGCGCTATCAACCTGACCAGGATCCACGGGACCAACATCCAGCGGAAGCGCTCCGGGTACTACAACTCGGTCCTGCTCCTCGTTGCGCTCTGGGGCTTCATCGCGATGGGGGTCTACTACGGGAACAAGCACGTCAATTACCGCTGGATATACGACTGCACGGTCGTGCCCCTGGAAGCAACGATGTTCTCGATGATCGCCTTCTTCATCTCGTCCGCGGCCTTCAGGGCGTTCCGCATCAGGACTCTTGAGGCGGCGCTGCTCGGCTTGGTGGCCGCGTTCGTGATGCTCGGGAACGTCCCCATCGGGGCCGCCATCTCGGACAACATCCCGGTATGGAAGACCTGGCTGACCAACATCCCTAACGGGGCGGGCTTCCGAGCGATTCGTATCGGAATCTACATCGGAACGTTCGCCGCCGCATTGCGCATCGCCCTCGGGCTGGAACGTGCCCACCTGGGCGGCGGGATGCAGTGAGGGAGGTGAGCTGACATGTGGGAAAAGATCCAAGTACTTGATCGACGGTGGATCTACCTGGTCTTCATCATCGCGGTGATCTTCCCGCTGTTCAAGCCGCTCGGCCTGCCGATCAAGCCGGGCGAGGACGTGAGTAACTTCTACGATAAGTTCAGCGCGTTGCCTGAGGGCTCCGTCGTGTGGCTGTCCGGGGACTACAGCCCGGGTGCCTCGGCCGAGCTCAACCCGCAATTTGAGGCCGTCGTAAAGCACTGCTTTAGCAGGAACTACAAGGTCCTGGCCTACTCGATGTGGGAACAGGGCCCGATGCTCATGCAGCCCATCCTGGAGAGGGTCGCCGAGCAGTTCAACAAGCAGTACGGCGTCGACTGGGTGTTTCTCGGGTGGAAGACCGGCGGCGTCGTCGTGATCCGGCGCGCGGCCGAAGACCTCTGGGGCGCGATGGTCAACGTCGATTACTACGACAAGCCGCTGTCGACCCTCCCCCTGATGGAGAACATCAAGAAGCTCTGGTATCCCGATGTTACCGCAGTGGTCTGCTTCAGCTCAGGGAGCCCGGGAGACGGCGACTACATGCAGTACATCACCAACCTCTGTGACACGGTGCTCTTCACCGGCCAGGTCGCGGTGCAGGCCCCGTCGCGCGTCCCGGTAATCCGCAGCGGCGAGATCCAGGCGATGATTCCGGGCTTGGGCGGCGCTGCCGAATACGAGGTCCTGGCCAGGTTCCCAGGCAAGGCGGCGGGCCTGATGGACGCCCAATCGCTCGGCCATCTGGTAATCCTGGCGTTCATCGTGCTCGGCAATATCGCCCTGCTGGCGTCGGGTAAGAGGGGGTGAGCTGGAATGCTAAGTCCAATCCAGATCTGGATAGCAGCCCTGGGCACGCTGGCCCTGTACTCCTTCCTGTACAAGGAGAACCCGGTCTACAGAACAGCTGAGCACCTGTTCATTGGCCTATCCGCGGCCCATGGCATCGTGATGACATTCGATAACTACATCCGGCAGGTCTGGCGCGACGAGATCATCAAGGACGGCCAGTACTTCCTCATCTTCTGGATGGCGGTCGGCTGCCTGATCTACTCGCGCTACTTCCGGTCGGTCAACTGGCTGGCCCGCATCCCGATGTCGCTCACCGTCGGCTACGGTGTCGGGTTCACGCTCGGGTACACGCCTCTGTCTCTGATCAACCAGGTGTGCGACAACTTTATCCAGTTCTCCGGCAAGACGTTCGGGGTGACGCTCAACAACGTCCTGTTCTTTGTGCTCTCGATGTCAGCCCTTGCCTACTTCTTCTTCACGGTTTCGCGCGAGAAGTACGGCTTGAGCACCATCGCCACCCTCGGACGGTACTGCATCGTCATAGCTCTCGGGGTGTCCTACGGCAGCACCGTCCAGGGGCGCATCTCGCTGCTCCTCGGACGGCTGCAGTTCCTGTTCAAGGACTGGCTGACCGACACCCTGCACATCCTCAACATGTAGGACCCTGCCGGGGCGAGCTCCAGGCTCGACTCGACAGCGACGGAAGGCGAAAGAGGCCGGCGGCCGGTGCCACCGGCCTCTTTCCTTGCTACCGTTCCAGCTCCTCGAGCCTCATCTTGTTGCGCGCCTTGCCCCCACCGCGGGGGACAAACGTTTCGCAGCAGGTATCGTCCGAGGTACTGGCCTCGTTCCGCCCCTCGCCGAGAACGCCGATCTCCATGTCTCCCCTGCCCCGGCCCGCACGCCGCATGTTGTCAACGACGATCTCACGCGCAAGGCACTGGTTCTTCGGGCCCCAGTAGGCACAGCTGTCGACATAGCACCTGATCCTGTTGTCACGACTCCGGTTCTCCTCCATATTCACACCTCCGCCGCGTCTTTGCGCGCATATTGTTGGCACCCGCGGCGCGGGCTATGAGCGGCGCGGCTCTTTAGGAGGACTTGACGTACGACCGGGGGAAACTGGCATTGGCCGCGGCGAGGACGTCTTTCGATTTCCTCGCACCTCGCCCACAACGTGAAGTTAGGGGGATTCCTGTGCGCCGCCGATCCGCTTGGCTTTGTCTCTCCACGACTCTCCTCGTGATACTGCTCTTCTCGGCGATCGGGGGCTGTTCCAGAGGGCCGGTCGTGGTCCGCAGCGTTCCGGGAGCAGGTGCGACAGGCCTTCCCGTGGACTCGGATATAGTCTTGACGTTTGACCGTCCGATGGATCCGGAGACGATCGGCCAGGCGCTGGCTCTGACCCCGCCTTCGGGGAATCTCCTCTCAACCATGTCGGCAGACGGTACGCAGCTTCACATCCGTCCCCAGCAGCCCCTGGCGCCGGACACCCAGTACACCCTGGCGCTCGACAGGCGCGCTCAGGACACGGGTGGGGCGAGGCTACGACAGCAGTTCAGCCTCCACTTTCGCACCGCGGCCCGGCGCCAGGCCGTCTGTGATTTCCCGGTCTGGTCACCGGACGGGAACAGCGTTACGTGGTTAGAGGACACCGGTTCGGACCGATCGCTCTGGATTGCGGGCATCACCCGCGCGGACGGGCAGGCGTCCGCAAGCGGGCCGCTCAAGCTTGCGGACGGCCTATGGCCGGGGAGCCAGGCGGTCTTCTCGCCTGACGGCCAGAGGATCCTGGTCGTCACCCCGCAGACCCGCGACAGCACCACGGTCCCCGGACTGGCCTACGTAGACCCGACGGGGGGTATCCCCCAGCAACTGGCCCTTAACGAGCAGCTGGAGGACCCTTCACGGCTGGTTGCCTCCTTTTCCCCGGACGGGTCTCTGCTGGCCGTCCAGAACGACATGTACATGGCCGACGCCCACTCCGACTACATGCGCCAGCTTGGTGTCGCAAGATCTGACGGGACAGGCTGGTCTGACTTCGGCAACTTGCTGGTGGGCTGGGGGACGGACGGTAGCTGGCTCATTTACCTCGACATGCCCGGGATCGGAGAGGCTCACAGTTTCAGTTACGACGTGTGGCGCTACGACTCTGCCACAGGGACCAGGAGCAAGGTCCCCGGCGCTCCGAAAATCAACAACTTCGGGGCCGCTGCCCGCTCGCCGGATGGCCTGTACTTCGTCTTCTCGGACTGGCAGGCAGAAGACGTGCCCGGCCCGCAGGGGCCCCGGATCGAGCACCTCCCGCGCATTCTCTGGCGTCTCAGCGCGGACGGCCGCACGGCGACCCAGTTGACCGGCGGCGAAGGACGCGACTCGGATCCCAGTGTTTCAGCTGAGGGCACGCTGGTTTTCGCCTCAGATCGGAGCACGACAGCCTCAGACTGGGATATCTGGTCGCTGCCGGCGGCTCAGCCTGGCGGCGAGGCTGCGAACCTCACAGCCAGGCCGGGGTACGACGGCCAGCCGGTCTTCGCGCCGGGGGGAGACCTGATAGCCTACGTCTCTGATGCGAGCGGCAACCGTGAAGTGTGGCTGATGAGACCCGACGGGACAGACCGCCGGATGGTCAGTTTTCGCTAGTTCGCCAACAGACATAGGGGGAGGAAACCTGGTGGATATCACAGGGATAATGCTCAGCGCGATAGTAGTGCTATTCCTTTTGTCCGGACCCAGGGGGAAGAGCCGTTATCACCCGCTGGGTTTCGGCATCCTGATAGCCGCTCTATCTGCAGTCTACGCGGCGGCTAACAATGCCTGGGCGTACTACCTCGTCGCGGCCGCGGCGGCGGCGAAGGGGCTCTGGGACTACCGGCGCTGGCAGCGGTAGTTCCACGGCCTAGGGCAAGAGAGACGCTTCCGCTTCGGCGGCGTAGTCCAACACCCGGTTCAGCGTCTTTTCCCTCAGGGCTTCCACGCCGTCGAAGTTCATGTTCGGGACGTAGTAGCCCTCCATCACGTCGTGCGCGTGCTTTGCCGCGGCCAGGAAGTGGAACGCGCGCCGGAGCAGGCTGTCGTACAGGCCGGCATCCTGGTTGATGAGTTCGGCGTGCTTTGCCACGATTGCCGGGTTGAGACATTCGTTCATGTCGATGACCCTGTCTCCCCTGGCCGGAGGCGTTAGATGCGGCTCAATCGACTTGGTGAGCGCGAGGCTCATGTCCGGCACCATTACGTGTTCGACTTTGCCCGGATTCAGGGCGCAGTGGTACACCTCGACGAAGTACCCTCGCTCCAAGGCTGAGGTAGTTACCTTCTGGAGCAGGGTGGACTTGCCCGTGCCGGGATCGCCCTCGATTATGTACCTGTGCTGCATAGGTCCGATGATCGTCGGCAAGTAGTGAACCACGCCGTCCGGCGTGTTAGCGCTGGCGAAAAGGTGACGCGACCGGCCGGCGATTGGCGAGACGTGGATTCCCGTAAAAAGCTCGCGCAGCAGATGGTCGGCTATCTTGTTGGCCATTCCAAAGTTCATGCCTTCCATGTTCGCTGCTTCGATGTCGTCGTAGACCGCCTGGGCGGCCCTCAGGAAGCGGTAGGCTCGCTCGAAAAGCCTCCCGACCTCGCGGTTGATCTGCATGATCCTCTGCTTGTTGGCCCGCATCCCGCGCTCGTCCCAGAAATCGCCCAGGTGGAGTATCTCGTCAACCGCCCCCGGATTGCGCGGGTCTACCACGTGAGGCGCGGTGCCGTCAATGAGGGCGACGCCGATCCGCGGGAACACGACGCCGTCCAGCGATCCGTTATCTGACGAGCAGTGGTGGAACTCGGCGTCGTATCCGCGGTCGATCAGCACCTCCGCCACCTTGCGCATGAAGGTCGACTTGCCGACCCCGGGGCCGCCCTTGATCACGAGGATCCTCCGGGCGTCCGCCGGGATGATCTGATCGTAGAACGAGTGAAACCCGTGCGCGGTGTTGTTGCCCGGAAACACCCTCTTGATGTGCCCGCGCCTGGGTCTTTCCGGCACTGCGGCTTCGTTTGCGGTCGCCTGGACTGACGGTGACATGCGCATTCTCCTCCCCTTTGGGGCCCCGGCACATTGTATGAAGGTTGAGCGTTGCGGCGTGTTGCCCATGCGGCGTGGTGTTAGAGTAACGTTTTCGTTGGTGGGGGTCAGGCAAGGTAGGGAAGATGTGGGTCCGAGGAAGAAGCGAGACCTCACTTGAGTCCCCCTGCAAGGGAGTGAGGTCTCTGATTATGGAACCTGAGCTCAGTCTAACGGAAACGGGATGTCAGTTCAACGACCTTGAAGAAGCAACCTGGCGAGTTGCACGCCAGCTAGCACGCGGACTACTTGAGCGCTGCCTGGAGGCGCTGGACGAGGAGCTGTCCAGCAGTAGGCCGGCTGGGCTGAAGGTACATGGGTCCCGGGCGAGGTCGGTATTGACCATTGTAGGCGCCGTGCAATTCAAGAGGCGTTACTACCGCTCGCCGCCCACGTTGCAGCAGGGGCCGGTCCGGGGTACAATTGCGGGAAATCGACGGGGAGGCAGGCGCTGTGCCTTTGATCATCGGTTTCCTCGGCCCCGAGGGCACGTTTACGGAAGAGGCGGCTGCGACGTTCGCGGGGCAGGCCTCATCGCTTCTCCCCTACCCGATCATCCCGGATGTTGCGCGGGCGGTGCTCTCCGGCCGGGCGGACCTTGGAGTGGTCCCGGTCGAGAACTCGCAGGAGGGAGCCGTCAACGTGACGCTGGACTTCCTTGCCCACGAGCCTCAGGTCCCGCTCGTCGTCGGGGAAGCAGTCCTGAGAATCCGTCAGGTCCTCGCCGGTCCGCCGGGGGGAACGCCGGGCGCGCTCGAGGCCGTCTACTCCCACCCGCAGGGCCTGGCCCAGTGTCGCGGATACCTTGACGCGGCCTGCCGGCAGGCTCGCCTTATGGCGACGGCCAGCACGGCCGAGGCAGCCCGCCTCGTGGCCTCCGGGAGCCTCCCGGGGCACCCCCGGGTCGCCGCGATTGCCTCGGAGAGAGCCGCCGCGCGGTATGGCCTTGCCGTCTGGGCGGCCCATGTGCAGGACAACTCGGACAATGCCACCCGGTTCCTGGCCCTCGGGAGAGCCGCGCCGCCGCCGTCCGGGCAGGATAAGACCTCGCTCGTCTTCTCTGTACCTCACCGCCCGGGCACCTTGCACTCCGCCCTCAACGTGTTCGCAGCCCGCGACCTGAACCTGACCCGTATCGAATCCCGCCCCTCGCGCCGCAGGCTGGGGGAATACGTCTTTTTCGTCGACTTCGAGGGCCATGCCGCAGATCCCCGACCGTCCCTGGCCATTACCGAGCTACGCGAACTTGCCGAGTGGGTAAGGTTGCTTGGCTCCTATCGGATGGCAGGTGGATGGTAACGGGATGGCGCAGGTAAGGCCTCCACGGGGCCATCTTGGGACCGCCCTGGGATCGTCCCGGGATAGCCCGGTCCGCCGGGTGTGCCCCGACGGACTAGGACCTGTCCGCCCGCCAGACCTCAACGTTGACGAGACTTGGAGGCCGGCGTCCGGTGGCTCCGGCAACCGCATTTTCGGCCGCCAGCCGGGCCATCCGATCGCGCGTCGCCACGCTGGCGCTCCCGATGTGAGGCAAGAGCACCACGTTGTCCAGCGTCAGAAGCGGATCGTCGAGGGGCAGGGGTTCCGACTCGAAAACGTCGAGGGCAGCCGCGAAAACCTCCCCGTCCCGCAGGGCCCGGCACAAGGCCTGCTGGTCAACGACCGGCCCGCGGGACGTGTTGGCAAACACCGCCGTCGCCTTCATCGCCCGGAACTCCGCGTCCCCGAAGAGGTGGTGCGTCTGAGCCGTCAACGGAACGTGAACGGTGACGAAATCAGCTTCCCGGAGCAGGTCGAGAAGCTCTCTGTAGGTGGCGCCGACCTCCCTGGCCTCCTCCAAGCGGGGGACCGTATCGGTGTACAGGACCCGCATGCCGAAACCACGCGCCCGTCTGGCCACGGACACGCCGATACGTCCGAATCCAACTATCCCGATGGTGGCTCCGTATACGTCCTGGCCCAGCAATTCCTCCGGCTCCCACGTCTTCCACCGCCCCGAGCGCAGGTAGGCCCCGGCTGACGGCAGGCGACGGGCGGCGGCCATCATCGCCGCCCAGGCGAGGTCGGCGGTTGTCTCGGTGAGTACTCCCGGCGTGTTCGTAACCATGATCCTGCGGGCCGAGGCCGCCGCCAGATCGATGTTGTCGTACCCGACGGCCATGTTGGCCACCACCCGGAGCCCGGGACACGCGTCCATCGCCGGCGCGTCGATACACTCCGTCAAGGTGCACAGCACGCCGTCCCAGCCTTCACGAAGCGCGGCAATCAGCTCCGCCCTAAGGGGCAGGCCGCCTTCGCTAAGGAGCTTGCAGTCAGCGTCCCTCTCCACTATCTCCAGCCCCGCCCGCGGAATGCGCCGGGTGACGAGAATCCGGGGCCGGTGGCCTTCCTTCCCAAGGTCCATTTGCGCCCTGCCCCTTCCTTACATATACCATCCAGTTACCATCTGCTTAGATGACATTAAGATGACCTTCAAGATCTCTGGGAAAGCCCAAGGGCCGGAAGTCCTCCCGAGCGACCTCCGGCCCCGGACGCTTGTGGCGCGTCTAAATCAAACCGAGGCGTTTGCCGCACTCAGTGAATTTGAGGACCCCGAAGTCGAGGTCTTCGCGCGAGTGGACCGCGGATATCATGACCCGGATGCGGGCTTTCCCGCGGGGGACGGTCGGGTACCCGATCGATTGGGCGTAGACGCCCTCCTGGAAAAGCTCCTTGCTCAGCTCGCTTGCCTTTCCGGCGTCTCCGATCATCACCGGGGTTATGGGGGTTTCGCTCCTTCCGGTGTCAAAGCCGGCGGCGCCCATTTTCTCCTTGAAGTACCGGGCGTTGTCCCACAGCCGCGTGACCCGGCCGTCGTCCGCTTCCAGCAGATCCACCGCGGCGATGCAGGCGGCGACGTCGGCCGGGGTCGGCCCGGTGCTGAATAGGAACGGCCTTCCGCGCTGCTTCAGGTACTCAACGAGCACGCGGCGTCCGGCGACGTAACCGCCGACAACACCGAACGCCTTTGAGAGGGTTCCTATCTCGATGTCGATTTCTCCGACGAGTCCGTAGTGATCTACGATTCCCCGTCCGTGGTCCCCCAGGACTCCTTCCCCGTGGGCGTCGTCGACCATCGTCAAGCACCCGTACTGGCTGGCGACCGCGGCTATGTCCGGCAGCGGGGCGATGTCCCCGTCCATGCTGAAGACACCGTCGGTGATTATCAGCCTTCTCCGGCAGTCCCCGGCCGACTCGATCTGCTTGTTGAGGTCCCCGGCGTCGTTGTGGGCATAGCGGACGACCTTGGCCTTGGACAGCCGGCACCCGTCGATGATGCTGGCGTGGTTGAGCTCGTCGCTGAAGATGAGGTCGCCCTCCCCGGTGATCGCGGGGATGGTCGTCGTGTTTGCCGTGAACCCGGACTGGAGCAGGATCGTCGCCTCAGTGCCTTTGAACGCCGCAAGCCGGTCTTCCAGCTCAAGGTGGAGCGACTGAGTCCCCGAGATCGTACGGACCGCTCCCGGTCCGACCCCAAGGCGGTCGATGGCCGCCTTGGCCGCCTCCTTGAGCGAAGGGTCGTCCGCCATCCCCAGGTAGTTGTTTGAACACAAATTGAGCACGCGCCGGCCGTCCACGGTGAACCAGGCACCCTGAGCGCTCTCGATGGTCCTTATGGTTACCCAGAGTCCCTGCTGCCGGATCGCGTCCAGCTCGTGCTGAAGAAACTCAAGCTTGCCCAATCAGGTAGCCCCCTTCCCCATCGCGGCTTCGAACCCCGAAGCCAGTTTGGACTTCTTTCCGGGCCTGTATTCTCCTTCCCTGGCAGACCCGACCACGGGACGGGGCCCGGCACGAGGACGCGACAGGACGAGGACCGGTATACCCGGTCCTCGTCCTGTCGATGCTGAGAGGGCAACCGCAAGCCCCCCGCGGAGCGCAATCCCGTCTGGGCCGCTAGAACCTGACCACCATCGTCACGCTTGCCCGGATTGTGACTTCGCCGGGCATTACGGGGACCGCACCTGCACCTGCCGCCTCGTAGGCAACCGGGGCGCGGTAGTAGCCGAAGTCCACGCCGCTTTCCTGGATTGACTTGATCCCGACTACGCTGGCGTTGATAGCCGTGGCGATTGCGCCGGCCTTGCTGCTCGCCTGCTCAACCGCCTTGGTCAGCGCCTGCTCGCGTAGCGCGGCGGTTTCCTCCACGGTGTAGCAGATGTCGTCCACGGTGTTGCCTCCCGCCCCAACGGCCTGGTCGATTATGGTCCCGACCTTTTCAAGGGAGCGCACCGTTACCTGCAACCTGTGGGTGCAGCGAAAACCGATCGGCGTGAGCCTATCGCCCTCCGGGCTCTTGCCGTAGTCATAGACCGGGTTCAGGTTGAAACCGACCGTCTTGATGTCGCCACGCCTCAAGCCCAAAGCCAGGATCTTGGCGATTACCACGCTGACTGCCTCGTTGTTGGCTTTCTCGGCACCGGCCGCGGTCGAGCCTTCGTTTTGGACGCCGAGGGTAAGCCTGCAGAGATCGGGCTCGAGGGTGAGCTCGCCCGTACCGGTGACGGTGATCAGGCGGTCGTCGTCACCGGTTCCCGTTGCGCCGGCGGTGCGGACGCCAGGCGCAAGGGCCCCCGCCAGGACCACGGCGCCTGCCAGAAGAGCCACGGCCAGGGCCAGAGCGACCGCGGCTCTGCCCAATCGGATCCCGCGCAAAGACATCGGGTCCATTCCTCCCAAAGAAAGGGGTAGCGGCAAAACCGCTCCACCAAGTATAGACGCGGGCCGGGCGATGGTGGTTCCGGACCTCGCAGGAAGATACACCCAGAGGGACGAATGACTATGGATTGCCGATAACGCGCGGAAATAACCGCGACCTCTGAAGGGGGCAACGCACCGACATGATCGTGGACAGGCCTGACTTCCCGGGTGGTCCGCTGAGAGACCTGGCCGAAAGGATCCGTCAGCGCGCAGCGACGTTTAGCGAAGGGCAGCGGGTCGTCGCCGATTTCATCCTCCGTGAATACGAGAAGGCAGCATTCCTGACGGCGGCAAGGCTCGGTCAGAAGGTCGGGGTGAGCGAGTCCACCGTGGTGCGTTTCGCTATGGCCCTGGGATACGGCGGCTACCCGGAGATGCAGCACATCCTGCAGGAGATGGTACGCAGCCGCCTGAGCACGGTCGACCGGCTCTTGAGCTCTGTCGAGGGCATGGAGGACAAGGAGTCTGTCCTCGCCGAGATAATGCAGCGGGATATCGACAACATCCGTCAGACCCTGCAAGAGACCGCCCCGGAGAATTTCGAGGATGCGGTCCAGCTGATCATCGGGGCGCGGAGGATCTACGTCACGGGGCTGCGCAGCGCCTCGGGACCTGCGATGTTTCTCGCCTTCTGTCTCAACTGGGTCCTCGGCAACACGAAATCCCTGATCTCCGGCGTTGAGGACTGGCTTGAGCAGACCACCGACCTCGGCGAGGGGGACCTGCTGATCGCGATCAGCCTGCCCCGTTACACCCGCAAGACGGTGGAGATCGCGGAGTACGCCAAGGGGCAGGGCGCGCGGGTCCTGGCCATCACGGACAGCGTCATGTCCCCGCTCGCCAGGTTTGCGACCGTCGTCTTGAGTTCGCACAGCGACATAGAGTCCT
>Ga0068714_10006086_pt1 | contig 12450 bp, 11 predicted proteins | sample MTBNYHSulfiMetaG_FD_62988 | JGI IMG/M metagenome (GOLD analysis project Ga0068714, IMG submission 62988) | Enrichment culture microbial communities from rom New York Harbor, USA that are MTBE-degrading - MTBE-NYH (New York Harbor Sulfidogenic)... | ecosystem: Environmental > Aquatic > Marine >... | reverse complement strand
AGCGGTGGGCATGGTGAACGACCACACGACTGACTGCTTCCGATACAAGGAAATCAAGGATCTTGCCCAACCAATGCGTGCTGGCTGACGCCGCACCCCGCCGCTCGTTCCTCGCTCTGGGGTCCGGCGCAGCAGACGCTCACGTTCAAGGATAATTATCCGATAGACGAATTTTCAGAGGCTGATTTGATTTATAATACCAATACAATGCAAAACCTGACATCGGCGGTGTTCAGATAATTGATATGCAAGGAATGTGAATTAGAGTAGACGCGCTACAGGTCGGTTCATTCAGACTGGGTCTTTATTCCTATGACCAGAGGAAAGAACGCTTCTGATGGGATTTGCTGAAAAGTTTGTCAGGCAGTGCCGGAAACCTCAAGGGTTTCTTGGAAGATTTTTGGGCAGGGCCATGAATATCGGACATGCAAGAGTTAGGCGGTGGGGTCTTGGCTATGTCCCTTCTGAATCCTATGTTGCCGTCCTAGATATCGGCTGTGGCGGAGGGGGCGCACTTCGGGACATGGCTTCAAGATTCCCAAATGCCAAGCTCTATGGAATTGACTATTCCCAAGACATGGTTCTGTTGGCAAATAAGGTGAACAAGAAACTATTAAAGAAAGGGCGAGTAGAAATCAGCCAAGGTTCAGTTTCATCCCTTCCGTTTTCCAGTAACACTTTTGACCTCGTTACTGCCTTTGAAGCTTACTATTTCTGGCCAGATCTTCATCGTGACCTCCAAGAAATCGAGCGTGTGTTAAAGCCAGGAGGAACACTGCTACTTGTGAACGAGGTCTATGAAAACGAAAAATTCCAAGACCGAAATAGGAAATGGGTTGCCTGGGCGGACATGCAGCTTCATAGCCCCGGAGGTTACCGGGAATTTCTGGAGACTGCGGGATACGAAGCCATTGAGGTTCATGAAGTCGTTGAAAAGAATTGGATTGCGGCTGTGGGCAATAAGACCGAACTGCCATCAGGAGGAAAGCGAAACCGACACTGAAAAACAAGAAAAATTCATAACAATTCAGTGTCACGTAAGATAAAAGCCGTGTCGGACACATCATCTGCTGTTTGCGAATGCCTTGAAATTCAAACATAATTATCCGAAGATTGAAACATCGAGCTTGAAAACCTTTTATGATACCAATCCTATTGGAAAAGTGATTTCAGTCTTTAGCCGGTTTGGACTGATGCAAGTATCCCTGACATAACGTGAAGAACTGGGGGACGACCGTAAATATTAAAATAACTTGACGAAAAGCATATTTAAGAGCGATCAACGAATACTCGGGGAGAGTGAATTTGTAAATGAGGTACTTTCGGAATCGGAGAGGCAATTTGCGCGGAAATATAGACTCAAAAGCCTGGGCTATGATTTTGAAAGGGTTGTTGAAAGGGTTTCCGAAATATTCCAGTTGAAAAAGGAGTACATAACCGGAAAAGGCAGGCAACAGGATCGGGTGATGTCCAGGGATTTGCTTTGTTATTGGGCTGCGGTTGAATTGGAGATGTCTATGGTGGATTTGGCGAGACAATTAGAATCTAACCCCCGCTGCTGTCAGTTGTGCGGTTCAGCGGGGAGAGAAAATGGTAAAGGGAAGAGGTTATGAACTGGAAACCTGAGATATTTGAATATTTACGGTCGTCCCCCAGTGTCTCACTGGAAACCTACTCGACTTTCATTGCTGATAGCACCGAAAAGAAATTGGCAGCATAGAGCATGACAATCTAAAGGATTCTCTATCGGAATAACGGTCAATCCTCTGAAATCAGTTTGAGCTTACGCAGAAAGATGCCTGGCTGTTCCGGAGAAAGAGGAGAGGCGATCGCTCGGGAATTTAAAAGGGCGGTCCTCAATTCAAAGGTCAAACGTTGACCCCATAAGTACTTGAGTTCGAATGAGTGAGTAGGAGGTTAAAGAACCATGAAAATCACCCCAACGCTTGATCTATATTCGCTGCCGAGAAAACAAGGCCAAATTCGTTATATTGGTTCAAAATGGATTGAGGATTTTGCCCGCCAAGTACAGAAGGAGGACTTTCGAAACTTACGGTCACTGATATTGGATATTTCCAATGTGGAGTTCATCACTTTATTCGAATGGGCAGGCCTTATGGCGTATTTGGAACGTCTTTTGATAAATGCCCAGTCATTAACAGAGTTAATGATTGATGCGAAAGGCGAGAATGATCTTCGAATCATTCCCAGCCATGATTTTATACGAAACATTAAGGGCGAAATGATCCCCTTTTCTCCTGAAGAAATTGATGAATCAAAAAGGCTTTACAAGGTCCTAGGTTTTATTGAATCCGTTGGTGGGCTTTCCGGCTTAAGCCATCCAGAAACACGACTTGGTTACCGCTGGATGGATAAAGCAAGCGCGGCTCTGCGAGCATTTTACAGCCAAAAACCAGACAGCCCCGATAGACCTACAATACTGTTTCCTCTCCGCCGCATTGAATCGAAGGAGCATTGTAGAGCTTTTGTGATGGATCGCCCTTTTGGATCGTGGCGGGAGGCAATGGCAGAGAGATTTCGCGAGGCCTCAGTTTTTTGGTCGGAGGAGTTCTGGCGAGTGTTATGTTATGAGCTTTCGGCCAACATTTGGGAGCATGCAGGGCTAACTGGGTTCCTGAGTGCAAGGATAGTGGAACCGTGTTATCAAAGCCAAATTGCAAATAAAGCTGAGTTTCTGCACAGGTGGCAACTCACTTATGGAGACCTTATTGATGATGAACAAATGGAGTGGATGAAGAATGGGTTACTTGAGATCGTTGTAGCGGATTGCGGCAACGGGCTTGTTAGCACATTGAAAGACACCTATACGAAAATTCATGAGATAGATGGATCAACGCCTGTAACTGCGAAGGATGTATTGTGTTTTGCTTTTGATGAACTTGGGACCTCAAAGGAAATGGATGATCATTGGGCGACAGCTCGACATGCTTTGTCAAGGGTTCTGCGAATTGTTGGGAAGTATGGCGGTTCTCTTCGCCTTCGATCAGCAGGCCATGAGATTGTTTATAGAGGGAAAAGCATAAACAGTTTCAGAAGGTCTAGAGATAAGAAAGGAATCGCACCAACAGCAGACCGACGCTTCGATTCTTTTATTCCCGGAACACAGATGCAGATCTTGTTACCATTGTACATACCTGACAGATCTTCAGCAATAATTACCCACCGTTCTGTTCTGGAAACAGCGTTACCAAATTCGTATAAAATAGATCCCGTACATCCAATAGGACATTTAGTGCCTCTTCTGGAAGAATTAAACCAGCCTAACCCATGGGTGGGCGAGGAGGAAGCTCATGTCTTTCGAAAAGCTTGTGAAAGGCTATGCCGACGTCTGCTCGAGCGAAGAAGAGATGAGGCGATTATATTAGATTTCAGCTATTTAAAATGGACTACCGAGCAATTCGAGACCTTATTGCACCTTCTACAAAACGTTTTGCAGCATAGGCCGGCATTGCTCATAGAGTTAGACCCGCAGCTTGCCGCACAAGTTGTAGCACTCGAAGAAGTTATGGCTGACACTCAGATTTGCTCTTTGTTCTCAGATAAATCGTCTGGTTTTGCCGGAAAGGGGATTTGTGAACTAGGTGTCAGGAACTATTTGGAGACTTATCGCGGAATACACGCAATCTTACTCGGACTGGATACGAACGGGAAACCTATTATCTTTGGCCTTCCAAGCCGGAATTGTGAGAAGCCGTTGCTCGATCTGATATATCATACACAAACAGCTGAAGGGCTCTGCCAATCATATGCCCTTACAGGGGCCGATGAATATCAGCTTAAAGCTGTTCTCAATGGCCCCAATCAAATATTCGTAAAAAGGGAAGATGGCCCATGGGAATGTCTTTGGGATGAATTTATGCTCGCTGCGCAGCACCGCAGGTCCTTGGCTAGACACTTCGATGATGTGGCTGAAAATTGTGGCGCTTGGCGGGGCAGAAAGAAAAGGCCGCCAAGAGTCCCACCGCCTGTTTGGCATCAAGACTCTGACTTTCAGCCTTTTTCAGAATTCCCTGAAACACAAAGTGATACTGGAGAAGAGCTTTATTACCTTCCATGGGCACGAGAGTGGCGTAAAGAATTCCTGGAATGTGCATTGATTCTATCACGCGAGAGATATGCGGATGAGGTGGCGCGGCGACTTATATTCAGATTAGATAGGCTGCTAAAGACTTCCGGGCACTCCCTTAGAGATATAAAGACTATTGCCTGTGTCACCGCTCCTAGCATGCTTCTTACAGAGGCAATTCATAGGTGTTGGCCCATAGAATATCCTGCCCCAACCATAGCAGATCTGGGCCACTATATCTTACTTGGATTTGACATTAAAATGCCCCCTCGCTTATTAGGCTCAGGGGGAATCGTAATTGTGCAAGATGTCATGGACAAACAGAATGTTACAGAGAAGCTACTGATTTATTTACAAGAACAAACCCAGATGGCTGGTGAACAGAATCAATTTGCAGACGGCAAAATTCTTGCTCAAATTAGTTTTGTTCGCCTCTCTGATCCAGAACTCTTGAAGGAGACCCGATCCACAGGGATCGACGAAAGTTGGATAATACGAACACAGACGGGCAATGAAGTTTTGTGCCACAGTATGATTGAAGTTCCTCGACCCCCTTCGGGGATGCAACCTGATATTTTAAAAGAAAATTCTAAGCTTTTTTGGATTGAACCACGCTCGTTGCGCCCTTTTAGATACAGCAGACTTCGCACGGAAACGCCAGAGTCTGACCCGCTCCAGAAAAGGCGGAAGAGTTGCCTTCAGTCTTTCGACGATCCTGCCATAGGCCCTTTGTTCTCCGCTGGACACTATGTTTATGGCAATAGACATTACTCGGTTGTTGTTGATATTCCGCGATTAGCCAGAAGTACAATTGGGGGTCAAATTGCTTCTGATTTGGCCGCTATCTGTGAGGGAGACAGACCACGTTCACTTGCTGTATGGGAAAGAAAGGAAGGACAATCTCTAAAAGGCGACGTCACGGGTGTGCTCATGCCGCTTCATAGTCAGATACACCACTTATGGCCTAAGGTAGAAGCCATTCTTGCCCAGCATGGGCGGCGACAGCCTGCTTGGTATCTGGATGCGACTTTGCTTTACGGAAGCGGGCCTTCTTATCGAATGCCTGAACAACTGGTATATCAGGTGCGAACTGTGGCTGAGTCGCTAAGGAACATTCGAACTAAACGAAAGGTTACAGATAGCGACAAGATAAGGATACTTATACTCGACGATGCTATGATATCTGGCAGAACCGGAGAGACTATTATTGCCAACTTAATGCGCCTAATTTCTGAGGCTACAAAGAGAGGTGAATACCCATCACCAGTAGAATGGATTCGGTACTTTGCAATCCTTAACCAGTGCACCTATGCACGAAACGAACTTTATCAGAACATGACAACTCTCGGTGGAGAGTTAGGGGTAAAAATTCTTTTCGAGGCCTTCGCGCCGTTCATGGGCGTCAAAACATATGATTCCGATAATTGCCCCAGCTGTAAATCATATAAGCGACTTTCTAGGCTGAGGAGAGTCTCAGAAGCTCAATATGCACACGCCACAACGCACTGGATCGACAAGAAGCTTTGGGGATTGTATCCCATTGCTGTCGACGGTTTTGATTTTCACAGGAAGCCCAGGCCTACCCTACCCAAAGCATTAGATATTCTTCCAGCCCTTCAGGGATCAAGCACCATATATACCCCGAGATATGCTGATACTGCTATCTGGCAATTGCAGGAGCTTATGTATTTGAACCAGCCACCGAGTATGGTTTTGACGGCCCTGGCTGGTGCATTTCCAGAAGATGAACGGGAAGAGGGAACAAATCCTTCGGAGTATGAACGATATAGATGGGCTGTGTTAGATTGGTGTATCCGTAATTGGACTCTTGTGGAATTCGATAGGGCCGAATCCATCTTTTTTCAGTGTACGCGTGAGGAAGTGAATCGCAATACGCCTCTCGTGCCATCAATTCTTGAGGCTCTTTCCACATTGCACAGAAACGAACACGTTCGGCAGTTCATTCATTTTTGCATTGCGGAGCTTGCAAGACTAGAACAGGAAACATCAGCCTCCATTGATTTTTCCGAGTCCGTCCAACGCGCACTCAACTTAGATCTGTCTTTAACCCTTTTCTTTTTGGCTGTTCCGTCCGAGGAGCTTTCCAATGAAGAAAACGATCGCGCCGATTATATCTCAATATTGAATGATACGCTTTCCAACATTGAGGGCAATCATCTGAGTCATCTGCGCAACTTACAATTGAGGTTAAGCCGCGATCATAGATTCCCTCGCCCAGATTGGGCTTTGTCTGTCATTGGAGAAGCCGTATTTAGAGGAGCCAAAGCCAGATCTAAACCTGTGCATCCGCTTCTTCTGCCTCGCGTTTTGCAGGATGTTGCAGTCAACCCTACCGATCCACTGAAACGAAGAATACTTGAAGGGAGTCTAGGTGCCTTTCTGGCTGCAGTGGATGATCTCGCCGCTTATTCTCCCTTATCTTGCTTGTCCACATGGGCAAAGAAGGGAAAGTCAGTTATGGATTGGTTGAGAATCCGTCCAGACGACCTCTCAGCAAGTGATTTGCCAGAAGGGTATGATATATTCAGGGAAAGCTTGGATCATCATCGGAAGTGGTGTCTGGACTTCAATGCCGCCTTTCATCCATCTTTGTCTGAAATCAAAGAGTTAGTGGCCTCGCGCGCGGAAGATCTTAAGAGGACTTCGAAAAATCGCTGGGTTGAATTGGTGTGGCTCATGGCAGACGACGATGCGCAATGCAGAATACTAACGCATGTGAGTCACTTAGTCGAATGCATGGTGAACCTTGCAATTAACCCTATACGTGAAAGTCCTTGCAATGAGCAATTGCATACTGCAGTAAGGGTCTCTAAGGGAATCTCTCGTCTGAGTGATAAGAGAAGGGTCATATGCTTAACATTATTGACGAAGTTTAGGGCTTTCCGAGCTGCAAATGAGCATATCACGTCGGGCCAACATATCGCAGCTGACATCAAGTTTCTGGAACCTTTCGGTGTTTCAATGCAGGGACCACGTATTCCCGAAGAATGTTACACGGCACAAGGTTACACTACCGCCATTGACTTTTTTGTTCCCATAGGCTTTTCAATATTTGAAAGGAGAGCGGAAAATGACACTTAAGGTTCTTTATATTGAAGACGAAACTGAGCATTATGAATTGCTCAAAGAGGCTATTGAAGAACGAAATAGACAAATGCCAGTGTCCTCCCGAGTTGAGTTGGACCATACGCTTTCCCCTGATAACCTGGGCCAAATTCTGAGCGATTCATTGGATGTTGTTTTGGCAGACGTCGTCTTTGAGAACAGTCCTGGGCGTGACGACGATCCCAATCGTCTTGATGAAATCATAATGACTGTAAATAATTGGATGTTACGTAGTCGCCGCGGTCGCCCTCTTCCGCTTATTGCGCTAACGAGTAAAGGGAAGAGATTCGTTGAGTTCTGTCTCAGCCGAAAGGATTCGCTCTATGATATCTGGGACAAAACAGCTGCTTCTCCAGAATATCGTGCTTGGAAACTCTCACAATTAGCCAAAGAACTTCCACGTTTCCGGCCTGACGGCCTTACTCAGCGTTTGATTTGCGAGATGGTGAAGGGGGCTCGCTGGCACGAGGATGTAACTGATATGGTCCGGCGTTATGGGGCTGGACGGACTGAACCTGAACAAGTTGAAAAGGCTGGAGAAGCTGTGAAGCATATTGCTGATAAATTGGGATTGCATAGTCACTGCTCTGAAGCTTGGGATACGATGGTTAAATCAGAAACACTCATACGGGCTGCTTGCCCGTCAATGAGAGGACACGCTCGTCATGTTCTAAATGTTTTTTGGATGGGCTACTATCTGATTTACGACAAGGTTCTCCATAATTGGGTAGAAAAAATATGGGATAGAATTTTGAGCAACCGCAGCTGGATGGGATCGGTAACAGAAGTGGACCCTTTGGAGGCAGTGGGGGACATATGGTTTTATGCAAGCATCTTTCATGATTTCGGCTACTTATTAGAAAAATCAGATGACATACAAAAGTCCCATCTGGATCTATTAGTGAAGTTTGGTGATTTAGCCAATGGATCGATACAACCACATGATTTTTTCGGGATAAGCCTTACCGAAAGACTTCAGCAATCCATAAGGAGCGAATTTGATAATCCAAATAAAGAGCTTGCGGACCCCGATAGCCATTGTGTTGCCGCTCTCAAGAGGGTTGTCGAAAAACAGATGTCCAACAAAAGCCCAGATCATGGGCTCATAAGTGCACTGTATTTCCGAAAGCTAAAGATGAAAGATCAGCAACAGGCTTGCCTAGTGCGAGAAGCTGCCCGAGCAATGGCGCTGCACCACGTCGTTTGTGAGGCAAATGAAACCGAAATCGGAGATTCACTTTCATGGGAGAAAGAGCCTATCGCGTGCCTTTTACTGGTATGCGATCAGCTGGAATCATGGGATAGGCAACGTCATGAAGATCATTTTCGACATGATATCCCGGAAAGGGCTGAACTATCTCAATTTGAAGTAACCGCTATTAATGGGCATCCTCATGTGGAAATTGCCATCGATTACATTGCTCCAGCACATCTTGAGAAATCACCTGATATTTTTGAAAGAGTAAAAGACGATTTGGATTGTATTTTGGCTGAGCACCCAAAGCTGTCCCTGGAAAAAATCTCTGGCGATTGGCCGTTTCAACTTGCAGTAAGCTGTACGATGAGTGGCGTTGCCTTGAGTACTACGATATCTTTGCCTCGAAAGCATGAGTGATTTGGGGGACGTTGTGAAAGCGCCGGGATAAGCCGGCATAGGGTAGGGGATGAAAGTGGGTTGGGGGACGTTCGTCAGATTATAAGTTATGTTTCGATTTTTCATTTGATATAGTGACTGTATGCCGCGAAAAGCCCGAATAGATGCCCCAGGAGCGCTACATCACGTTATTGCCAGGGGGATAGGCCGTCGAAAAGTGTTTGATGATAATGATGACCGCGACTTTTTTATTAGGCGTAGATGGGGAGGTCCTTAAATAATCAAATAAGTTGACAACATGCAGTCATAAAAGTAATTTGTGGTTATGCTCAGGATACCCCGACTTGATGCCCCCGGCCTCTTGAGAGGAATGCGGCACGTCTATAAGTCCGAAAGTTGACACGGAGGATGTCATGGTTGAGAATCTGGAACTGAGAGACGGCGAAGAGCGCGTAAAAGGGGGACGTACTTCAGATTATAAGTTTATATGCCACTCAAAGCTTTTGAGTAACTTATAATCTGACGAACGTCCCCTAGATCCCGCTTGGCCTTCGGCCATCCGCCCTATCGTCAGCTGTTGACCATCTGCTCTTCACGCCCTTTCTGGCGTCGCTCGCGCTCCGCCTATCAAGGGCGTTTGAGCCGACCCCGCCCTTCGGGCGGCTGCGCTACGCTTGGTTTTTGGCACGGAAATTTGCCTTCGGCAATTTCCGCACCCAAAAACGGCAGCTCAACAGCTGACGTTAGGTGTGATTAGTCTTAATTTTTTTGAAGACGTGGTTCTGATGAATTGGTGGAAAATTATTTTATTGCTCGTTATATATGGCATTGTTGCCTTTGGAGTTCTGTTTGGTGTGCTCTGGATCATGCACTACTATGGATTAACAGATAGCACAACTACTCTTGTCGCCGCTCTAGGTGGTGCTCTTGTAGCCTCGCTCGGCCCGATTATTACTGCCATGTTTACCAGTCTTGGCCAACAAAGGGATACAGATGAGAGAATCCGTGATGAAGCTTCGCGGGTTGCCCTCGAATTAACGAGGATGGACTATGAACTGCGCCAACAGGCGTTGCCGGAAGGTTACGCTCAGCAGTTCTTGGCACCTGCAAAGGTCTATAGAGAATTCTACAGGGCTATTGTCGAGTTGCGCACTAGGGGTACTTGGCCGAAGGCCATTGAGGACCTTGGACTTCTAAATATATTCACAGTGGCTCGTAAACCACAAGATCGAACTGAGCAACACTCGTGATAAGGCTACACCTAACAAGGGTATCCAGGCCGACGCGGCGGTGCCGCGCGGCTGATGCCCAGCGTTGGCGAAGGAAATAGTGGTGAAGGAAAGAGGACAACATGATTATCAATTTCGAGTGCAGTGGGTGTAAGAAGGAATTTGATTGCGAGATGGGCAAGGTCGGAATTGACGAACAGACAATGCGAGCCGATTTCGAGAAACCCATTATCCGCCCTCGTTGTGGCGAAAGAACGCTAGATGAGGCTTTCTTGACGGAACTCGGTCAAAGTCAAATGACAGAAGCCACCATGGACATGTAAACGGCGAGGGATCGCCAACAACACACTGCACATTATTGCTTGCTACGCGCGCAAAATGTGAGTGTCAACGTTATACGCAAAAGGTACTAAATGAATATCCGTGAAGAAGTTCCTTCAGATATAGAAATGATATGGGAAGTAAATACAGAAGCATTTGAAACTGAAGCGGAAGCTAGTTTGGTGAATGCACTTAGAAATAGTGGATGCACATATCTTTCCCTCGTAGCTGAAACTGAAAATAAAGTAGTTGGGCACATATTATTTACACCAGTTGAATTATGTGGAAATGATAATAACTTAAAAATTATGGGGCTGGCCCCTATGGCTGTATTGAGTAAATATCAGAACAAAGGGATTGGTTCTAAATTAGTTCAAGCAGGGTTGGAGCGTTGTCGGTCACTTGGTTACGATGCAGTCGTTGTTCTAGGTCATCCTAATTATTACCCAAAATTTGGTTTTGTACCTTCGGTAACATATGGCATTAAATCAGAATACGAAGTTCCTGCTGAAGTATTCATGATACTGGAGTTAGTCCCGGGATCTTTAAAAAATCATGAAGGCGTAATCAAGTACCATGAAGCATTTAACAGCGTATAACAAATCGCTCGTTGGGACGCTGCACCGCGTTGCGGCTCGCGCCCCACAGCTCAAACGTTAGCCGTGGATAAAGATGAGAAACGTACTTGAACTTGAACCGGCCATTCATATCTCCCGAGGCAATTCTTATATTGTCTCGTATCCGTATATTCTGGCACATTTCAGGAACATGGATATTTTGTCGGAGAAGGACTTTGTTTATGGAGCTCACATTGTTTATGGGTGGATGCCAACAATTTTGCATTTGAACCCCGGTAAAATAAAGGTGTCTCTAAGTAGCGGTGCGGAGATTGTGTCCTTAGCGAAGAATACGTGGCGAATTGCTGATAGTGAGTTGGAGCTACTTGCAAATCTTGTGAACAATTTGCTTGTTGCTGATTCGAAACTCCTTCATTTCGTTTCACCGGAGGACATCTGCAATTTGGGATTACGAATTTATGATTCGAAATGTTTAACTTGTTAGTGTTTGTTTAGGAGGATAAGGTAATCAATATGGATTGGCTTTTTTAGGGCAATGAAAGGGGGAAAGATGGAAAATAACTCAAAATTTCTTGCGGGGTTTGAAAAATTAATAGAAGAAAATGCTGCAGACTGGATAGTTAGCGATAGTAAGGATAAAAACAAGGAGATTGCAAAAGCGTTATGTGAATGTCTTGCAAAGCGTAATGCTGAGTCTGTTAAAAAATGCGCTCGTTCATCAGGTGGCGGCATGGGAATGATGATTTGTTTCGCACTAAGTATGGCAGAAAACATGAAATATTGTCAAGAAAAGATAGAAAAAGAATATGGTGCTGTGTTTAAGTAAATTTATTTCCTGACTGGGGGTCGGGCCACGTCAAGAGGCTGACATCACTACAATAGTTATTGGTTGTGGCCATTAAAACAGGCCTATACCGAGTTTTTTGGGGCTAAAAAGGCCGTTTTTCTGCGAACCTTATGGCGAGAGCAAAGCGACATTTTATTCCGGGCTACATCTGGCACACCCCTGTTAAACAGGCTTCGCGTTGAACGGGGCAGGTCACGCATCGATGCCACAAACGGGAATTTTTGCTCAAGTTCTCGAAGGATCGACACCGGTATTTGCAATGGCTGTATCAGGCAAAGAAACGGTACGGTTTGAGCATTCTGAACTATATGGTTACTTCAAACCACGTCCATCTGCTGGTCGTCGATACGTGAGAGGGGGACGCTGTTAGGTTTTTAGGTTTTGTGATTGACAGGTGCGGGATGAAATGATAGTCGTGGGTTATGCCTAGGAGATCCAGAATAGATGCCGCCGGCGCCCTGCATCATGTGATGGTCAGGGGCATTGAACGTGGTAAGGTATTTCGTATCGACGAGGACAGGAACCATTTTTTGGAGCGACTGGGGGGAATTCTCGAAGAAACGAATACCCGGTGTTATGCATGGGCTTTGATTCCCAATCACTTCCACCTGCTCCTGAGAACCGGGTCCGTGCCGATCTCTACGGTCATGCGTCGTCTTCTGACCGGC
>Ga0068714_10006085_pt1 | contig 12452 bp, 12 predicted proteins | sample MTBNYHSulfiMetaG_FD_62988 | JGI IMG/M metagenome (GOLD analysis project Ga0068714, IMG submission 62988) | Enrichment culture microbial communities from rom New York Harbor, USA that are MTBE-degrading - MTBE-NYH (New York Harbor Sulfidogenic)... | ecosystem: Environmental > Aquatic > Marine >... | reverse complement strand
TGTCCGGTCTCCTTCCAGTTTTTATCCTGATCAAGTCCCATACTGTATTTGATTTTACCTGAGGGATTATCGTATCCCCAGTCAAAGCCATGATTTTTGTTGGGAACTGCTTCAGATTTTATACTCCGGCCCTCAATAAAGGCATGTATATAATATTTATTTGTGGCTGTATCATAGTTTAAGATTCCCAGGGCTTCATAAACAACCCTGGGATTATTCGGGTCAGTCTCTATATCCACTGCATTGCCTTCGATCACGATTATAGTCCCATTGTGTTTTCCTTGCACCATCTCGGTTTGTTTCAGTGATTGTTTTGTGTTCTGCCCGGTCATGTACCAGGCATCACCCTGCCAGCGTCCTATGATCCATCCGAATTTAAGCATGGCTTCCGTGGATTCATTTGTCTCTCTCTGAGCAATACCCGGACAAGTAAAAACAAAACTTACAATTAATCCAATAATGATCCGATTTGATCTTTTCATACTTCCGGTGATTTATTTGAATATTGAATATGAACATACTTCATGTAGTTGCCTGTTTGTAGTTTTCAGCCTCCGGTATGTTTGATTTATCCTGAAAAACTGTCTTATAACTGTCGTTTGTCTGCTTCTTTATTCCGGGAATAACAAATTATTATCGAGTGATGACTGTCCGTACCTGACATTCTGTTCAAAATCAAGCAGCCATTTCTTTCTCCCATGTCCGCCTGAATAGCCACGGAGATCTCCGTCAATTCCGATTACCCGGTGACAAGGAATAAGGATAGCCAGTTTATTCAGGGAATTAGCGTGGGCAATTGTCCGTATAGCTAAAGGCTTTTTTAAGGCTGCTGCCTGTTCGGTATATGATAATGTCGAACCGAATGGAATTTTCAGCAGTTCTTCCCAGACTGTGCGCTGGAACTCTGTGCCGGTGATCACCAGGGGAACGGAAAATTCTCTTCTTTTTCCTTTGAAATATTCGCGCAATTGCCGGAGGAGTAAATTAAAATGCCTGGATTTTCCGGGAATGATTTGAGCGTTAAGTGATTTTCTCAGCTGTTCAAATTCCTCCATAAGCATTTCTTTATCTGCATACTCCAGCAAACAAATGCCACTTTTTACACCACAGGCATACATTGTTCCTAATGGCGTTTCGAGCCGGGTAAGGTGGATAACCTGTTCCTGTTTGTTTCCGGATCGGGATTTATCGGAAACCGGGCTGGATAGGAGGTCTAGATCAATTGGCAACCCGCTAGCCTGATCAATAGGTCTGACAGTTACTGTCTCTCTATATGGTCTTTTTTTTAAAAAATCAAAGATACGCAACATATCTTCTTTTTATTGTAAAGGTAATTGGAATAGAATGGTTTAGCAACAGGAAAATTAACAAAGATTTTTGAGATCAGGGCAAATTATTTGATATAATATTCAGATTAAAATTACTTGAATCTATAAAATGCTCCATATGGTCAGCCATAAAGGAATTGCTATAAGACAAAGAAAGTAGCTGATAAAGATAATGCCTCCTACCTTTCTGATATCACCCCCGTATGTTCTGACCATGAGAATATGTGCGGTAGCCGGAGCTGAAGCTGATTGGATTACCAGCACCTGTGCCAGGAGAGGATATTTTTCCCCCGTTTTAAAGACATACATGGCTGTGATGACCAGGACCGGAAGCATGACAAATTTCACCAGGGATACCCGGAAAGTGTCCCAGAAGGGAGGAATGGAACGTATAGAAAGAGCAAGAGTGGCACCGAGGATAAAAGTGGCTACAGGAACCGTTGCTTCTCCCAGGAATCTGGCCGATTCAGTTATAAAATCAGGCACATATCTGTGCGTTCCGGTTAATACCAGGCTTATGGCCAGGATATTTGCGATAAACGGGGGAGTGAAGATCTTACCCAATAACGTACCATCTGATTTGTTTTGAGTTAGGATAACCTTGCCCACTGACCACATGAAAGGATTTAAACCAAGCACAAGGAGAAAACAAATGAGGGAAAATTCCTCAAACTGATCTTTAAAAGCAAATTCACCTATGGGTAAGATCAGATATATGGCATTCTGCATCCCTGAAAGAGGAAATAGTACTTTCTTTTGTTTGATATTACCTGAAAAAAGGAAGGTGGCAAATAATAACCCGGATATGGAAAGCCCGATAGCTACGAGGGGAAGCCACCACCAGTAACCCTGTTTTTCAGGATCAAGTGTTGAGATAATTGTATGAAAAGTTAAGAGGGGAAGAAAGATATAAACAACAAGCATGGAAAGTCCGTCAATCAGTTCTTCTTTTATGATTTTACGATAGGCCAGGAATCCTGCAAGACCGGCAATAAAAAATATTTTTAATAAGGCCTGGAAAATTGACGAGAAAGTAGAAATAAAGATATTATCCATTATCTGGTCCGGAAAAATTTCATAAATGTAATGAAATCTTTGTTTTGATAATATTTTAACTTTCTACCTTTTATATCTGACGAATTTGATTTCACTGCTGTTTTAATACTCTCCAAAGAGTTGATTCATTTCTTTTTATTAGTTTTATGGGAGCAAGAAAATAGTATTTTATGGGGATTGATAAATCCGTGCATCAGCGTTTTGCATCAAGGTTCGGGCTACTCGTCAGTGCACTGGGTATTGCCGTTGGGACCGGTAATATATGGAGGTTTCCGCGTATTGCTGCCCAGAGTGGCAGTGATAAAGGAGCGGGTGCCCTGATCATAGCCTGGCTGATCTTTTTATTTATATGGAGCATACCCCTGATCATTGCTGAATATCTGATCGGAAGGAAATTCCGCAAGGGTGTTGTGGGAGCGTTCGTGGCAGGCACAGGTAAACGTTTTGCATGGATGGGAGCCTTTGTGGGATTTGTGGCAACAGCGATCAGTTGTTTTTATGCGGTCATCGTTGGCTGGGCCATCTATTATCTCTTCTATATGCTTCTTCAACCCCTTCCTTCAGACAGTACTTCATCTCTGGTCATATGGGAGAATTTTCAGGAGGGTAATCTTCCATTTTTATTTCATCTTCTGACGATAATGATTGGCTTGCTGGTGATCTGGAAAGGGATCACATCCATCGAGAGGGTGAATAAAATATTAATCCCTTTATTGATAATCATCATTTTTATGGCAGTTATCAGGGCGCTGTTACTTCCCGGTTCACTGGCAGGGATTGCTTATCTTTTCAGGCCTGACTGGCATCAGCTGGGTAAACCGGAAGTCTGGCTGCAGGCTTTGACCCAGAATGCATGGGATACCGGAGCCGGATGGGGATTATTTCTTACATATGCGGCCTATATGAGAATTGAACACGGGACTGTCAAAAATGCTTTTATAACCGGGATTGGAAATAATACCATATCCCTGCTCATGGCAATCATGATCTTTGCCACGGTATTTTCTGTACTACAATTCAATCAGGATTTTTCTGATACACAGGTACTGGTGGTCATGAAAACAAGCGGGCCGGCTTCGAGCGGGCTGACGTTCATCTGGCTTCCGCAGCTCTTTGCCACCATGAAGTTTGGGAAAATCCTTACCGTTTTATTTTTCCTGGGGCTGGTTTTTGCAGGTTTTACATCCCTGGTCTCAATGCTTGAGATGGCAACAAGAGTACTGATTGACCGGGGCATGAAACGTAAACCGGCCATAATCGTTGTTGTTTCAATAATATATCTGCTGGGAATCCCATCCGTTATAAGTCTGGACTTCCTGAACAACCAGGATTTTGTATGGGGTTTAGGTCTGATCATTTCGGGTCTTTTCATAGCTGTTCTTACCCTGAAATACGGATCAAATTACCTGAAACAAGGTATGGATCAATCAGTCTCCGACTGGGGGCTTGGTAAATGGTGGGACCTGGCAATAAAGTATTTTGTACCGGTTGCTTCCATCTTATTGATCATATGGTGGCTCTCTTTATCCTTTATGGTATTAGCACCAGAAGACTGGTATAATCCTTTGGTCACTTACAGTGCCATGACATGTCTGGCACAATGGACAGGGATTGCTGTCCTGTTTGCTATATGTAATAAATGGATTATCGGTAAGGATTATCTTTAGATCTCTTTATCCATTCCAGGCAGTATCCGGATTTTCAATAATCGCTCTGAATTTTCTCCCAGTATCCCTCTTCCAGGAGGGAGATCAATGCCAGAAGGCCGCCCGTAGTATAAAAACTATCATTACATGGCAAATCGGAACCAAAACCATTCCGGGGATTATAACTCTTGTAAATCCTGTTATTAAGTCCCCATTCTTTCATTACCAGGTCAAGTGACCTGTTAGCAAGAAGTTTCCTGGCGGCTGGGAAATCATAATTTCTAAGTCCAAGATAAATCAGGAAGTTTATCTCCGGAAGTATAGGGTATTTGTAAGCTGTACTATCCGAAAAGTCAGGATCATTTTTTGCCAGTAAAGGGATCATAAATTCACCTGAAAATTCCTCAGGATTTAGAAAATGCTCATTGATCATACGCTCGGCTTTCATCTTATCAGGAACACCGGATAAAAGTGAATAAAAGCTGGTAGCGTAATTATGAGAGCAGAACTGATTGGATAACAGGTTTTTATCTCTATATATACCTAATTGATCATCCCAGAGTTCATTGAGTTTCAGCGAGTATTTTTCTGCTCTCTGAAGAAGTTCTCTCTGATCATCTTCATTATCCAGGATTTTAGCGATCTCAGCCAGAGCCTTGCAGTCAGCAATATATAAGCTCATCAGTTCAACTGAGGCAATTTCCATCTTACGGATGGATTTATTATATGCTATATCATCCAGAAGTGGAGATTCATCGAGGTCAGACTCTGCCAGAGCAGCTTGCCTGGTATTACCAAAGGGGCCTTCGGGTTGTGATCCCCAGGAAAGATAGCCCTTATTATTCCTGGCTTTGTCCCACCAACGGTTCCAGGAGAGAAGTTCGTCATATATTTCAAGAAGGAACCATTTTTCCTGGTATTTCTTATAGATCATATTGCAGATAAGGCTTCCCACAGGAGCCCGGGAATGGGCAAAGGAACTGCCTGTGGATAATGGAGATGAATATCCCGGAATAAATCCGTTTTTTGTAATGCTCCTGGTAATGGCAATGGCATTGGAATAAGCGTTAAACTTATCATCTGTGGCAAACATCATGGCCGTATAATAGCTATCGGCATTATACAATACCCACCCACCCATTTTCTCAGCTATTATCCTTGATACAGGTGTTATTGACCTTTGGTTAAAAGGATCGTATGTCATGTTCCAGGAAAGTGAAGACTGGATCACATTAAAAGCTTCCGATAAATTCCCGAATAATTTTTGTTTATTGTCAAATATCTCTTTTCTCTTTTCAATGAGATCTTTGATTTGTTCAACCTTTCTGACAGGGCCCGTAAAAAAACCGATTTCTTCGCCGGAGTTGAAACTGAGATAAGGTGATGAAACAGGGAGAGGAATATCTTCAGGATTTTTTGTTGCACCGATATTGACAATCTTATGGCCAGCTTCGGCCTGTATAAAATCGCCATTTCTCTCAATCTTGCCAATTTTACCCCATAACATACCAGTTTCCAGGTATATCACCGGGGGAGAGGCAGGTAGACTAACCGGTGAATAGAGAATAATAATGTTACCTCTCTGGATGATCACCTGTATCCTTGCCTCAAAGTCATCCCAAAAAAGCTGATAATCAATATACCTGCCGTCGGTTGAATGTGAAACCGGAGTAACCTTAACCGGAATGTCTTCATTTGGTGCATTTATGATGAGCTTGTTTATATATTGCGGAGGCTCGCTAACGGATGACTTCCTGAATCCAATCTTCACTGAGAGTCCTTCCGGCATATAAACATAATTCAGCAGATCTGAATTATTCCATGTATTCCAACCTCTTAAAAGAAACTCCTGAAGTTTTCTATTGTTATTTACCAGTTCAGGTTCAATGATATTATCCGTCTGACAGGAACCAGGAAGCAGACCGATCAAAAGTATGACTAAGAGATGTAAAGGTTTACAGTTTGAAGAGTTTTCCATAATTTCATATGTCATAGATGGATTAACATATAAAGATAAGTCAAAAGTAAATTTTATTCATAAAAATGTTTTTATTAAGGAGATTTTAATATATGTTAAAAGCTACAGTTATACCTTCAGGGGAGTATATGAAAGAGGGCATTGCTGTTATCAGTTATTCATCTGGTAATTAAATCCCAAACGGTTCAATTCGGGTCTGTCCAGGAACTTTTCAAGATCATTCTGGTAAAAATCGACAAGGAACTCATACACATATCTAAGGAACTCATAATGATGCCATTGCCCGTCAGCAAAAGGAATCTCAATACTCTGAGTATTTCCGAGCCTCATAATATAATTCCCCTTATATTTTTTAAAAGACATTTCGAAGAGAAGGTTCTGTTCAGGGATGTTCACATCTTTAACTTTGAGTTTGATACCCATCCTGACATGCCAGAATGAATCGGGATTAAGCTGCATTGCTTTGGGAGATTCGGTGGTTTGTTTTCCTTCCGCCTCCCATGAAAGAAGCACAAGATTTTCTGGTTCAAGGGTGAAATATTCCATAAATGACTCCAGGAACTGATTAAAGAACTTTATACTTTCTTTTTGATAATCGTTAAATTCCTCAACATTCTTACGATAAATTTCAAAAAGTACCAGGAAGCGGTTCATATGATAGCTTGATTAAATTTATTCTATAAAAATAATTCAAATCTTCCGTCCAACTGACATATTTGAATATACTTCGTTTTTGAGATAAAGTTTCATGTACGAGATAGAGTGAAAAATTCCTTCATTTCATCAAAATTAATATAAGGATACAATACCGACAGATGGTTGATAATTTGTAATTGTTCAGCTTTAAATCTGTCATAAGCTTTTGAGGTTTTATTATAGATCCTGTGGCTTCTGGCTTTCAACAGTTTTAATATATCCCTGTTAATATTCATGGTGTTTGAATCAAAATAGGTATGGTTGAATTTCTCCTGGATATATTCAATGGCCTGGGAATTTGGATGGAGAAGATCATCGGTAAAAAAACGGTAATCTCTTAAATCATCCAGGAGGATTTCATATGCAGGGAAATATTCTGTTTTTCCGGGGAATAAATTAACGAGTTTATCAATAGCCAGGAGAAGGACAGATTTGCTCAGCTGATTGCCATGAGCACCATCCTTCCAATGTCTGACAGGACTGATGGTAAAAACTATCCTGAGATCAGTATTGATAGCAAACAGCTCCTCTAGGAAATTCTTCCATACTATTGTGATATCGTCAGGCTCCAGGCGGATCCTGTCAAATTCTGATGCCGGAACTTTATGGCAGTTTGATACTATTTTTCCTGTTTCCCTGAGCTTGTATATCCAGGCGGTACCAAAAGTGATGAAAAGAAAACGTGATTCTTTAAGATGTTTGGATGATATTGCAATTTCCTTGTTTATCAGTTTAAGGCACTCATTACAATCAGGATGTGAGAAACTGCTGTGATGATCCCATGAGAACCATAAGTCATTGAAGAATACAAGGTCTTCTTTTACATATTTTTTTTCATCGATCAGGATACCAAGGGTATTTAGTACGGAAAGAGGATTATAAACAACACCGAATGGATTTATCCTGACCTGGAAAAGGATACTCTTAAGGTAAGAGCCGATGGCAGTTGCAAAGCAGGATCCGGTAAACAGTATTTTTGTTTCATGGTTGATCCTGAAAGCAGAGGGATCCGGATTTACTTCTGTCCTGAAAGTAAACATAAGTTTTACAGCTTATTTTCGCCAAGCCAGTTAATAATATATTTGAACACATCCTCGCGGATGAATTCGTTATGGAGTTCATGATACTGATTCTCCCATAATTTCAGTCTTGTTTGTTTACTTGTGTTCATCACATACTTTTCACTCGCTCTGGAGGAGGTGATGGAATCAGCGGTACCATGCATAAGCAGAAAAGGGCAATTGATTTTATAAATATTCCGGAGGGCATATTGTCCTGCCTGGTGTATGATATGGAACATACCAATGGTTATTCTGTCCTGGACAAGAGGATCTTCGTCATACATCTTTACCACTTCAGGATCATGAGATATTTGCTCAGCTTTCAGTCCATTTGAGACTGATAATGAAGGTAGAATATTTTTTAATATTCCGGTTACCGAAAGTATACCAGGTGAAGGTTCGTTAACAAGTTTAAGCCATGGAGAGGTTACGATCAGTCCGCTGATGGGACGGTTTCTGCGGATGATATGATTAAGTAAGAGTGTCCCTCCCATAGAATGACCATAAAAAATTTTGGGATAACCGGGAAATAGTTCATCTGAATAATTGTAAAGAAGATCGATGTCATCCATCAGTTGATTCACAGATTGCGCATGTCCTCTTTTCCCTTCAGAATATCCGTGTCCTCTCAGGTCCATGGTCATAACAGTATACCCTTTCTGAATGAAAAGGGTAGCCCATGAATTATAGCGGGATGAATATTCACCCATGCCATGAATGAGCAAAATGAGTTTTCTGGCATTCTTCTCAGGCGTCCAGCTTTGAAGAAACAGTTTTTTGCCGTCGTTTGTCAGGCAGGAATAAGATTGGTTCTTCATAAAGAGTCTCAAAAAAATGAGAAATTCTTACTTTTGCTCAAAAAACATAAAGGTATAAAAAATGCAGAAAGTATTGTACATAAAAACACATAAGAAGGAAGGCTTATATGATATTACAAAGCAAGCTGAATCTTTTGTGGAAGGGTCGGGGGTCAAACAGGGTTTACTGAACGTTTATGTCCAGGGAGCTACGGCAGCTGTTATGATCCAGGAAAACTGGGATGAATCAGTTCAGATTGATGTAATTAACTTCCTTAAGAAGATTATTCCTCATGGAGTATGGCAACATGATGCACAGGATGATAACGGGGATTCACATTTGAAAGCCGGGCTGATTGGGCCGCAGGAAACGATACCCATTATTGACGGTAAACTGGGGCTTTCCACATGGCAGAATGTTTTCCTGTGTGAATTTGACGGTCCAAGGAATGAGAGAAAGATTGTTATGACAATTATGGGGATGTGAGAAAACCTCAGTGATATTGAATTATCTCATGATAAACCTGGCCGAATTCCTGTTAATCTGCAATATATGAATATTACAGCAGGAAGGGCAGGATATTTTATAATTACTCAGGATTACAATTATTAAAAGTCCTCACTTGAAGGGTCTGAAACATCTCCGTGATAAATCTGTTTCAGTTCTTCCTCAAAGAAAAATTTATCTTCCCCAAATGCTGGTTTCAGATCATCCAGCCATAAGGCGTTCTCATCATACTCTGCAAAAAAGGGCCTGGCTACCCAGTCAGGATTTCTTCCCTGCAGAAAGCGGAGTGTAAAAATCTTCTTATTCCCAGATAAGCATTGAACTTCACTTACTCCAAGGACCTGTAATTTACCGGGTGAGCAGGACATACTTGGTCCCCTGACAGTGCGGCATACTCCGCTGACCTTCTGGTATGCTTTCTGGAAAATCTCCCAGGCACGGACGAGTGGTACTCCGAAATAGTGCTGGGCTCCGGTATCCCGGGCAATGAACATATAATATGGAATACAATTATGGTTGACCTGTTTCCGCCACATTTCAGCCCATATTTCAGGTGAATCATTGATGTGATTGAGAATAGGTGACTGGCTTCTGATCTGGGCCCCGGTTGAACGTACAAGTTGCATGGCTTGCCTGACTGCTTCGGTTGAAAGCTCTACAGGATGGTTAAAATGAGCCATGATGGCCAGGTTTATCCCTTTTGATATTATTCTTTCAAATAAAGACAGTAAATCACCGGCATCTTTGTCTGTTGAAAAGCGATAAGGCCAGTAACTCAAAGCTTTAGTGCCAATCCTGATAGTCTGGAGATGGGGTATCTCCGCTTTTAATATAGGATCAATATAACCCTCAATAAGCCTGGTGCTCATAACCATAGGATCTCCCCCGGTAAAAAGTATATCAGTTATTTCTTTATGTTCCTTTAAATATTTTATCAGCATTTCTGTTTCACGGGTCGCAAATTTCCATTCATCGATACCCGTGAACTGAGGCCAGCGAAAACAAAATGTACAGTATGCGTGACAGGTCTGTCCATTTGCCGGGAAGAATAACAAGGTTTGCGGATATTTATGCTGGAGGCCCTGTAATTTTATGCCATCCAATTCAGGCACATTATATTCCATCTGCCCTGCAGGATGGGGATTGAGAGCAGCCCTTAGCCGGTTTGCAGTTTCTTTGATGATCTTTGGATCCTTCCTTTGATCAATCAGTCCGGACATTTCATCAAAATGATCCGGCAGGATCATATCTTTCAGGGGGAAGTTGAGTATAAAAATGGGATCATCAGGAATATTTTTCCAGTTTATAAGTTCATCAACAACGTAATTATTGGTTTTAAAAGGAAGAATATTCCCTGCAACTTCGATCTCAAATTTCAGATCTTCCTTAATACTTTTCAATTGTGGTATTTCCCTGAAATTATTAAGTGAATATGCTTTGTATTTTTTCATGATTTCTGTTTGTTATGGTTAATAATACAATTATAAAATCATTTTGTCAATACATCCTCGTAATAATTGAAGTAGATTATAATAGGATCTGACATGCAATCAGACTAGAGACATCCAAAATTCAAAGCAATAGATCAAAGAGGCCGGTAATTGTTTCATTTCTTTAATAGTGAATCGCCTCTTCATTGGATATTAATTATTGATGAAATACAATATACAAAAAAAAATTATTTTTTACTTAAAAAATAATCGGGCGAAGAAAAAAATACCCTTAATAGTTTTAATGGGAGAAGGCGACGGACGTTGCCCGCCGCCTTCTCCTATTCCCTATAACAATGACATTGTCATTTCGAGCGCAGCGAGAAATCTTGCCAGGAATTTTCCCATCACCCTGTTAAAACCTGACTCTTTCATTGGTAACGAAGTGAGGAACCTGGTCCCGCATTGTGTGACGAACTCACCGAAGGTAATCTAATTATTCTATGGACCTGTTAATTACAATGTTATAAAAAATAATGAAGACAGGCGTATTTTTAGCGAGAGCAAGAATCTTAAGTAATTTTTACTAATAAATCTATAGTCTGATCAACGAAATTGATTAATATCTCTTATTTGTTTTTTGACATAGAAACTCATGTTAAATTACTTATCTCAGAAACGAAAGATTCCTGATTAATCCCCGGAATTTTGCTCTTTTTATTGGAGAGTTCTTAAAAAGAACTTTAAATTGGTCCTGGTTTATAGAATACCATTGCTCTTTTGTCATTGAAATCAGATCGGAATGAGGTTTCAATTCTTCGGTTTTATGGGGATCAAGTTTTTTATTCCATGGACAAATATCCTGACATATATCACAACCAAAAACCCGGTTAATAAACCTTTCTCTCAGTTCTTCAGGGATGATGTCCGTTTTATTTTCAATGGTAAGGTAAGAGATACATTTGTTTGCATCAACCATACGACCTTCAGTAATTGCTCCTGTGGGACATGAAATGATACACTTTCTGCAGTTGCCGCACATGTCACTTGAAGGATTATCATATTCAAGTTCAATATTAACGATCAGCTCCCCTATAAAAATGAAAGATCCGAATTTCTTTGTTATAAGGAGGGAATTTTTCCCGATCCATCCAAGTCCGGCACGTCTGGCCCATGCATGTTCAAGGATGGGGGCAGAATCGACAAATACCTTTCCTTCGGCACCGGGGATTATTGTCCTGATATATTCCATCAAACGGATAAGTTTCTTCTTAACGACATCATGATAATCCGGACCAAGAGCATATTTTGAGATTACAGGTGCTGCAGGATCTTTTTGCCTTTCAGAGGGGTAATAATTAAGTATGACTGAGATCACAGATTTTGCCCCGTCCACTAGTTTATTGATATCCTTCCGTTTGTCGGTATTCCTTTCCATGTATTTAAGCCCGGCATGGTAATTATTGGCCAGCCAGGTTTGCAGGATTTTGAAGTCGTCCGATAGCATTTCAGCTTTTGAAATACCACAATCATTGAAGCCAAGCTTCAGGGCTTCTTGTTTTATCAGTTTGGTGTATGTGGAGAGATGTTGCAATTAAACACAATAATCCTTTGAATTATAGCATTCCAAGTTCCAGCTTTGCTTCTTCACTTAACTTTGCCGGATCCCAGGGAGGATCGAAGGTGAGGTGTATCTCTGCCTCTCTGACTCCTTTGATATTTTCCACTTTAATCTTTACCTCTTCCAGTATTGAATCAGCGAGAGGACAGTTAGGAGCCGTCAGAGTCATGGTAATAGTTACTTTTTTGTTATCATCAATACCGATCTCATAAATAAGACCCAGATCATGAATATTTACCGGAATCTCCGGATCATATATATCCTTTAGTACCTTAACAATTTCAGATTCAAGCTGCAGGTTATTCTTTTCGTTATTCATGATTCACTCCCT
>Ga0068714_10006084_pt1 | contig 12455 bp, 8 predicted proteins | sample MTBNYHSulfiMetaG_FD_62988 | JGI IMG/M metagenome (GOLD analysis project Ga0068714, IMG submission 62988) | Enrichment culture microbial communities from rom New York Harbor, USA that are MTBE-degrading - MTBE-NYH (New York Harbor Sulfidogenic)... | ecosystem: Environmental > Aquatic > Marine >... | reverse complement strand
TCGTCGAGATATTTGGCTTCTAGCTCAGCCAGGACCGTGTACAAAGCTCCACAGGAGGGGCATTGGAAATCGCCGTATTCGATGATCGTCACCTTGGCATCTTGCGGGCCTCTGCTCCATTCGTCCTCGCCAATTGGCAAGAAGGGAGAGTCGCTTTCTCCCTCCGCTTCGGCGCTGCTCACCACCGTGCAGTTGGCGACCGTGCTCTGCCCGTCGCTCTCGGTCAGCGGAGGTGTTTCTGTGGCCGCGGGCGCTTCAGTGGCGGTGGCGGCGTTCCCTTGGCAGGCAGTGAGCGCCAGGGCGAAGAATACCAGTAATACCAGTGTGTGTTTGTGCATTAAGGCCTCTGCGGACAGAATGGGGTTCATTTTACCAGCTTACCGCCAAAGCGCCTTTCAATCGCTTTGGACGTCCGTCAGCAAGGCCTGCAACTGCTCGAAGGAGCTCACCCAGGCGACGCGGCGCACGAAGGTTGCCAGGTCGGGGCTTTGGGCGCGCAGTTCCCGCACGGTTGCCCCCACCGGGTCTTCCCCGGCGGCCCCGCCAGGCACGTCGGCGTAGGCCCCGTAGAAAGCGAAATAGGCCTGGTTGAGCTTGCGGATGCGGTAACCGTGCTCCCAGAACATCAGCCGCCGGGCTTCCATGTAAGTCTCGGCCTCTTCGATCTTGCCATCTGCCAGCAGCTCATCGACCGTGATGCGGGTGGTGTGCATCTCGGCGCGGAAGTCGAAGGCCGGGGGTTCGGCTGGCACTGATGATGGCTGCACCTCGTCCGAGGATGTGGAAGGTGGCGGCGGGGCCAGTTCAGGGTAGAAATGCTCGATCAGCGCCTCGCCGATCTCGGTGCCAGCGATGGAGGCCACCGTCTCGTTGATCGTGCGCAGTTCCGGGCTGGCGTCGTATTGTAGCCCCAGCGGCCGCAAGGTGAGGAAATTATGGGTCCATTCGTGGCAGATCACTTCCGCCAGCCAATTCAAGCTGCTGGTCTGTCCCACCATGGTGGGGTAGACGCCGATCCCGCCCACCGGCACCACCAACGCCGAGAGGTCTAAGCCCTCTTCGATGGCTTGCTCCAAGACGACGTGCTGCTCGACGGTCAGGTCGACTTGCAGGGAGATGTTGGAGTCCTGCTGGATGACCTGGCGTGGCGAGATGATCAGCGCCCAAGGGAGAGGTGTGCTGTGGAAGAGCACCGGCGGGATACTTTGCCCGCCTAGGGTCAGCCCGAGTTCGGCGGCGATGGCGTTGACCTGCTCTTGCAGCACGGTCTCTGCCAGCGGGCCGAGGAGTTCCCGCTGCCGGTAGTAATCCTCCAATTGCGCCCGCAGTTCCGCGGAAGCGGCTTCGGGATCATCGATGTTCGGATCGGCGTAGATCAGGGTCAGGGTGGCCTCCCCCGCCTGGATCTGGCGCACCAAATCGATGTAGTCGAGGACGAGCTGGTGCTGCCCCTCAGTGTCGAGGTAGTCCTTGGTACCGAGGGCGAACTGGCCAAACTTGACCCCGACGGCGTCCAGAGTCCAGGTGACGTAATCAAATTCGATGGTGCGCGTGTAGGCCCGCACCCGGGCGATCTGGTCGCCGGGGGGCAATTGACTTGGCCCGGCCACCTGGGTGATGACCAGCAGCAGGAGAAAAGCCCACAGGCTGTATACGGCGCGCAGCAATCTCACAGCCGCGATGATACTTGTTTATCGGGTGGGCGTCAAACTGCCCTGTACTGCTTTGGGAGACCTTTGTCATGCTATAATCGCGATTCCTAGCCCTAAGGTTGAGGTTATTTTCTCCCTTAGAGACGACATAGGAACGAGAGTGCAGCACACAACCCCATCCCCTGGAGACGCCCCGTCATGAATTTTTTGGTCACTGGAGCGGCCGGATTCCTGGGTTCGGCGCTATCCAACCAACTGGCCCGCGAAGGCCACGTGGTGCGCGGCCTGGACGACCTCTCGGCTGGCGACCCCGCCAACCTTTATGAGGATGTGCATTTCACCCGCGGCGACGTCAACGACCGCCCCAAGTTGTGGACGCTGCTGCAAGACGTGGATTGCGTCTATCATCTGGCAGCACGCGTGCTAGTGGCCGAGTCGTTGCTCTATCCGCGTGAGTACAACGCCGTCAACGTCGGCGGTACGGTCAGCTTGATGGAGGCGATGCGCGATGTGGGCGTGCACCGGGTGGTGTTCATTTCCTCCGGGGCGATTTACGGCGATCAGGGCGAGCAGCCTCTAAGTGAAAGCGCGTCGCCTGCCCCTCGCTCACCATACGCCGTCTCCAAGCTGGCGGCCGAGTACTACGTGCGCACGATCGGCGCGCTATGGGGCATCGAGACGGTTTGCTTGCGGGTTTTCAACGCTTACGGGCCCAAGCAACTTTTGCCCCCCGCTCATCCCCCGGTGATCCCCAATTTCCTGCACCAAGCGGTGCGCGGCGGTTCATTGGTGGTGCACGGCGATGGCAACCAGACGCGTGATTTCGTCTACGTCACTGATGCGGTGCGCGCCATGGTGGCGGCGGCTACTGCCCCCGATGTCAACAACCAGGTGATCAACGTTGGTAGTGGGGTGGAGGTCAGCATCCGGGCGCTGGTGCAGCACATCCTCGAGCTCACCGAGAGCTCCGCTGAGGTGATCTACACCCCTCGCAACGACCCCGGCGTCTCACGCATGTGCGCCGACCTCGACCTGGCGAAGGCCAAGCTTAGCTACGAGCCGAGCATTTCGCTTGAGGATGGTCTGCGCCTCACCCTGGAGCGCGACCCGCGCTTCCAGCGCGCCAAGACTGAGGGCTGATACAGATATTCCCTGATATACAAAACCTCCCGTCAATTATCAATCGACGGGAGGTTCTTTTTTTATTGGTGTGGTCTAGGGCACCAGCTGCAAGTGCCCCTCGGCGTCGGCCTCGATGGCGGCTTGCTCCCAATGCATGGGATGGTATTGGATGTTGCGCCACAGGTTGGCCATATCGACGTTGTGCGGGTGACCGGCATGGCCGGATTGGCCGGTGGTGTTGACCGCCAGCGAGTTCTGCAGGTCGCTCAGGTCAACGATCATGCGCATCGAGGGCAGAGAGAGCACCTGGTAAGAGCTGGCGGCATCCCAACTGGTGGCGTTGACGATACTGGTGCCGCCGGCGGTGCGGAAGGGGCCTTCGTTGAAGGCCGTGTTCACCAGTGGGAAGCTATCCATGACCTGGTTGACGAAGGTGATGGTGTGCAAGTCGCCCCAGGCCCAGGTGGTATAGTCTCCGCCCAGGTGCTCTTCCAGCTCGTCCACGGCCGCCGCCAGAGCTTTCTGGAGGATGGTATCGCGTTCCTCAATCTCGGGGGTATCTTGATCGTCCCACCAGGCGTTGTCGGGCTCGTAAGCCAGCTTGCGCATCACCTCCACCCAGGCGCCTCCGCCGCCCGGCTCAAAGCCCTCTGGCAACTCGTCGAAGGTTGCCGGGAGCAGGTTCTTCCAGAAGGCGGCGAACAGGGCTGCTGGGGCCGAATCCATGTCGTATTGGTAATCCCAACCTTCCAGGATGGCGCGCACTTCCTCCAGGTGGGCATCGTCCAGCGAAACGTCCAGCAGCACGGGCACCAGGGTGGCGGCGTTGAAGTCGAAGTTGTCGCCCTGCATGGTCTGGAAGGCCTCGGTGGTAATTGGCCGGTCGGCGGTCGCGATCATATCAACGATCCGCTGGGCGCGCTCACCGTAAGCCCACAGCAGCGAGATAGTGTAGGGGTACTCCGGCCCAACCACGGCGTTGTTGGCGGTGACGATGTAACCCTCCGGTGGGTTGAAGGCATAGGGCAGTTCATCGAAGGGGATGTAACCCTGCCATTCGTACTCTCCCGTCCAGCCGGGCACTGGCAGCATGCCATCGTGCCCATCGGCGCGGATGGGGATATTGCCGGGCATCTGGTAGCCGATGTTGCCCTCCACGTCGGCGTAGAGCAGATTTTGGGCGGGCACGGCGAATTCGCTAGCCCCCTGGCGGAACTCTTCCCAATTCTGGGCGCGGTTGATGTTCCACAGGCCGCGGAAGGTGTAGTTCGACTCCAGAGCCGTCCAGCTCAGCGCCAGGGCGAAGTTCTCGGGCAGCTCGATACCGGCATCCTCAGCGAAGGTATCCAACCCGTAGACATCTGTGATGATCGGCCCGTGACGGGTGAGCCGCACAACCAGTTCTTGCGGGTCCCCGTGGGCTACTTCTATGGTCTCGGTGAGCACCTGCATATCCACCCACTCGCCCTCGAACTCGTACTGGTTGGGATTATCGGGGTTGATCTTCTCGATGTAGAGGTCCATCACGTCAGGCCCGACGTTGGTGAAGCCCCAGGCAATGTAGTTGTTGTGCCCGATGACGATGCCGGGGACGCCGGCGAAGGAGTAGCCGACGACTTCGTATTGGCAATCCGGGCCGACCGGCTGGCAGTGCAGGCCGATCTCGTACCAGATCGAAGGCATGGCGGCCCCCAGGTGGGGGTCGTTGGCCAGATAAGGCATACCGGTATCGGTCAGGTCGCCGGAAAGCGCCCAGCTGTTCGAGCCGATGCCGGCGCCTCCACCGCTGCCGTAGGCATCCAGCAGCGCAAAGCTCTCGCTGGTATCTTGCAGGGCGGGGTACAGGGCGGCGGCCAGTTCGGATAGTGTGGTCACGCTCGCTGTGGCTTCGGTGGTGATGTGGGGGTCGTTGACGATCACCGGCCGGTCGTCGGGATAAGGTGGGTACAGGTCGGCGACCTGCTCTGCGGTCAGCGTTTTTAGCAGTATGGCCCGGTCGATCTCGGTATCCATGTTGCCGCGCAGGTCCCAGGCCATGGCTTTGGCCCAGGTGAGGGTGTTTAGCGGCTCCCAGGGTTCGGGCTGGTAGCCGCTATTGGCGAGCGGCAGGAATAGGTATTCGAGGCTTAGGGCTACGCCCTCATGCTCGGCCAGATAAGCGTTGACCCCCTCCGAGTAAGCCTCCAGCACGGCCAGCGATTGTGGGTCGATGTTCTCCAGCTCTTGGCGCGCCACTCGTTCCCAGCCCAGTGTTCTGAGGAAGGCGTCGGTCTCGAGGGTAGCTTCACCGAGCAGTTCCGAGAGCCGCCCGGCCCCCTGATGGCGCCAGAAATCCATCTGCCAGAAGCGATCCTGGGCGTGCACGTAGCCTTGCCCGAAGAACAGGTCGTGCTCTGTGCTGGCGTAAATGTGGGGAATGCCGTAAGCGTCGCGGTAGATATCTACGAGGCCGTCCAGCCCCTGTAATTGCACTTCCCCATCGGTCTGCGGGAAGGAGCGCTGCACCAGCCCTGGCCAGGCGATAACCCCCACGATGCCCAGCACCACAAGCACGGCGACGACGGTGATAAGCAAGCGAACAATTCCACGGGACATCCTCTCTCCTCCTTGTGAGTAGGCGAAGGTAGATACTAAAACACACGGTCGCTGCTTAAGTGACGGTGTGATGTTCGCCGTGGTCGTTCTTCTGAAGGGTTACCCTTCTCGCTAGCCCTTGTTCTCCTTTCCTAGCGCCACCACGAAAGCGATGGCGTGCTCGCGGGTGTGGCTCAGGCTCACCGACCAGCGGTCGAGCCCCAATTCTTCTGCCCGCCGAACGGCCGCTCCGTGCAGGTGAAGCCTGGGCTCGCGGGCCTCGCCGCGCAGGATCTCGACATCCTTCCAGCCGACCTCGCCGATGCCGGTGCACAGCGCCTTGGCGACCGCCTCTTTGGCGGCGAAGCGGGCTGCCAGCGAGGAGGTGTTCTGGCCGACTTGCGCCAGTTCGCGCGCTGTAAAAACCCGTCGCAGGAAGCGCTTGCCGTGGCGCGCCACCACTTGGCGGATGCGCTCGACTTCGATCAGGTCTACGCCAGTGTAGGGCAGCATATCGGTTTCACTCACTCCGCCGGAGGCGGGCCGGCGATGGCGACCGCCAGACGGTCGGGGTCGAGGTACTTGGCAGCCGCTTCCATGATCTGCTCGCGGGTGACGGCCTCCACCAGGGCCGGGTAGCGGCGGTAATAATCCAGGCCCAACTCGAAGCGCTCGAGATTGAGCAGGGCGCCAGCCACACCGGCGTTGGATTCCAGCGAGAGCGGCAGCCGCCCGATGAAATTTGTCTGGCTGTCGCGCAATTCCTCCTCGCTCACCGGCTCGCTTACGAAACGGCGGATCTCGTCGTCGATCAGGTCGACGGCACGCTGCTCATTGGCTGGGTTTACCCCGGCCAACACCGTCCATGGCCCAGGGCCGGTGCCGCCGTTCAAGCTGCTGTAGGCGTAGTAGGCCAGACCGGCCTGCTCGCGCACCACGTCGCCGATGCGCCCATACAGCCCGAAGCGCCCCAGGATGTTGTTGCCTACCGCAGCGGCCAGGTAATCCGGCGACCGTCGCCGCGGGCCAGCAGCGCCCATGACGATGTCGCTCTGAAATTTGCCGGGGAGCTCGGTTCGTTCGGTCAGCGGTGTGCCCAGAGTGGGCGTATCTGGCAGTTCAGGCGGCTCGGGCTGCTCGGGGTTGGCCCAATCCCCCAACACGGCCTGCACCTTATCCGCCACCTCGCCCGGCTCCACCCCGCCGACGATCGCCAGGGTCAAGCCGCGCGGCCCGTAATGCTTGCGGTGGAACTCGGCCAGGTGCCCGCGGGTGATGCTCAGCACGGTCTCAGGGTAGCCGTCGTCCGGACGGCTGTAGGGGTGGCCGGGATACACCAGTTGGTCGAACTTGAGCGCCGCCATCTGGCCGGTATCCTGGGCGCGCAGGGCCAGGCTGGTGAGCAACTGGGCGCGCAGGCGCTCGGTTTGATCTTTGGGGAACACTGGCTGGCGCAGCACCTCGGCCAGCAGTTCGAGCAAGCTATCCAGGTCTTCGGCCAGGGCTTTGCCGCTGAACCCCACGCTGTGGGTGCCGCCGCTGAAACCCAGGCTGGCACCGATGCTTTCCAGGGCGTCGAAGAGGGCGTTGAAATCGCGCCGGCTGGTGCCGCGCATCAAGGCTGAGGCGGTGAAATCAGCCAGGCCGAGCTGCTCGTCGGGGTCGAAGAGGCTGCCAGCGGGCAGGTATCCGCTCAGTGTGATCGAGGCGCTGTGGCGGTTGCCGCGCGCCAGCACCACGATGCCGTTGGGCAACTCGGTGCGGGTGACGTCATCGGGGCCGGGGATGGAGCCCAGGTGCCTCTCCTTCAGGGCTTTAGCCATTGCTCGCTCCGTTCCCGGTGGCCTGGTAGATGCCTAGTACGCGTTTTTGAGGGCGCAAATAGGTCTGCGCCACTTGCAAGACATCGTCAGGCGTGACGGCGGCCAGCTTATCCAGATAGCTGGTGAACCACTCGTAATTATCGAACATCTCGGCGAAACCCAGCCAGAAGGCCTGGTTGGTTATGCTCTCGCTGCCGTAGGCGAACAGCGCCTTGGCCTGCTTGACGGCGCGGGCCAGATCGTCTTTTTGGGGAACGGCCTGCAGAGCTTTATCGATCTCGTCATCCAGCGCGGCGATTAGCTCCTCGGCGCTGCGGTCGGGGTGCACGGTGATGGTGATGCCATAAAGGAAGGGGTCGACGGTGGCTTGCAGCCCGCCGTTGACGCTCACGGCCAATTCACGCTCTACCAACGCCTGATAGAGGCGCGAGGTGTTGTTGGAGATGCCGCCACCGAATAGGTTCAGGTTGCTCGGCCCGGTCAGCAGGCTATCGAGCACGGTCAGGGCCGAGAAATCGGGGTGGCCGCCCTGCGGCGCCTGGTAGGCGGCTTTCACGAAGATGGTCTCGCCAGGGCCTTCCACGGTTATACGGCGTTCGCCGCTTTGCTCCGGCTCCGGGCGCGTCTGCCGCGGTGGCTGCTCCCCTGCTGGAATGCCCTCATACAGCTTGCGGATGCGCTTGAGCATCGTCTGAGTCTCGAAATCACCGGCCATCGTCAACACGGCGTTGTTGGGCACGTAATAGCGCCGGTAATGGTTGTAGAGGTCGTCGCGCTGCATGCTCTCGAGGTCGGCCATGTCGCCGATCACCTCGTGATGGTAGGGATGCACGCGGAAGGCGGCGGATTGCACCTCCTCATCCAGCCGGAAGAGCGGGGAGTTCTCGTTGCCCTGGCGCTCCGAGACGATTACAGTGCGCTCGGAGGCGACTTCATCCGGCTCGAAGGTGCTGTTCACCATGCGGTCGGCTTCGAGTTGCATGGCTAGGTTGATCTTGTCGGCCGGCACGGTGGTGAGGTAAGTGGTCCAATCGAGATAGGTCAGGGCGTTCCAGATGCCGCCATCACGCGAGATGGCCTTGTCGAGCATCCCGGCCGGATAAGTGGGTGTGCCCTTGAATTGCATGTGCTCGACCCAATGGGAAGCCCCAGTGATGCCGGTGGCCTCGTCGCGCGAGCCGACCCGATACCACATCCACTGGCTGATGAGCGGCGCGGTGTGCATCTCCTTGAGCATCACCTGCAGGCCGTTGGGGAGTTGAACTTTGGTCAATGCGTTTTCCATCACACCTCGATAAGCCGGAATCCTGCCCCCTCATGACCCCTGCACGGGCTGTTTTGCCACGCTGATTCTGGGATGGCTTTGCAGTGGGAAACTATAACATAGGGCAAGCCCTTTTTGCAAACCAGCTTTAGGTAGGTGAGCTTCTTTGCCCGCCTCTTGCGGCGTATTCCAATCACATACTTTGATTAATGGAACGCAGGGGCGGGTTTCAAACCCGCCCCTACGGTGTGGATGGGGGAGTGGTCAGTGTATTCTTTAGAGCGATTTAGGCCCCGTTGAGGTATTCGTTGATGGCGGCGGCTGCTTTGCGGCCGGCCACCATGGCGGTCACCACTAGGTCGGGGCCGGTCACAGCATCACCCCCGGCGAATACGCCCGCCCGGCTGGTGGCCCCGGTCTCGGGGTCGGCCACGATCAGGCCCCATTTGTGGGTCTCTAGCTCGGGGGTGGTCTTGCCGATCATCGGGTCGGGCCAGTAGCCTAGAGCCAGCACGGCGACGTCGGCCTCCACCGTGAAGTTCGAGCCCTCGATGGGGATCGGCCGAGCGCGGCCAGATTCGTCCGGCTCACCGAGTTCCATGCGCACGCACTCGACAGTCTGTAGGCGTCCGTCTTCGCCAGCGATGAAGCGGATCGGCTGGGTGAGGAACTGGAATTCGGCGCCCTCTTGCTCCGCCAGCACGCGGTCTTTTTTGTTGCCGGGCATCTCGTTTTCGGTGCGGCGATACAGGCAGGTGACCTCCTTGGCGCCCAGGCGCAGGGCAGTGCGCAGGCAATCGGAAGCAGTGTCGCCGCCGCCGATCACCACCACCCGTTCCCCGCTCTCAGGGCGGGTCTGCAGCTCCTCGGGGAGCAGTTCCAGCGCCACGTTGCCGCGCATCAGATAATCGGTGGCTTGATACACGCCCGGCAGGTCTATGCCTTCGGCCTTCATTGGGGCATCCACCAGCGTGCCCACGCCGATGTAAACCGCCTCGTAGCCTTCGTCCATCAGGTCATCGATGGTCTTGTCCTTGCCGATGGTGGTATTGAAGGCGAAGTTCACCCCGGCGTTCGCCAAATCCTGCACGCGGCTGGCGACGACATCTTTGGACAGCTTGAAGTTGGGGATGCCGTAGAGCAGCAGCCCTCCGGCGGCCGGTTTGGCGTCGAAGACGGTGACCTGGTGGCCTTGCTGCACCAGTTGCTCGGCGCAGGACAGCCCTGAGGGGCCCGCCCCGACGATGGCTACCTGCTTACCGCCGGCCTTCCCAACCGGTATCTGCACCTCGGCATTGCGCCGCTCGTAATCGGCCACGAAAGCCTCCAGCGCCCCGGTGAGCACCGGCGTCTCGCGCTTGCCGCGCGGGCAGGCGCCCTGGCAGAGTGTGTCGTGGGGGCAAACCCGCCCGCAGATCTCTGGCATCGAGCTGGTTTGGCGATAAACCTGGGCGGCCTCCAGGAACTGGCCTTGCTCGATGAGCCACATTGCAGTAGGGATGTCATTGTGGGCGGGGCAGGCTTGCACGCAGGCCGGATCGGGGCAGTGGATGCAGCGAGAAGCTTCCAATTGGGCTTGCTCTGGTGTCAACGCTATCAAGACCTCGTCGAAGTCGCACACCCTCTCCTGGGCAGGGCGGTACTGCAACCCCTCGGAGGCGATCTTCATGCGCGTTTTGCGGTCGATCTCTCCCTTTTCAACCTGAATTGACGGCATATATCTGCTCCCTTATTTAAACGCGGACAGGTTCGTGCTCGATTTCACGAATCACAAGACCACTATACCGTATTCGAACGGCTTTTTAAATGGACAGATGTCCCCAAAAATTAGGGACAAATTCTCCCTTATTCGTGCGGTGAGCGTCGGGCTTGTAAACTTGCATGCTTGACGCTATAATCCCTGCGCACTTTTCTCAAGGAGGTAATTTTGACTCAGGAAGTATCCGAAAACAAGGCTGTGGCGGTGATCGGCGCTGGCCCGGCGGGTCTGTATGCCGCCGGTGAGTTGGCCGCCAATGGTGTAAGCGTGGCGGTCCTCAACCGCGATATCAAACCCGGAGGCCTGGCAGAGTACGGTATTTACCCCACGAAACACAAGATGAAAGAAGGCCTACGCCGCCAGTTCCGCAAGGTGCTGGCATCTCCCCTCATCCATTACTTTGGCAATCTCACAGTTGGCACGGGTGGTGACCTGAGCCTGGATGACTTGCAGGCCCTGGGCTTCGACGCTTTATTGGTGACGGTGGGCGCCCAAGGTACCAAGTGGCTGGGCTTGCCTGGGGAAGACCTTCAAGGCGTTTACCATGCCAAGGATTTGGTCTATCACTACAACCGGCTGCCCCCCTTCAGCCAGCGGGAATATCCCATTGGGGAGCGCGTGGTGCTGATCGGGGTGGGCAATGTGATGATGGATATCACCCACTGGATCATTCGCGATCTAAAGGTCCCCGAAGTGACCGCTATTGCCCGCCGCGGCCCGGCGGAGGTCAAATTCACCAAGAAAGAGATGGAGAACGTCGGCGCCAACCTTGATGTCGAGGCTTTGCAGGCTGAGCTGAGGCGCGCTACACCGCTTATGGAGAGCCTCGGCCAGGACGTGCAGGCGGCTGCTGATTTCATCCTCTCTGGGGTGGAAGGCGCGCTCGAGCCGGTTTCTGAGGGCCGCTTCCGCTTGCAGTTCCTGGTTTCCCCGCGCCGCATCCTCGGTGATTCGGAGGGCAAGGTGACCGGCTTGGAAGTCGAGGAGACCACCCTGGAGCCGCGCAAAGGCGGCGGCACGCGCGCGGTGGGCACCGGGGTGACGCGGGTGCTCGAGGCTGATACGGTGATCTTCTGCATCGGCGACCGGGTTGACCAGACGCTGGGCCTGCCGCTGGATAAGTGGCAGGAGTTCGCCAAGAATCCCGAGCCGCACTTCTCCATTGAGGACCTGTCTTACGAAGCCTACGACCCGGAGAAAGGTAGCTGGGTGGAGGGCGTGTTCCTGGCTGGCTGGGCGCGCGAGGCCAGCAGCGGCCTGGTGGGCACGGCCCGTAAGGATGGCACCAACGGCGCTCGGGCGGTGCTTGAATACCTGGAGACGGTGATATCAGACGGTGAAATGCCCCAGGAGGTCTTGACAGCTTTGAAAGCGCGCCTTCAGGAGCTCGATAAGCCCATCATCACCAAAGACGATTGGCAACGCCTCGAGCAGGTCGAGGCCAGCAAGGCCGAGGAATTAGGGCTGGAGGAGTTCAAGTTTGCCTCCAACCAGGAGATGCTGGAGGCTATCGAACAATCCCGGCACCAATTGCCGACCTAGGCCTCGGACAATGCTGAGTTATAACAACGCCCCTCCTTCTGGAAGGGGCGTTTTGCGTGCGTATTGATTTCTGCGGGCGTCGTCGCTCAGGCTTGGCCGCGAACCGATTTCAGATATTCGTCGCCGAAGTCCATGCATAGCTCGACCCACATGGGCAGGTGGTCGGACATCTGGTAGGTGCGCCACTCGCGGTAATCCCATCCCGGCTGCAAGAACTGGGAATAATAGGCCTCGTTTTCCCCATCAGGGTCGGCAGAACCCTCCCGGTAGAGGATATTGTAGAAATCGTAGACCCCGGCGGCCATGACCTCCAGGCGCGAATAGGCCTTCTTAAGGGCGGTGTCCTGGGGATCGGGTTGCCAGTAGGCGATCTGATCGTAGAAGTGGTCCTTGGCTACGTTGGAGCCGGGCAGGGATTGCAGCTTTTCGGGCACGCTGAAGCCATTGGTCAACAGCGCTTGCATGGTCTCGTGCTCTCTATCCATGATGTTGAAATCCCCCAGAGCGATGAAGAAGCTCTCCTTATCCAGGTGCATCTCCGCCTTGGCGCGGTTGGCCAGGAATTCGGTCAGCCCGAGGATCTCGTCTTTGCGCCGCTCCAGACCTTCTTTCCCCTTCCCATAGTAGATGTGCACGGTGCATAGGTTCAGCTTGAGCCAGCCAGCCTGGAAGGAAACCAGGTAAGGGGTGCGGGCGAATTGTAGCAAGTCCCCGACGAT